>Ga0136642_1001112_pt1 | contig 11978 bp, 8 predicted proteins | sample LowCatLa1302831Y_FD_115313 | JGI IMG/M metagenome (GOLD analysis project Ga0136642, IMG submission 115313) | Freshwater microbial communities from Lower Cathedral Lake, Yosemite National Park, California, USA - 13028-31Y | ecosystem: Environmental > Aquatic > Freshwater > Lake ... | reverse complement strand
GCCGCAGCGCAAGCAGAAGATGCTAGAAAAAAACAAGAAGTTGTGGCAAAGGTTAATGCAGTACCGACCGCTAAATTAAGCGAAGGCACACTTCATCGTCCAGCTTCTAAAGCAGGCGTCAAAGTTGAAACTAAAGAAAAACAAGTTGATAAAAGTGAGAAGGATTGGTCAGATCGCGAATTTAAAAAGCGCGCACTTAAAGGCCGCGGCGATTCAAGAGCTGCTTCAGGATGGCGCTCACCTAAATCAAGATCAAAACATAGCGAAGAAAATGAAGAGTCAACATTTGTTGCTCCTTCCGAGCCAATCATTCGTGAAATCCCTGTATCTGAAACTATTTCAGTAGCTGACTTAGCGCATAAGATGTCTGTGAAAGCGGCTGAAGTAATTAAAGTGCTGATGAACATGGGCATGATGGTTACGATTAATCAAATTTTAGATCAAGACACTGCCATGATCGTAGTGGGTGAAATGGGACATACCGCAATTCCAGCTTTAGATGATGACCCTGAAGCATTAATTACTCAAGATTCAACGATAGAAGCTATTTTAGAAACACGACCTCCAGTAGTCACTGTGATGGGTCACGTGGATCACGGCAAAACATCACTGCTTGATTATATTCGAACCACGCGTGTAGCCTCTAGTGAAGCCGGCGGCATTACACAACACATCGGTGCTTACCATGTGGAAACACCGCGTGGCATGGTAACTTTTTTAGATACACCAGGCCATGAAGCTTTTACAGCGATGCGCGCTCGCGGTGCAAAAGCAACCGATATCGTGATTTTAGTTGTAGCAGCAGATGATGGCGTGATGCCGCAAACGATTGAAGCCATTCATCATGCAAAAGCAGGTAACGTACCTATCGTAGTTGCGATCAATAAAATTGATAAACCTGATGCTTCTCCTGAGCGTGTAAAAATGGAACTTGTTGCACAAGAAGTGGTGCCCGAAGATTTTGGTGGCGAAACTATGTTTGTAGAAGTGTCAGCTAAATCAGGACAAGGGATTGATAAACTACTTGAGTCAGTGCTTCTTCAAGCAGAAATTCTCGAACTTAAAGCCCCGAAAAATACGCCTGCAAAAGGCCTTGTGATTGAAGGCCGTCTGGATAAAGGACGGGGCCCTGTCGCAACAGTTCTTATTCAGTCAGGCACTTTAAAACGTGGCGATACATTATTAGCGGGATCTGCTTTTGGCCGCATTCGCGCGATGCTTGATGAAACAGGGAAAGAAATTAAAGAAGCAGGGCCTTCTATTCCAGTCGAGGTTTTAGGTTTGGCTGATGTACCGAATGCGGGTGAAGAGGTCGTTGTTTTAAATGATGAACGCAAAGCGCGCGAAATTGCTTTATTCCGTCAAGGCAAATTTAGAGATGTGAAATTAGCAAAACAACAAGCCGCTAAACTTGCAAACATTTTTGATCAAATGGCTGAAGGTAATGTGAAAGTATTACCGCTTATTATTAAATCTGATGTTCAAGGATCTTACGAAGCGCTGTCGACCTCCTTACAAAAATTATCGACCGATGAAGTGAAAGTGAATGTGATTCATACAGGCGTAGGTGCTGTCACTGAGTCTGATGTTAATTTAGCCAGCGCATCAAAAGCGATTCTTATTGCATTTAATGTAAGAGCTGAAACAGGCGCACGTAAATTAATTGATTCACTTGAAGTTGATGTGCATTACTACAGCATTATTTATGAAGCTGTTGATCAGGTGAAGGCAGCGCTTGGCGGATTGTTATCACCAGAACAAAAAGAAAATGTGATTGGTATGGTTGAAATTCGCGAAGTGTTTAAAATTTCCAAAATTGGTTCTATTGCAGGTTGTTATGTTCAAGATGGCGTCATTCGAAGAAATTCAATGGTACGCGTATTAAGAAATAACGTCGTAATTCATTCGGGCGAGCTTGATTCATTAAAGCGATTTAAAGATGATGTGAAAGAAGTTAAAAATAACTTTGAATGCGGACTTTCTATTAAAGGCTTTAATGAGATTGAAGTGGCTGACATGCTTGAAGTCTTCGAAGTGGTTGAGGTTGCGCGTAAGCTTTAACTATGGTGAATCGATCCTATGCGAGAAGCGATCGCATTTCAGAACAAATTAAGCGAGAGCTTGCGGAACTCATTCAATCAGAACTGAAAGATCCTGCAGTAAGCATGCTTACGGTTACAGAAGTTCAAGTGACACCTGATTTGCTTCATGCCAAGATATATTTCACGTCTCCCACAAATGATCCATTAATCATGCAGGGCCTAGAGCGTTCCACCGGATATTTACGCGCGCAATTGTCAAAACGTATGGCAACTCGTGGCATACCGCAACTTCATTTTGTGTACGATTCGTCGATTGATGAGGGTATGAAGATTTCCCAGCTCATTAAAGACGCTCTTCCTCCCCAGTAATTTATTTCCATGCAAAAGAAGTCTTTAAAACGCGAGATTGATGGCGTTTTTTTACTCAACAAACCACTTGGTTTTTCCTCTAATCAAGCTCTAAAAAAAATTCAGTGGTTATTCAACGCAAAAAAAGCAGGTCATACCGGCACGCTAGATCCCATGGCTTCAGGTTTGTTACCCATATGTATAGGCGAAGCTACTAAATTCTCTCATCGCTTACTTGAGGCTAATAAAACTTATATTGCAACCATTCAGCTAGGCGTGACCACCACGACAGGTGATCAAGAGGGAGAGGTCGTGAGCCAAAAAGACGTGGTTTTAAAGCCCAATCAATTACAAGAAACACTGCAAAAATTTACAGGAGACATTACGCAAATACCACCCATGTTTTCTGCATTAAAGTTTGAAGGGAAGCCTTTATACGAATATGCCAGACAGGGCATTGAAATTGAACGTAAATCTAGGCAAGTAACAATTTATGACATCACACTTAATAAAATAGAAGAGAGTATCGTTATTGTGGAAGTGAGTTGCAGCAAAGGCACCTATATTCGAACTTTGGCAGAAGATATCGGGCATGCATTAGGATGTGGGGCTCACTTAAAGGGTTTAGAGCGTACTCAAACGGGTAATTTTCAATTACCAGAGGCATTAACGATTGAAGCGGTTGAAGCTATGTCCATGGCATCTCGAGAAAAAACACTTTTACCTGTAGATGTGTTACTTGAGGGGCTTTCATCCATTGAGCTGACTGTAAATGAAACAGAAGCGATTAAAAAAGGGCAAGCTATTGATTTTAATGGTGAAAATGATAAAGAATTACGTTTGTATGGGGTATCAGGTCAGTTTTTAGGTGTAGGTCAGCCCGATCTTCAAGGACGCCTTTTCCCTAAGCGTTTAATAGCAAATATATTATAAAAAACATATTGTTAAATCAAAAGAATACAATTAAAATACGCGGTTCTGAATGAGGAGAGAAGATTAAATGGCATCAACAGCAGCAGAAAGAGCCAAAGTTGTAAGTGAATATCAACAGGCAAAGAACGATACAGGATCCCCGGAAGTGCAAGTTGCACTTATCACAAGTCGTATTGGTTATTTAGCAGATCATTTCAAAACCAATGCAAAAGATCACCACTCACGTCGTGGACTTTTAGCGCTTGTAAGTCAACGCAGAAAATTATTGGATTACCTTAAAGGTAAGAATTTAGGTCGCTATCAATCATTGATTGAGCGTCTTGGTTTACGTAAATAATTTTTTAACTATTTAAATTAATTAGTTTAAGAGATTTATTGATTCGTAAGTTTTGAAGCCGATTGCAAACCTTCTTATAGGAAGATGCGTCGGCTTTTTTATTGGATGTTAAATGTTAGTTAATGTATTCGTTATTAAGAAGTGAATAACGAATGAAAAAAGAAAAGGGTAAATTATGTTTAAAGCAATTAAGAAAAGTATTCAATTCGGTGCGCACACCTTAACACTTGAAACAGGTGAGATAGCAAGACAAGCAGATGGCGCAATATTAGTAAGCTATGGCGATACAGCAGTATTAGTTACAGTCGTGGGCAGACATGACGTTAAAGAAGGCCAAGATTTCTTCCCTCTTACAGTTGATTATCAAGAAAAAACATATGCAGCAGGTAAAATTCCTGGCGGTTTTTTCAAACGAGAAGGTCGTCCAAGTGAAAAAGAGACACTGACTTCACGTTTAATTGATCGTCCATTACGTCCTTTATTCCCAGAAAGTTTTTATAACGAAATTCAAATCGTAGCGACAGTAGTTTCATCTGACAGTGAAATTGATTCTGATATTCCAGCAATTATTGGGGCTTCAGCAGCATTAGCTATTTCTGGCATTCCTTTTTATGGACCGATTGGTGCTGCTCGCGTAGGGTATATCAATGAAGAATATGTAACTAACCCAACAGCTGCACAATTGAAAGAAAGTGAACTTGATCTTGTTGTTGCGGCGACAGATTCAGCTGTGTTGATGGTGGAATCAGAAGCAAAAGAATTACCCGAAAGCGTTATGCTAGGCGCAGTTCTTCATGGCCATAAAGAAATGCAAGCTGTGATTAAAATGATTAATGAATTAGCTAAAGAAGTTGGCAAAGAGCCGTGGGATTGGGTTGCACCAGAACCAGATAAAGCGCTCATTAAAAAGATTCATGATTTAGCAGCAAAAGATGTACACGCTGCATTTCAAATCAAATCAAAAGGCGATCGCTCAGCAAAACTCGATGAAATTAAAAATAAAGTATTCGCTGCGCTTATTACTGAAGATACAGACACAACAGAAACAAATAAAATTAAAAATGAATTCTTTAATTTAGAAGCAAAAACAGTTCGTACGCAAATTTTAGATGGTGAGCCTCGTATTGATGGTCGAGATACTCGCACGGTTAGACCTATTGCGATTAGATCAGGTCTTCTTCCAAGAACACACGGCTCAGCTCTTTTCACTCGCGGTGAGACACAAGCGCTTGTTGTGGCAACATTAGGTACAAGCCGTGATGAACAATCGATTGATGCTCTTCAAGGTGAATATTCAGATCGCTTCATGCTTCATTACAATTTCCCTCCTTATGCAACAGGCGAAACAGGACGTGTGGGCACACCTAAACGTCGTGAAATTGGACATGGTCGATTAGCAAAGCGAGCATTGATTGCGGTCTTACCTTCGAAAGAAGATTTTAGTTATACGATTCGTGTAGTGTCTGAAATTACAGAATCAAATGGCTCAAGCTCTATGGCATCTGTATGCGGTGGTTGTCTAGCTTTAATGGATGCAGGCGTTCCGATCAAAGCACACGTAGCAGGGATTGCGATGGGTCTTATTAAAGAAGGCAATCGTGTTGCAGTGTTGACAGACATTTTGGGTGATGAAGATCACTTAGGTGATATGGACTTTAAAGTTGCGGGAACTGAAGATGGTATTACAGCCCTTCAAATGGATATTAAAATTACAGGGATCACGACTGAAATTATGCAGGTGGCACTAAGCCAAGCTAAAGAGGGACGTGAACATATTTTAGCGATCATGAAAAAAGAAATGAAAGGTAGCCGTAAAGAGCTATCTGCATTTGCACCAAGAATTATTACTGTGAAGATTCATCCAGATAAAATTCGTGAAGTGATTGGTAAAGGCGGATCTGTGATTAAAGCTTTAACGGAACAGACAGGTGCGACCATCGATATTGAAGATGATGGCACCATTAAGATTGCTTGTGTGGACGGTCTTCAAGGCGAAGAAGCGAAGCGTCGTATTTTAGAAATTACAGCGGAAATCGAAGTAGGTCAAATCTACGAAGGCACTGTGATTAAGATGTTAGATTTTGGCGCAATTGTATCGCTACTACCTGGTAAAGACGGTTTACTTCATATTTCACAAATTGCACATCAACGAGTGAATGCGGTGACTGACTTCTTGTCTGATGGACAAAAGGTTAAAGTACAAGTCATTGAAGTGGATGATAAAGGCCGTGTTCGTGTCAGTGCAAAAGCACTGATCGAGCCACCACCTGCTGAAGAAAAGTCTGAAAGTAAAAAAGAAGATTAATCGTTTTAAAGCAATTTAAGACAATAAAAAACCCGGGATCTCCCGGGTTTTTTGTTTTAACAAATCAATTAACCTGCCATTTGTTTTTCGCGAATCTCATCAAGCGTTTTGCAATCAATGCAAAGCGTTGCAGTAGGTCGAGCTTCTAAACGTTTTAAACCAATTTCTTCGCCACAGCCATTGCAGTATCCATAATCTTGGCTTTCGATATTTCTTAAAGTCTCATCTATTTTTTTGATAAGTTTACGTTCACGGTCACGATTTCTAAGTTCAAGTGCCATATCAGATTCTTGGCTTGCACGATCATTGGGGTCTGCATGTGAAGTCAGCTCATCTTGCATAGTATGAACCGTGCGATCCATATCCTGGCTTAATTCTGCTTTCCATTCATTAAGAATGCTGCGGAAATGATTAAGCTGACTTTTGCCCATATAGTTTTCGCCCTTTTTGGCTTCATAAGATCTGAATTGTTTTAGACCTTTTTGAAATGAGCCACTGACTTTAGATTTAAGCGGAACAATTTTTGCAGGCTCAACTTTCTTAGCCAGCACTTTTTTAGCGACAACCTTCTTAGGAGTAACTTTCTTCGCAACGACTTTTTTAGCCGCTGGTTTTTTCTTAGCTACAATTTTTTTGACCGGAGCTTTTTTCTTTGCAACGACTTTTTTAGCCGCTGGTTTTTTCTTAGCTACAATTTTTTTGACTGGAGCTTTTTTCTTTGCAACGATTTTTTTAGCTATTTTTTTAACTGCCATTTTTTTGATCCTAAAGTAAAAACAAATTAAATTAATCGCGAAAGTTTACACTGATGGACTGTGAAAGCAAGGTGAAAATTTGGTTTTTTTGATGCTATTTATTGGCTACTGAGCTTTTGTGCGAGAAGCGTATTTTCCATTAATGTGGCGACCGTCATAGGTCCAACCCCACCCGGAACAGGGGTAATAAAACCAGCTCGTGTTTTGGCGATATCAAATTCAACATCACCTACAATTTTTCCATCCTCAAGCCTGTTGATACCAATATCAATTACAATCGCACCCGGTTTAATCCAACTGCCTTTAATCATGCCAGGCCTCCCAACTGCTGCCACAACGATATCTGCCAATTCAATTTTTTGTTGGAGATGTTGGGTATAGCGATGACATAGAGTGACAGTGCAACCCGCTAAAAGAAGCTCCAAGGCCATAGGGCGGCCTACATGGTTTGATGCGCCAACCACGATTGCGTCAAGCCCTCGCGTTGGAAGTTTGGTAGCTTCAATAAGTTTAATGACACCAAAGGGAGTGCAGGATCTTAATTGGGGCTGCCTTATTGCTAAAAGACCAATATTTTTTGGATGAAAACCATCCACATCTTTATGCGGTGAAATCGTTTCAAAAATGACATCATTATGAATATGTCCTGGCAAAGGAGCCTGAACTAAGATGCCGTCGATATTGACGTCATTGTTTAATGTTTCAATGAGTGCAATGAGTTCTTTCTCAGAAGTTTCTTTAGGTAAGTCATAAGCAATGGATTTGACGCCAATTTTTTCACAGGCCAAACGTTTATTTCTAACATAGATTGAAGATGCAGGATCGGATCCTACGAGAATGACTGCTAAACTAGGATTGCGAACACCTTCTTTTGCTCTCGTATCAATTTCTTGTTTAAGTTGTTTAAGAAGATTTTCAGCAACTGCTTTTCCATCAATAATGTTAGCTGACATGACTTAACTCTAGGCGTAAAAAGCATTATTTTAACATATTGAACTTTTAACCTTGTTTGTTACTGATTGAATCTTTTTGTAAGAAGAGGCGTCGAAGGGTATGATAAATCTAGATTATTTTTTTAAAGGGAGTTTAAGGATATGAAGAAAAGTTTTTGGTTAGTTTTATTAGGACTAATGTTTGGTTTAAATACACCTGCTTTTGCAAACCATCATGATATGGGCGAACATTGTAAAATACATTCAAAAAAATCATTTGAAACAGCAGATATTGATCATGATGGAACGCTAGATCGAGATGAAGCAAAAGCTGTTTACAAAGAAGATTTTGATCTTATGGATAAGGATCATGATGGGACTTTAACTAAAGAAGAGCTCAAAGCATGCAAATGTAAAAAAGGCCATAAAAAACACGCCAAACCTGCGTAAGTAGTTGAAATCATAAGGCTCATTGGGCCGGTTTCATTTGACCTAAGCCCTGAATTAAGCTATATTCTCGGCCTCGGGGTGTAGCGTAGCCTGGTAGCGCGCCTGCTTTGGGAGCAGGATGTCGGGAGTTCGAATCTCTCCACCCCGACCAGATTTAGCATCTTACTTACTATAGAAAAAAAGGATTTTCTGTAACACGCTTTGTGTTGTTAAGCTGCCCGTAGCTCAACTGGATAGAGCACCAACCTTCTAAGTTGGGGGTTACAGGTTCAATTCCTGTCGGGCAGGCCAATTTCATAGTTCATTGGTGGCTGTAGCTCAGTTGGTAGAGTCCAGGATTGTGATTCCTGTTGTCGTGGGTTCGAGCCCCATCAGCCACCCCAACTTTTAAATGCATTGAATCAAGGGTTAATTGACGATATAGTCATTTCAACCTTAATTAATGTTTAATGCATTCATGAACGATCAGCAACTTCTTCGCTATAGTCGTCACATCTTATTGCCTGATATTGAATATCAAGGGCAAGAAAAACTTCTCAATAGTCATATACTCATTGTAGGCGCAGGCGGTCTAGGCGCTCCGATTGCTATTTATTGTGCCGCCGCGGGTATTGGAAAAATAACGATATGTGATTTTGATGATGTGGATTTAAGTAATCTTCAAAGACAAATTATTCATGACACACAATCAGTAGGCATTAACAAAGCGTCTTCTGCAAAACAATTTATTCAATTACTTAACCCAGATGTAGAAGTCATTGCAGTGACAGAAAAACAAACAGAAGCAACCATGAAAGTTATTGCAGAGAATGTCGACGTTATCATTGATGGCTCAGATAATTTTATGACACGGTATGCGCTTAATCGTATTGCAGTGAATTTAAAAAAACCTTTAGTTTCTGGCGCTGCAGTAGGATTTGAGGGTCAGATCAGTGTGTTTGATATGAGGCATGACAAGAGCCCTTGTTATCATTGTTTATTTCCTGATACAGGTGATCTCAACGAAACGCGCTGCGCGGACAATGGTGTTTTCTCACCCACGGTGGGTATGATTGGAACTACGCAAGCGGCTGAAGCGATAAAAATTATTTTGGGCATTGGCGAATCTCTCGAAGGTCGCTTACTATTGCTTGATGTGAAATCCATGCAATGGAAAAACATTCAACTTAAAAAAGACCCTTCCTGCCCTGTATGTTCTAAGTGATTTTTTGTGGCAGACATCTGCCATGAGCCCTGATATCACTTTATCCCTATGTTAAAATGAATCTTTAACGAATCGTCTATGTGTTTTATTCATGGAAAATAATCTCTCTAAACCATTTAGCCCAAAAGATATTGAAAGTCATTGGTATGAATTTTGGGAATCAAAAGGCTTTTATCAAGCAGGCTTAGACCCTAAGCAAAAAAACGTATTTTGTATTTTATTGCCGCCACCCAATGTCACAGGTACGTTACATATGGGGCATGGATTTAATCAAACTCTAATGGATGCATTAACGCGCTATCACCGCATGAAGGGCGAGAATACCTTATGGCAGCCTGGGACAGATCACGCAGGTATCGCGACACAAATCGTGGTTGAAAGACAGCTTGATAAAGAGGGCACTTCAAGACATGACTTAGGTCGAGAAAAGTTTCTAGAAAAAGTATGGGAATGGAAAGCTTACTCAGGAGGCACCATTACCGAGCAGATGCGTCGCTTAGGCACTTCGCCTGACTGGTCTCGCGAGCGCTTCACGATGGACGAAGGTTTATCAAAAACGGTCACTGAAACATTTGTGAGTTTATATAAAGAAGGCCTTATTTATCGTGGTAAACGTTTAGTAAATTGGGATATTCAATTACAAACAGCGGTATCCGATTTAGAGGTAGTGCAAGAAGAAGAAGACGGATGCTTATGGCACATTCAATATCCACTTGCATCCGGAGAAGGCCACTTAACCGTAGCGACTACAAGGCCTGAAACGATGTTAGGTGACGTTGCGATTATGGTGCACCCTGAAGATCAGCGCTATCAAAAACTTGTTGGACAGATGGTGAAGCTACCCTTATGTGATCGCGACATTCCTATCATCGCTGATGATTATGTAGATCAAACATTCGGAACTGGTGTTGTGAAAGTCACCCCTGCACATGATTTTAATGACTATGCAGTGGGCGCGCGACATAAGCTACCCATGATCAGTGTGTTGACGCTCGACGGACATATTAATGAATCAGCACCAAAAGTTTATCAAGGGCTAGAACGTTTTACTGCCCGCAAAAAAATTTTAGAAGATTTGGATGCACAAGGCTTACTTGTAAAAACTGAAAAACATAAACTTAAAATTCCACGTGGTGACAGAACCGACGTAGTTATAGAGCCTATGCTCACTGACCAATGGTTTGTCGCGATGACAAAAAAAAGCCATGACGGAAAAAGCATTACAGAAAAAGCACTAGACGTTGTCAAGACAGGCGAAATTAAATTCTATCCAGATAACTGGGTAAATACTTACAACCAGTGGTTAAACAATATTCAGGATTGGTGTATTTCTAGACAGCTTTGGTGGGGCCATCAAATTCCAGCATGGTATGGCGATCAAGGCCAGATATGGGTTGCACATAACGAAGAAGAAGCAAAAGCTTTGGCTTTAAAAGAAGGTTATCAAGGCGAAATCAAGCGTGACCCTGATGTTTTAGATACATGGTATTCATCAGCACTTTGGCCTTTTTCAACGCTTGATTGGACACCAGATTATCCGAAGGTGTCGAACCCAGCACTTGATCTTTATTTACCTTCCACTGTATTAGTCACAGGATTTGACATTATCTTTTTCTGGGTAGCTCGCATGGTGATGATGACAAAACATATCACTGGGAAAATCCCGTTCAAACATGTGTATGTTCACGGGCTTATTCGAGATGCAGAAGGACAGAAGATGAGTAAGTCGAAAGGAAACGTTTTAGATCCTACTGATTTGATCGATGGTATTTCACTCGACGCACTTATTGCAAAAAGAACAAGCGGGCTTATGAATCCAAAGCAAGCCGAATCTATTACCAAAAAGACTCGTAAAGAATTTCCAGAGGGGATCGCTGCATTTGGAACGGATGCTTTGCGCTTTACTTATGCAAGTCTAGCAAGCCCTGGACGTGATATTAAATTTGATCTTCAACGTTGTGAAGGCTATCGAAATTTCTGTAATAAATTATGGAACGCGACGCGATTTGTATTAATGAATTGCGAAGGCAAAGAAAATGGTTTTGGTGAATGTGTAGATGGCTACCTTGAATTTTCCAAAGCTGATCGTTGGATTGTGAGTGCATTGCAAGAAAGAGAAACATCCATTGAGAAAGCATTTTTAGATTATCGATTTGATTTGATGTCACAAGAGTTGTATCAATATGTATGGGATGAATTTTGTGATTGGTATCTTGAGGTAGCTAAAGTCCAATTACAGTTAGGCAGTGAAGCGGAACAAAGAGCGACACGTCGAACTCTTTTGCGCGTGCTCGAAACCATATTGCGTTTGACACATCCAGTGATGCCATTCATTACCGAAGAAATTTGGCAAACCATAGGCCCTATGAATGGTAAAAAAGGCCCTTCGATTATGTTAGAGCCTTATCCTGAAAGTGATAGCAAAAAAATTGATCAGGAAAGTATTCAGTGGATGGCTGGCTTAAAAGAGATGGTGGATGTGTGTCGAAAACTTCGTGGCGAGATGAATATTTCCCCCGCACAAAAAATTCCACTTGTGATTGCAGGTGAGAAAAGCGCACTTCAGCTATACGCCCCTTATCTTAAAGCGCTCGCTAAATTGACTGACGTTGAAATCGTAGATGAGCTTCCCGCAATGGATGCCCCTGTAATGCTAGTCAAAGATTTTAAAT
>Ga0136642_1001111_pt1 | contig 11979 bp, 8 predicted proteins | sample LowCatLa1302831Y_FD_115313 | JGI IMG/M metagenome (GOLD analysis project Ga0136642, IMG submission 115313) | Freshwater microbial communities from Lower Cathedral Lake, Yosemite National Park, California, USA - 13028-31Y | ecosystem: Environmental > Aquatic > Freshwater > Lake ... | reverse complement strand
TACAACAGATTGCAGTTGAGAATGGTGGCGACATTTGGGAGTGGGTCCTACACGGCGGTGAAGATCATATCTTTGTAGCGACAGTTGCCGGTGGCTCGAAGTTGCCAGCAGGCTTTGTAAAAATAGGAAGCGTTTTAGAAGGTTCGAGAGTTCTTGTTGATGGCTTCATCGCCACGCATCAAGGCTTCAACCACTTCGACTAGTTAACTTCTTTAGCGCCGCCTTCATTTCTGCTGGCCGATCACTCATCACAACGTCGGCCTTCGCATCGTAAGCAATCCGAAGATCTTGTGCGGTATTAACTGTCCATATGTAGAGCTGACGATGCTTGCGCTTAAGTTTCTTCCCGAGCGATTGATCGCTGCGCAATAAAAATATGCCTGGCCCAATACCGCCGCCAATGGCTACCCAGCGCTGCCAACGGTGAGCGATGAGATAGATACCGAGATAACCACTCCGACGAATTCGCCGGATCGCTCGCCAAGAAAATGACATGATGGCGATATCAATCTCTGCAGCCTTGATCTGATCACGATGAACAGCAAGGATCTCGATCAGCCGGAGCTCCACCTGGCCGCGGGTAGGCACTGGGTGCTTCGTCTCGAGTGCAAGGCTCTTCTTGTGAGTGAGGGCGATCTCGAGAAGCTCTTCGAAGGTGATGATCTCAGTGACGCTACGGAGTTCGGCAAGTGTTGATCGTGCAATCACAAGGGCAGATGAGGCGATCCGCATGAGGTCATCATCGTGCCAACAGATGAGGACGTTATCTTGGGTTAAGCGAAGGTCGCATTCAAAACCATCTGCGCCTTGCTCGACCGCACCGATATAGGCGGCAAGGGACATTTCAGGGAAATCATGGGAAGCGCCGCGGTGGGCATAAATCTTCATTTCGAGCCGAGTGATCACACGTGAGTGATCGGGGAGAACTAGCGAGAAACCTTGCCGGCCTTCATGCAGGATGAGCAGACATTCTGACGCTTAGTCTGACCTGCAACGAGGGTACGGATGCGCTGAATATTTGGATTCCAGCGACGACGTGTCTTACGCATGGAGTGTGAGACCTTGTTGCCAAAGCTAGGGCCTTTGCCGCAGATATCGCAGTTTGATGCCACGGTGAACTCCTTCAAAAGTAAAGTCGAGAGTCTTGAAACCCTCTTCGGAAGGCGAAAGGCTACCGCCCCGCCGCCCCTTTAGGCGAATCGAGCCCTTCAACTCCTCCGAGCCAGATGTGAGGGAGAATGGTTCCATGTCTGCCCCGACCACACTTGAGACCGCCCTCAAAGCGGTCGTGGGCGATCGCACAGCCAAGGCGCTCGAAAAGGGTTTTGGCCTCACCACCATTGGGGAGTTACTTCGCCATTACCCGCGTCGTTATGTCGAGCGAGGCGAGCTCACCGATATGAGCGCACTACAAGAGGGCGAAGAGGTCACGGTCCTCGCCGAGATCTCGCGCTCCGCGCTCCGTCGCGCATCCGGGCGCACGATCCTTGAAGTTGTGTTGACCGACGGCACATCCACGATCTCACTGACCTTTTTCAACCAACCATGGCGCGAAAAGGAGCTCAGAGTTGGTCGGACCGGACTCTTCGCTGGCAAGGTCGGCCTCTTCAATAATAAACGGCAACTCTCACACCCCGATTATGAGCTCATCCCAGATGGAGATGATGTTGATCAGGCGATCGCGGAGTTCGCTGGGAAATTTATCGCGGTCTATCCCGCCGTCTCCAAACTGCCATCATGGAAGATCGGCAAATGCATAGAGCTCGCGCTCGATTCACTCGATGAGATTCCAGATTTTCTACCCGATTCGCTTCGGACGCAACATCACTACCCAACTCTCGACCAGGCCTATCGCCAGATTCATCTGCCCACGAGTCGCGAAGAAGCTGATGTAGCTAAGGAGAGGTTGACCTTTGATGAAGCGCTCTTGCTGCAGATCGTTTTGGCGAAGCGGCGAATCGATCTTCGTGCGCTCGCTACGACCTCTCGAATAGTTCAACACGGTGGCTTACTCGATGAGTTCGAGCGAGGGTTGCCATGGAAATATACCGATGGCCAGGTCGAAGTCATGGCTGAGATTGATAACGATCTTTCACAAGGCTATCCGATGCATCGCTTGCTCCAAGGTGAAGTGGGATCGGGTAAGACCGTTGTTGCACTTCGAGCAGCACTCATTGTGGTGGAGAGTGGCGGTCAGGCCGCAATCCTTGCACCCACTGAAGTACTTGCTCAACAACATTTTCTGACGATGAGTAAATTATTAGGTGAGCTTGCTCATGGTGGAGTACTTGGTGGGCACGAGAACGGAACTCAACTCGCGCTACTCACTGGATCGATGAGCGCCGGCGCAAAACGAGAAACACTTGGAAAAATTTCATCAGGCGAAGCTGGAATTGTGATTGGTACCCACGCACTCCTTAGTGAGGGCGTTGATTTTAAAGATCTTGGGTTAGTTGTCGTTGATGAACAACACCGTTTCGGAGTCAAACAGCGCGATGCCCTTCGCAATAAAGCGATCCATCCACCACATCTTTTAGTCATGACCGCGACACCGATTCCTCGCACGGTTGCGATGACGATCTTTGGCGACCTCGATATATCAACGCTTCGTGCGCTACCTTCTGGCCGAATCCCGATTCAAACCTTTGTTATTCCAACGCTAGAGAAACCGCACTACCTTGATCGTGCGTGGAGTCGAATTCTGGAAGAAGTCGCGAAAGGCCATCAGGCATATGTCGTTGCACCGCGTATCTCAGAGACGCTTGCAGAAGAAGGGCTTGATGGTTTCGCCGATTTAAGCGAGAGCGATCTCGAGATTGCTCGCGCCTTAGGTGAGATCCCAGATGAACCAAAGATTCCTATGACTGCGGTAGAAGAGTTGGCACCACGGCTTGCACTCGGTCCACTTAAGGGTCTGAAAGTTGCCGTTCTTCACGGTCGCCAAAGTGCACAAGATAAAGAGGCGACGATGAACGCCTTTAGCGCAGGCGAAATTGATGTGCTGGTCGCGACAACTGTGATTGAGGTCGGCGTGGATGTGCCAAATGCATCAACGATGGTGATTATGGATGCTGATCGGTTTGGCGTATCTCAACTGCATCAGTTGCGTGGTCGAGTCGGTCGAGGATCGGTTGCAGGTTTGTGTCTGCTTGTCACAAATGTTGATCCCGAAAATTCAGCGATGGCTAGACTCGAAGCGGTGGCATCCACCCTGGATGGTTTTCAACTCGCCCGCATCGATCTTGATCAACGCTCTGAGGGTGATGTCTTGGGAAGCGCACAATCTGGCACGAGATCGCATCTGCGGTTGCTGCGAGTGCTGCGAGATGAAGATCTCATTGAAAGTGCACGATCGACTGCCATCGCCCTCATTGAGAGCGACCCGGCGTTAAAAAATGCGCCACACTTAGCCCTTGAAGTAGAAGCGCTCATGCAAGAAGAGAGCGCCTCATTTGTTGATAAAGGTTGAAAGATTGATGAAAAGCGGAGAGGACGTTCATGCGAATCATTGCAGGTAGCGGTAAGGGTAAGACTCTTTTATCTCCAACCGGTGAAGGCGTGCGCCCTACATCAGATCGAGCGCGTGAAGGCCTCTTCTCATCACTCGAATCAGAGTTTGCCTCGATTCATGATCTTAACTTTCTCGATCTCTTTGCTGGCAGTGGGGCAGTCGGAGTTGAAGCGCTCTCACGTGGCGCCGCTCTCGTGCATGCTGTGGAAGCTGATACAGATACTGCTGAAGTCGCAATGAAGAACTTCAATCTTCTGCCAGAGCCACCGCGCAAACACAAAGTATTTCAATCTAAAGCGGCACGATTTCTTGAGTCAGAATTTTCCATTCGGTACGACATTATCTTCATGGATCCTCCGTACGATCTTCCTAATAGCGCTGTAGAAGATCTCCTCGACACGATCGTGGTGAAGAATCTCCTCCAACCACGAGGCCTGATCGCGATTGAGCGTGTGAGCAAAGGAGCTCCATTTACTTGGCCGCAGGCTATGGCGCTCGAGAAGATCCGCTCCTATGGACAGGGAAGTATCTTCTACGGTGGCTACTCTGCTACCGTTTCAGAGTGAAACGCGTCGTCTGCCCAGGATCCTTTGATCCAATCACCTTTGGCCATCTTGATATTATTAAAAGAGCAAGCGCACTCTTTGACGAGGTAGTGATTGCAGTCCTAGTGAATACCACCAAGAAGACTCTCTTTACCGTTAATGAGCGTCTTGAGATGATTGCGGAAGTCACCAGTGAATATCCAAATGTCCGCGTTGATTCGTGGAGCGGATTACTCGTCGATTATTGCCAGACTCATGATGTGAAGGCAATCGTGAAAGGCCTGCGCGCCGTTACAGACTTCGATTACGAACTCCAGATGTCACAGATAAACCTTCAGCTCAAAGGCGTTGAGACGCTCTTTATGTCCACTGCGCCAGCTCACTCATTCCTCTCATCCTCGCTCGTCAAAGAGATAGCGACCTTTGGGGGAGATGTCTCTGCTTACTTACCTGCTCAAATCATTGAGCGAGTCACTTCTAGGCTTACTTCACGATAAACTCAAGAGCGCAATCGCCTTTAAAGAATCTCACCTCGGAGGTGCCAGATGGATTCACAGCAAGTCATGACAGTCGTTGAACGGATTCAGAGCGCCATCACTACAGTTGAAGATGCTCGTGGCGTTCCACTCTCGGCCAGCTGCGTGGTCCATCGTGGCGAACTTCTCGAGGTCTTAGATCAAGCGCGCCAGGCCTTTCCTACCGATCTCTCGCAGGCACAAGAGATCATTGACACGCGCGAAACAATTCTTGAAGAAGCTCGAGTAAGCGCCGATCAACTCATCAGCCATGCACGCGAAGAGGTAGCTGGCATGGTCGAGGAGACACAGATTGTTGCTGCAGCTCGTAAAGAGGCGAGACGAATCCTTGATGAAGTGGCAGAAGAAGCGCGGAAAGAACGCGATGAGATCGAAGCGTATATTGACTCACGTCTTGCGACCCTTGAAGTGATTCTTAATAAGACACTCGATGTTGTCTCGCGCGGTCGTGACAAGCTGCAAGGCGTTGGAGAAAAACACGATCTTTCAGATCTGGCGTAACGCATATGAACTCTGTTTATGAAGGTCCTTTTCTCTTTAACTGCGCCGATCTGCCACGTCGTGCCGGCGAGATGCGTGAATACGAACTCACCTTTGACGTGCACGAACCACTAGGCATTCCGCTCTTTGCAGTTCCGGAGGATGAACCGATCGAGGTTGATCTTCGCCTTCAAGCGGTGGAAGAGGGAGTCCTAGCAAGCGCAACAGTTCGCGCGCTCGCAGTTGGTGAGTGCATCCGGTGCCTCGATCGAGTTGAGCAAGAAGTAGAGGAAGATTTCCACGAGCTCTATATTTACGAGAGCGACCCACGCTCTCGCTCATCAAAACGGCGCGAAGTTGAAGTGATTGTGGATGATGAAGATCCCGTACTCACCATGCAGGGGGATTACATTGATCTGGAGGCCCCGATTCGCGATGCCATTATTCTCAACCTGCCGGTTAATCCACTCTGTGATGAGGATTGTCTCGGCCTCTGCCCGGGTTGTGGCGTGAAATGGGATGAGCTTGCTGAAGATCACGGCCACGATCAGGTCGATATCCGCTGGGCCGGACTTGAGAAATTAGCCGGACTCCAGCCTCCGGAGAGCCCCGAGGCGAGCGCCTAACTCCTCGGTTTGTATCTACCCCGATTTTCAGGGATACTTCTGCTCTTGCTTCGGTAACCCCGAGCCAGTAATTTTTAGATAGCTCTTCAGCTAGCTAGATTGTCACCAATGTAGTGCTCAACAATGTAGAAGGAGTCGGCCATGCCAGTACCTAAGCGAAAGATGTCGCGTTCACGTACGCGCACCCGTCGTAGCTCATGGAAGACAACACCTGCAGCGGTTGCAACCTGCGGTCAGTGCCAGTCACCAAAGCTTCAGCACACAGCTTGCCCAACCTGCGGCACCTATAACCGTCGTCAGGTCTTAGAGGTCTGATCTGTACTCGCGCCTAACCGAAGCACTCGGAATATCGGTTAAGGACGAGCTGCTTCAACTAGCACTCACTCACCGTTCATACTCGTACGAGCATGGCGGGGTTCCCACCAACGAACGCCTCGAATTTCTCGGCGATTCAGTTCTCGGGCTACTTATCACTGAAGTCCTCTTCGATCGCTTCCCTGATTTCGATGAAAGCAAGCTCTCACCATTACGTTCTAGCGTCGTCAACACTCGCGCTCTCGCAACGATCGCCCGTGAATTAGAGCTTGGCCAATACTTACTGATCGGCAAAGGCGAAGAATCGACCGGCGGCCGAGATAAGAACTCACTCTTAGCAGATTGCCTTGAAGCGCTCGTCGGTGCGATCTATCTCGATCATGGTTACACACCCACAGCTGAGTGCGTACTTCGTTGGTGCGAATCTGCACTGACTGCAGCAACCGCTGATGGCGCAACCCTTGACGGTAAAACTGCGTTGCAAGAACTCGCTGCTACTCGCGGCATAGCAACACCTGAGTATGAGATTGAAGAGTCCGGACCGGACCACGACAAAAGTTTTACTGCGATCACACTTCTTGGTGGCGAGCGTTTTCCGCAAGGCAGTGGAAAGAGCAAACGCGAAGCAGAACAAGTTGCTGCAAAGTTAGCGTATGAGATTCTGCAAGCGCGTGACGTTAAACCCTAAACCTTTCCTTGAGGTGTGCCGTTTTTAGTTCCGACCCCACTTTGCCGATAGGTTTCCCCCCGTGTATTTGAAGAGCATTACCCTCAAAGGATTTAAATCCTTCGCCTCTTCGACCACCCTTAATTTTGAACCTGGCATCACCTGCGTTGTGGGTCCCAATGGTTCTGGAAAATCAAATGTCCTTGATGCCCTCTCCTGGGTAATGGGTGAGCAGGGCGCAAAATCGCTACGTGGCGGCAAGATGGAAGATGTTATCTTTGCAGGTACCTCAGGTCGTGCACCGCTCGGTCGCGCTGAAGTCTCAGTCACGATCGACAACACCGATCAGACGCTCCCTATTGATTTCACTGAAGTAACGATTAGTCGCGTTCTCTTCCGTAACGGAACATCTGAATACTTACTCAACGGCGATACAACTCGTCTCCTTGATATCCAAGAGCTACTGAGCGATAGCGGCATCGGGCGTGAGATGCACGTCATCGTTGGTCAGGGCCAACTCGATGCAATCCTCCTTGCAAACCCAGAAGAACGCCGAGCCTTCATTGAAGAAGCTGCTGGTGTTCTGAAGCACCGTAAGCGTAAAGAGAAGGCGCTGCGAAAATTAGATTCAATGCAAGGCAATCTCTCTCGTATCCAAGATTTGACTATTGAACTCAGGCGCAACTTGAAGCCACTTGGTAAGCAGGCTGAGGTTGCCCGCAAAGCATCAACAATCCAATCTGATGTTCGTGATTCACGGTTGCGCCTATTAGCTGATGACTTGATTCAGATGCGATCGACCTTGGATGCAGAAGTTGCCGATGAGACCGTACTGCGCTCACGGCGCGATGAGGTTGAAGAGGCACTTCGAGCGGCGCGCGCCCGTGAAGAGGCCCTCGACCAGAAGAGTTCAGAGGAGAATCCACTTCTCGTTCAGGCACAAGAGAATTTTTATCGCCTCACCGCGCAACGCGAGAAATTCCGTGGAATTCAATCCCTCTCATCCGAGCGTGCACGCTTCCTCTCTGAGGATGCCGACGTGGCACGTGCTGGCGGACGTGATCCGGATACGATGGAGCAAGAAGCACTTACTCTCCGAGGTGAAGAGAGTTCACTCCGCACTGTTCATGCAGAAGCACAAAGTGCTTTGACTGCCGTCACGGCAAAGTTGCGCGAACAGGAAGCGCAGCTCTTGCAAGAAGAGAATCGCGTGAGCGCAGCACTTCGTGCGATCGCGGATCAGCGTGAGGGAACAGCTCGTCAAGAGGGCCACATCAATGGATTACGCTCACGTATCGATGCTACAAATGCGGAGATCACTCGCCTTACCGCCGCACGTGATGAAGCATCAGATCGCCTCAAGCGATTCCGTGGAGATTTCGCTTCACTCGAGGCAGAGATCGCTGGACTCGATGCATCTGAGACTGATCTTGATGCGCAATACGAATCAGCAAAATCACTCTTAAACGATCTTCAAGAGAAGTTCTCGCAGGCTCAAGAAGAAGAGCAAGCTGCGCAGCGAGATCGTGCCGGCCTTGCTTCTCGACTTACTGCCCTCACCGAATCACTCACGCATCGTGATGGTGGCGAATCGATTCTCTCGGGCGAGAGCTCGGCGCGGGTAAAGGGTCGTCTCTCCTCGTTGATTGCTATCGACAGTGGTTGGGAAGCGGCAGTTGCCGTTGCACTTGGACCATTGGCTGACTCCATCGTCGTAGAAGATCTCACCTCCGCAGTAAGCGCACTTGGCATGCTCAAGGCGAAATCTGGTGGACGTTCCGAACTCCTTATTGTGGACGATGAGAGTATCGATGGTACGGCTGCAAGTGCGGCGCAGCAGAGTGGCTTAACAGCGCTCACCTCTCTCGTTGCCTCTCAAGGTATCGACCCAATGATGAAGGCCTTGCTTGGCCGATTTGTTGCGGTTGAAACACTCGCTGATGGCGAGGCTGCTATCGCCGCCCATAAATCTTTGATCGCCGTAACGCGTGATGGTGACTTGATCAGTCGAAGCCGAGTACGTGGTGGATCTGCTGGCTCGCAGTCGGCAATTGAGATCACCGCGCTCCTTGCTCGCACCCAAGAGAACTTAGATCAGGTAATTGCACGCTGCGAGACCCTCTCCTTCGAATTAATCCGACGAACCGATGAGGTGGGAGTTGCCCGAACCACGCACGATCAAGCCCTCTCACGTCTTAACGATTCAGATGCGAAGATGTCAGGACTTGCTGAGCAGATGGCAGTTGCCGGTCAGAATGTAAAGAGCGCCCTGGCTGAAGTTGATCGCCTCTCTCAATCTGAAGCAGAAGCGACCGAACAACGCGCAAATGATGAGCGCGATCTTGCATCTGCCCTCTCACAGCATCAATCGGCGCAAGAGCCAGTTGAACCCGACCTCACTCAGCTTGAGGATCTACGTTCAGAGCTTTCAGCGATGCGATCGACAGAAGTTGAGGCGCGTTTAGAAGTACGTACCCTGGAAGAGCGCATCACTGCGATCGCAGCACGAGCGAAGAGCCTAGAAGATTCTGCAACTCACGAACGCGAGAGCGCATCGAAGGCGGTTGTAAAGCGCGAGCAGCGCGCGATCGCCGCAACAACTGCTCAAACTATTGCAGATACCGCTTACGAGACGTTGATTCAGATCGAGGTTTCAATTTCGAAGGCGCTCGCCGAGCGTCAACGACTAGAGACATCTCGAACCGAGCGGGAAGGTGAGATCCTCACTGTTCGTGGCCGTAACCGCGAACTAACATCTGAGCTCGAGACCCTCACATCGAGCGTGCACCGTGATGAGATTGCTCGCGCAGAGCAGCGACTTCGCATCGAAGGCCTTGAAGCCAGAGCAATTGAAGAGCTCGGCATCGATGTCACCACCTTGATGGCCGAGTACGGACCAGAGAACGATGTCCCAACATTTATTGAAGATGAGGAAGGCAACTGGATCGCCGGTGACCTGATTCCGTATCGCCGCGATCAACAAGAGAAGCGACTTGTTCAGGCCGAGCGTGCGCTCGTGATGTTGGGCAAGATCAATCCGTTAGCTCTTGAGGAGTACAACGCGCTTGAAGAGCGCCTCAAGTATCTCGCAGAACAACTCGAAGATTTGAAGAAGACGAAGAAGGATCTCCTTGACATTGTGAAAGAGGTAGATGACAAGGTTCAAGAGATATTCCATCAGGCCTATCTCGATACCGAGCGCGAATTTAAGGGAATCTTTGCACGCCTCTTCCCAGGTGGCGAAGGCCGTTTAATTCTCACCAATCCAGATGATTTGATGAACTCTGGTGTGGATGTTGAAGCGCGTCCACCAGGAAAGCGCGTCAAGCGCCTCTCACTTCTCTCAGGAGGTGAACGTTCACTCGTTGCGGTCGCGATGTTAGTTGCGATCTTCAAGGCGCGCCCAAGTCCGTTCTATGTCATGGATGAAGTTGAAGCAGCGCTCGATGACACGAACCTTGGTCGACTGCTTGGTGTATTTGAAGAACTTCGCGAGAAGTCTCAGCTCATCATTATTACTCACCAGAAGCGCACCATGGAGATCGCGGATGCCTTATACGGCGTCACGATGCGAGGCGATGGCGTCTCTGAAGTTATCTCACAGCGTCTGCGTGAGAATGAACCTGTCGCGTAAGGCGTAGTTCCCGTGGCACTTTTCAGCAAGATCATCGCGAAATTTCGTGGTGGTTCAATTGCAGCCGCTGATTGGGAAGAGTTTGAAAGCCTGCTCATCGAAGCCGACCTCGGCGCACATCTAACCCGCGAAATTATTGAGATCTCTAAGGAGGCCGCGCGGGGGCGAAGTGCAGATAGCGACGATATTGAAGGCGCCTTGATGAGCGCTCTTCGTGAAAAGTTGAGCCCCGCTTCTCGGACAATACTTCGAGAGAGCGGTCGCACTACTTCCGTGATGATTGTCGGTGTCAACGGAACAGGTAAGACGACATCGGTCGCTAAGTTGATGCAATATTTCAAGAGTCAAGGCGCAAGCGTTGTCGTTGCCGCAGCAGATACCTTTCGCGCTGCCGCCATTGATCAGATTCAAACCTGGGGAGAGCGAATCGGAGTCCCGGTCATTGTTGGTAAGGCAGAGGGTGATCCCGCATCCGTCGCCTTTGATGGAATTAAGCGTGCGATCGAAGATCGTGCCGATATCTTTATCGTGGATACAGCCGGTCGATTACATACCAAATCTGGCTTGATGGATGAACTCGGAAAGATTCGACGGGTCGTTGAGAAGGTAAGTCCAGTAGATGAGGTGCTTCTCGTGGTCGATGCGACCACAGGTCAGAACGGTATAGCTCAAGCAAAGCTCTTCGCCGAGAGCGTTGCTGTCACGGGCCTCATCCTGACCAAGATGGATGGCTCGGCTAAAGGGGGAGTCGCGCTGGCGATCGAAGCGATTACCGGCATACCCGTGAAATTTATTGGGGTCGGCGAGGGTGCAGGGGATCTCGAACTCTTCGATACCGAACGCTACTTGCGAGGGCTCTTCGCAGAATAACTAGGGCTAAGTAAACATTTTCCCTGAAAAAGTTGATACATTTGCCTGGCGCGAAGGTAACACTATTCGCCACTAGCCCCCTAAGGGCGAACCCTCAATGCGGAGGAACTCCTTCTCACATCTTGGAGAGTTCATGAACTTTAATACCGGAGATACCGCTTGGATCCTCGTTGCATCTGCCATGGTGCTTCTCATGACACCTGGTCTCGCATTCTTTTACGGTGGAATGGTCCGCGGCAAGAATGTGCTTGCAATGCTCGCTCAAAATTATGTCACGATGGGAATCGTCTCAGTCCTTTGGATAACTGGCGTCTATAGCCTCGCATTTAGTGGCAAAGGAAAGTGGATTGGTGATCTTCACCAATTTGGCCTCAACCATATTTGGCAGCAAGCCACTGGTTTTGAGTCACTCACAATTCCACCATTGGTCTTCTGTGCATTTCAACTTATGTTTGCGATCATCACGCCAGCACTCATTACTGGCGGAACGGCAGATCGCTTAAAGTTTGGCGCCTGGTCGCTCTTCTGCGGAATCTGGCTCATCGTTGTTTATGCACCGGTTGCTCACTGGGTCTTCTCACCAAGTGGCTGGCTCTTTAAACTAGGCGCACTTGATTTCGCGGGTGGAACTGTTGTCCACGCCAATGCTGGCGCTGCAGCTCTCGCTGTCATTCTCGTCATTGGAAAGCGAAAAGGCTGGCCAAAAGAGCGGATGCGTCCGCACAATGTTCCCTTCGTACTTCTTGGAGCAGGACTTCTCTGGTTTGGTTGGTTCGGATTTAACGCCGGATCTGC
>Ga0136642_1001110_pt1 | contig 11983 bp, 16 predicted proteins | sample LowCatLa1302831Y_FD_115313 | JGI IMG/M metagenome (GOLD analysis project Ga0136642, IMG submission 115313) | Freshwater microbial communities from Lower Cathedral Lake, Yosemite National Park, California, USA - 13028-31Y | ecosystem: Environmental > Aquatic > Freshwater > Lake ... | reverse complement strand
CTGCAAATGGTCAACGATATTATTATAATTTACAATATGTATCTGCAAAAGATGGAAATCCTGCATTTGAAAATGTATTAATTTATGATTTCAGTCTTTCAAATAATCAAGACTTATATGTTTCAGAAAATATATGGGATGGTAGTCATATAAATATTTCACCAGATTTTACTCATTTATTACTTAATTATCATTATACTATATATAATCCTCAATCACATATTGAACGCCCACCTCCGCCACCGAGAGTTTTAAATGAACAAAACTATCATCCTCATCATTCTCATAATTTACGTAATCAAATTAATATAGAACACGAATTTTGTAAATTAGATATTGCAGAATGGTATTATAGTGGCAATAATCCTAGATGTTTTAATGAAGGGTATTCTTTTAACAATATACGTGGAAAACATCTTCGTCCAAGAGATGGGAAAAATATATTAAATTCAGCTCTACCTGGTTTGATATATCAGCCAAATCCACATTTTCAACAGGCAGGTGTTGAAAAACCCCCTTCTAAAAAACAACAACCTATAGCATCATATTTTAAAATAACAAAAATAAAAACGGATACAAATACAACATTTGATAAAGAAATGAAAATGAAAAAGATAGCAAATAAAAAACCAGACCCAATAATTAGTAAACATTCCTCAGCTATTTGTAAATATATTGAAAAACTTGCAAAAGACAATAATATAAGACTCGATCATACGTCAGTGTTACTATTTAATCCACATAAACCAAAAGAACCTGGTCTTATAATATTAAATTGCAATATTCATCTTAATCCATACACAAATCCAGTTAAAAAAACATCCAAAAAGACCCTTAAAGGATATTTTAAAAAGGAAATTATTACAAGTGATATTTTAGACTAATAAAATTACTTATTACTTACTTAGTATGGTGTTATATGAATAGTGAGTTCTGTAACCAAATCTTTTATATATGAATCTGTGCTGTAGCCATCCCAGCAAGGAATAACTATCGCACATTCTTTTTCTACAATTTTAACAAGTTCATCATCAACAATTTTAATTTGTGGTGTTTGTCCACATTGAAAGATTTCTGGTAGAACATGAGCAAGACTTTTCTTTGTTTTGTATGGAGAAATATTAAATGTCTGCCGTTCGTGTGCAGTAAAATCTATCGTATGTTCACGTGTGAAAATAAGCGACCTGTCAAAAATTCGCCCACATTTATCTTCTACCAACTGAAGAACATCAAATGCATTCGACCGCATCATAGACGTGAATACACCAAGCTTATAATAATTTTTAAGCTTAGACAATTCACGGACACAAGGTCGAATAAAAATTTCTTTTACAGGTCCAGATGTACGATGACAAAGAGTACCATTTAAGTCAAATAGGATGATACCCCTTTGTTCATAAGGAACATATTTCATTGGAATCTGTGCACTTAGTCCATCATCATTTTTAGTATCATTTATTTTGGCAATGTACTCAATGAGGTCTTTTTTTTTAATTGGCAATACTTTTACAATGTCGTCAATTAGAATATTTTTAGATTGTAGTTCCATTCCATAATGAAGAAATTTATAACGAATACTAGAAACAGACCTTTGGTGAATTTCAGCAATTTCATAGATAGATTTCATTTCTCCAGCTTCTAAGATAAGTTGTTCGCGTTCATTATCTGACCATTTGATTCCATTGCGAGAAATATTAGAAGCCGTTTTCATAGTTAATTTTTCTGTCAACCGCTTATTTTCAGCAGTTAATTGTTCAATCTTAGTGGCATATTCGCTCATCCGATGAGGCAACATACTGACCATTATTTTGTTTAGTATTTTAATGTACAAAACATCTTAAATTAAAATCAATTTTTATATACACTGGTTATTTATTATTTTTTCTTTTTGTGTGTTTTTTTCGTTGTAATTATTGTATTTGCCATTTTTTTTACAATGTTCGCATTGTTTGGACGAGTTGCTGGTATAGTTGACCTTTCACTAATACTTTTAGTTAATATATTTTCAAATTCACCATTACAATATCCTTTGTACATTGTAAATGCAGCAGCACTAAAGCCATCAATACCATTTATTTTAAGTCCTTGTTCTATTTTTGTCATTTCAATTTCAAGATACATTCTCATTGTATTACATAGATATTCAAAATCAATTCGAAGATCTTTTTCTCTACACAACATTGCTTCTTTCAATGCAATTGTTTTTAAAAGACCATTTGAAATACTTTTTTCATCTTCAAATTCTTTCATTATAGACTTGATTTTATGCTCAGTCTCTTCTATTTTTTTCTGAATAGTATTATCATTATCAATTGAACACTCGACGCCAACAGAAACCATTTTTTTAAAAGGCAGAATATTTACAGCAGCTGCAATAGAACGTGCACGAGACAAATCTATAAGCATAACTTTCATATCATTTTTAAGTAGTGCTATTTCATTATTTGCTATTTGTAATTTTTCAATACTATTAGCAGTTTCTTTTACAGCATCATTTTTAAGTAGTGCTATTTCATTATTTGATATTTCAATACTAACAGAATAATTTTTAACAATATCTTTTAATGTTGCGATTTCGTCATTTCTTAATTTTAATTCTTCTTCAATTTGAAGTTTTTTCTTCAATAATTCATCATAGTGAGCAGTTTTTTTATAAACAATTACAGACATTTCTGACATAAACGTATCTTTTTCATGTTGCAATTGATTATCACGTTCAATCGATTGTTGAATAAGAAGTATATTTTGTTGCTGTAGTTCAACGACAGCATTTTCTAAAAAATAAACATCTTCATTGGTATTGTATGTACCAAATTGAATCGGTGGAGCTGGATAATTAGAAAATAATGGCTTATAAGTAAGTGCCATTTTTTTAACAATAAAATAAACGTAAATTATAATTCAATTTTTTACTAAACCGTTTTGTTGTTTTCTTTATTTTTATTCTTTTTCCCACCAGTAACAGTGTCTAATTTTGGAAGGAATCCTTTTAATACACTTACGTTATCTAAAAGAATTTGAATATCAGCTTTGCGGTCTTCTTCTTTAACTAAAGTAAGTTTTTGTTGTAAATGAGCAAATAAATCATCAACCGATTCTTTGTATAATGCAACTTTTTTGTTGTAGTGATCTCCTCCTCGGGATTTTGCGAGTACCATCCAGCCTAATTTTTCAAACATAGCTTCAGTCCATTTATGTAAACCGTGCATAGTAGCGGGATGCATTTTTTCAGCCATTAAAATTATTATTATGTACAATATAACAAGAAAAAAATAAAAAATTGATGAATTTTTAAAATTTAAATATTCAATAAAACAAACATGTATACACTTGTACACCATTTCTATAAGGGACGTCGCATTGTAGCTACAACGAATATTCGAAAAGATACAATTATATTAAAAGAACGCCCAATTCTTCTTGCTGAAGATGTTTATGATGCATTATATCAAATATACCATGATGAAGATAGCTCACCCGATGAAATACAACAAGAACTTATTGATAAATTTGAATCACTTGCACCAGATACTTTAGATAAAATGATAATAACTACTGAAGATATTCAACAAGAATTAGAAACAATACCACAATATATGCGCGAATTTTTAAACAATATGATTAATAATAATAGCATCGATTTTAGAATTCTTGTAGCAAAATTTTATAGAAATGCATTTCGATATACGCTTTCTTCGACTGCATCAGTTAGTCCATCTGCAATTCTTATTGAAGGTGCATTATTAAATCATAGTTGTTGCAATAATGTGGATTTTATGATATCTCCCCATGGTGAATTTATTTTTACAACCAATCGTGATATATACGAAGGTGAAGAACTTTGTGATACATATATTGACACAACACTTTCTACAAAGAAACGCCAAATTCATCTTCAATCACAATATGGATTTACATGTACTTGTGAAAAATGTCAAAATTAAAAGCATAAAAAATAAAAATTGATTTTATTTGTATTTATAAATTAATGCAAATCTAATACAAATCTAATATAAATAAAAATGACAACTACTCTACCATTTATGCGATTTTACATACATGATTTTGAATTTCGAAAAATACTGAATCCTTCAAGTCGTGAAGCTTGGATTACTATCAACTATCGTCTTCTCAAAGAAAATTGCAATATAATAAAGCTTTTTCGTGACAATAATGACATTGCTACTCGAACAATTGCAAAGCAAAACAATGTATATCTTCATTTTGAAGACACACGTGGTCGTATTAAAATTGTAAGTAATACTCATAACGACGAGACATATCATTTTCAGAAAGCAATCAATGCAGTAATTGAGCGAATTACTGATGATATGGATTATCTCAAGCGTAAAAATAAACTTCCAATAGTCGGCGATGGGGTACAGTTTCATCAGCGTCCTCCATCAATTATAACTGGACGTCCACCATCTTCATCAGCTCCTCTACCGACTCCCCCAGCTCCTCCTCCACCGGCTCCGCCTCTCCCTCCTCCACCGGCTCCGCCTCTCCCTCCTCCACCGGCTCCGCCTCTCCCTCCTCCACCGGCTCCGCCTCTCCCTCCTCCACCGGCTCCAGCTTCTCCACTGAATGGATTAATTGTAATTATTAATCGTCCAACTCCAGAGATATTATCAAAACTATTTACAAATAATATTGGATACAGTCTTGCACCAGAATTTCTATTTAATCAAATATTGCAACAACCACCTATATATGAAGATAGTGAAATTCATTAAGTTTAATTAAATTACAAAAATTCAAAAAAAATCCATTTTTGGTATAAAAATTGAATTATAAATAGAAATATTAAAATAATACAAACTACCAAATTACTATGTCCAGGAAGAAACGTTTTTCAAAGACAGCGATTGCTCCTGATTCTCCAAAGAGTATTCCTCCGCCTCGGAGACCTCTAATGTCTCATTCACCAAATATTCTATGTTCTCCACCAGGATTTTCTAAGCCACTTCCACTACCATCTTATGAATACAATCCTCAACCACCTCGTGTATTCCCTCCAATTCCACAATACACTCCAGTAACGAATTATCTTTCATTTCTTCAAAATCCATATGTTTGGGGAGTAACACCTCCTCTATCTGAAGGAAATGTATATAATATTACAGAATCATTCAGATATTTTCCTCGTTAAACTTAAAAAATAGTGCAATTATATATTAGATAATGACAAAAACAAAAAAAATGCAGGGCTCTGGACCAAATGAAATAATGGTCATTTGTATTATTCTTCTTGCTTGTATTTTTGTACTTATAGCACTTAAATTTGTAATGCTTTTCAAGAAACCACATTTACACGAACGTATGAAAGATTACCTAGCATTACACCGTTCACGCCCGGCATCAAGTGTTGATTCAGAAAATCAATTTGCAGCAATAGGAGAACAATGGCGGGGCCAATCAAGTAAATGTTATAGTTGTGAAAAACAAATGCAAGCTTGTGGAAATGATGCAGTATATTCAGCTACAAAAACAAAATGCTTTGATTGTCAAGCACAAGCATTAGCTGTGATTTAAAAATATATGAAACTTAACTTAATATAAAGATTTACTACTAATATTATATTAACACAAGAAGAGCCTCATGCAGATATATCTACAAAAGATTATCTTGAAAAATTTAAAGATCTTTTACATTAATAGTAGTATGTCATTTTTAAAAGATATTAGTAATTTTACATCATATTTGGATTGGCTACCAATTATAGCAAGTGTATTTTTAGTAGACTTATGTGGTATATTTATATTTGCATTATTCAAAAATACTGGCACAGAGATTTATAATTGGTATAAAGATTTCGGCCTGATAGCATTTCTTGCTGATGTACTCGTTATATTAGTAATCTATGTACTTGTACGATATATTTATAAAATCTATGTTTTCCCAAAATATGGTTTTAATCCATTTATTTTCATTGCACTTCTCGTCTTATGTCAAGTAATACACGATATTCTCTATTATTTCTTATTTATCAAAGGTATCCGTCAAGGAAGAAGCACAATCAGCGATTATATGAAAAAATACGCAAAAGAAAACGGTACACACGCAATATATGGTGATACAATAATGATGGTTTCATCAGCAATTATAGCAATGATTCTCAAAGGATATCCGCCACATATATCGATTGCAATTATTATAATGGATTTATATTTAGTACAATATGGGCTAACAATGCGTCGTCAATAAATTAATATATATTTAAAGTAGTGCAATGGAATTTAAACGAAAATACATTATTGGTCTGATATATATATTTTATGCAATTGTTAAAATAACAATTGGCTTATGTTTATTTACATTACCTGTATCTAAAATTGCAACTATACCAGTAATTAATCTTTTTGCCAAAGAAGCAGCTGATAAAACTCTCGCTGGACGTTTTTATGAATATGTACTTTTCTTATTTGGAATTTTTTCATTATTTGAAGGATTGTCATTATTAGAATTATTACCAGAACATATCAGTTCTACATTTGAATCTAAATATATTGAATATATAGTATTTACTTTACTTGGAGGTAGTCTTTTATTATTCTATTATTTAGTATTATATACAAATGTACCAATCTCAAAAAATTCCGAAGATAATGATCATTATAAATTACTTGGTCTATTAACTGGTGTATCTTTCTTAGTAATGCCTGTTATATCAGAATTATTCGCATATCTTATACCAGCTTTTGGTAGACTTTCATTTGAATCAAAATCTGCATTTGTTATTGGATTTCTTATAGTCTTATTAATTATAGGAGAATTAATATATACATATTTAAAAAAACGACATGAAACAGTGAGTCAAGTAGTATCTAAACAACAAAATGTAGCAATTGCCCTTGCCGTTAAAAATGAACTATTGTCATCAAATAATCCTCCTGCTACGAAGTAAAATTATTATAGTATACTATTGTAGTACTTTACAATGGCAAAAAACACCATGAAATATCTTTATTATTTAATTGTTATTATTGGGGTAGCAATAATAACATCTGTATTACTTGGATCATTAAATCATAATCATTCTGAATCTTTTGCAAACAAAAAACAAGTAGCCCCCGCTAAAAAACCAGTAGCCGTCGTTGCTAAAAAACCAGTAGTCGGCGCCACTAAAAAATCAGTAGCCGTCGTTGCTAAAAAACCAGTAGCCGTCGCCACTAAAAAACCAGTAGCCGTCGCCACTAAAAAACCAGTAGCCGTCGCCACTAAAAAACCAGTTTACACAACTGCAACACACACAATACACGCCGCACCAGTTCATTCTGCACATCATCAAGTTGCTACCCATCCATCACCAGTTTATAGAACTCACTAAAATCATACCAAAATAGGATAAAAATATAAAAAATGAACTTATTTTTTAAAAATTTTAATAAAACAAAAACAGAAATGGCTCAAGTAAATCTACCAATGAGTGATAAGCGTTATGATCAAATATCTGCCCGTATTAGCCAGTCATATTCAAATTCATGCATTCTTTGGATAGATGAAATTCAAAATGCAGTTCTTGAGAATGAACACAATAAATTATTTGAAGAAATTTCTCAAAAAAGACCCACTCATACTGTTAAGAAACTTGAGCTGTTTCATGGAACTGCTGAAACAAATATCGCACCAATAATTCTTGATGGATTTCAAGTGAAGTACAATAAAGTTGGAGCTTATGGGAAAGGCACGTATTTTTCTACAGTTGCAAATTATAGTATAAATTATGCAAAAGACGGAAAAGATACAATCTGTTATATGTTCTTGTGTTCTGTTATTACTGGAATTCCAGGTTCATATGCTTCTATGCAAGAGGTTAATACAACCCAACACGATAATGCAGTTAACAGTCACATTAATCCAACAATTTACGTAACTCCTTATGATTACGGTGGAATACCAAAGTACATTATCGCATTTTACAAACACGCTAAAGTTTAAAACAAAATTCAAAAAAAATAAAATTCAAAAACCAAAACATCCTCTGAAAAAAGATGGTTTTTGTGATAAAGCAGAAAATTCATCAATAGTATAATTATCTGACATTGAACGATTACAATTTGAACAAATAGGACGCAAATTAGAAAGTTCAGTAACACCGCCTCTACTTTCTGGTTTATTATGTCCCACCTCAAATGAAAATGGAGACATTAAATTTCTACACCATAAAACCATACACTTATGTTTAAAATATTTATCACCGCACCATTTTAGCCAAACTTGCTCACGAAGAGCTTTTGGTATTGGTTGTTTTTTATGTGGTGATGTCGTCGCCATTCTCTCACATACACATACGTATACATATTACTATGTCATCTAATCTTTAAATTAATTTGCAGATAGTAATGCAGCATATCCTTTCGCCATACATTGAAATGGGTCTTGTTTAGGATTACCAGATAAAGTTGAAAATATGTTCTTTAATTTAGTTTTTCCAGCTTTTATATCGTTTGTAAATTCATCATAATTTACATAATTTATTATACCAATTTTCTCAGATGCAGTTTTAAAATATTTATTTGTAGCTAAAGGTACTTCTTGCGGTGAAACTGCATTACCTACTCCAGCACTTTGAACTGCTGGTGCAATAGATTTATTATTGCGTTCTTCTTTAATATCAAGTAATGCCCTAACAACATCTGTATATTTTTGATTTAAATCAGCTTCTAGCTTATCTTCATTTACTTTATAGTCTATCTCTGGTTTTCTACGTGATTCTCGTGATGTCCATAAATTCCAAGTACTGTTTAAAGTATTATATAATTTATTAATTTCATTTGGGTATTCTTGTGCAACCTGAGAAAGCATATTTAAAAAGCTACTCTGATTTTTATCTTGTATATTTGAAAAATCACTAGTATAATAATATATTGGTAAATCATTTGAAAGTTTAAATAATGTTTCTAATTTTTTATCACCCCCTTTCATTATACGTTTTACCGATTTTTTCTTCTCTTTCATTCTACTAAAGGTGTCTATAAAAATAATTTATTTTTTCAAGCGTCGTTTTATCATACTACCTCCTGAATATCCTGTAAGATAGACCTCACCAATATTACTTAAACCCTCCGAAAAATCAAGTCGTAGTCCTTCACAAAATCCCTGCCTACTCTCTGGTGTAGTATCAACATTTGCATTATCAATTGTCCAATTAGTATCAGTTAAGTTCCATCCATTCGTTTGTTTAAATTTATTTATAATAACTTTGAAAATTTCATTCGCATCATTTAATTTAGAAATACTAAGGTTTTCTGTTTTCACTTTTTCAACCGGATTGTTTGAAATTGCCCTAGTCTTTGGAGCCTCAGCAGTCTCAATGACGGGTTCAGAAGAATTTAATTGATTAATGTAATTTTTAAATTCATTATATTTGTCTATTATTGTTTTAGATTCTTCTTTATATTTTGAAAGTTCTTTTTCATCATCAGTAAGTGCATTATATGCATCACCGCTTTTTAATAACCATTTTTTAGTTTCAGTAAGATATTCTTTAGCATTTGGGAATTTTGTAATTAAATCATTTATAACACGAGATTTATAATCTGTATTTAAAGAATATTTCATATCACTTATTTTAACCGATTCATTAATACTATCCCCAGCTTTCATTTTACTTTTTATCGATTTTTTCTTCTCTTTCATACTACTAAAAGGTGTCTATAAAAATAATTTACTCTCTTATACAGTGTATATTTTTTGAATAATTTTAAAACCGTTATATAAATCTCTTTGCATATTTGCACATAAGTCTTGCCTATTTTGAATAATCTTACTATCTTGCAAATTATCCCATTTTTGTTCTGATAAATTCCATTCTTTTGCGGAATTAAATGCAACAATAACTTTTTCAAAAAAATCATCAGCTTGTTTTAATTGTGCAATCTTTCCATCATTAGATTTAGAAGGTATACTTTCTACTACAGGTGTACGAAATGGGACACGATATCCTTTAAATGTAGGGTCAATTCGGTTAATAAACAGGTTTCTCAAATAATTTTCAGTTGTTTCTAATATTTTAGAAACTTGACCTATAGTACTTTCTAATCTAGAAATTTCTGTATCATTCTCTAGTTTTTTTTGAGCTAATTCATTAAATTCATTAAGATGTCTTACTCTATTTGAAGGTGTTTGTGCAATTAAATCACGTTTACGTAAAGCTTCTGGGAATTGATTTTTTAGAATTTCATTTGTTTTTTTCATATTATCTAATTTAGTTTTATCACCACGATGTTCTGTATACATTTCACTTCCTTTGGAATAACCAGTTTGAAATTGAGTTATATTATCAATAAGTGTTTTAATTACTGGGTCAGATTCAGGATATTTTGTAGGATTATTCTTTATAGTAGTTAAATATTGTTGAACCGTAAGAGCTTCTTCTTCAACATCTGGTGATAAACCAATACCTCCGTGAATTTTTTTTTTCATTTTTTTGACTGTTTTGATTTTTTTGACTGTTTTGTTTGTTTCAGCAACCATTCTAAATAATATTTATATTATTTTGTACGTCGGAGAGCACGAAACATTTGTAGCCAATTTGCACGTGATAATGGATGTATACATAATTTACAAAAGAGTTGCGGTATATCATAATATATTTGCAAAATAAGATTTTGGTCATCATCACATATTCCATTTTCTTGCCATTTTATTAATTTTGAATACCATATACTCTCAAAATTTTCAACCAATAATTTCGGTACTATAAAATATGACCCTAAGAAATACACATCATATGATGCTACCATTTCATCTTCAGTACGTCTTTCAGTAGGAGGTTCATTCACACAATGATAGACAATATGATTTTCAGATAATTTTTCAATAGCAATATCAGTAGGCATATTTTCAATATTTGCTTCTTTACTTCCATTATCTAATTGTGCAATACCAAAATCAATCCAAGCATAATATTTATAATTTGGCATTTCTCCTTTGGTGTGTCGTATAAAATTAATTTTACTATGATTGATTAAAGTATATTCTGGATAGATATGTTCAGGATAATATTTTCGTGATTCAGGAATTTTATTTTTATATGATTCACTATTCATTATTTCACGTTCTTTATCCAAAAATTTATTATAGAATGTGTCAACATCATTTAAATTTTTGAATATAATATTATCTCTGAATGTATGTTCATTCAATAATTTTTCTAATATAACTTGTTCAACATATACTACAAGTGTGTACTCAATACTATCTGCTAAAATATAAAAATAGTGAATATAATCATCTGTTGTTCGTGGAAAAAGATTCCATTCATTACGACGAATATCTTTGTATGCAGTTACAAAAATGATATCATCATCCATACTCATACTCTAAGCCTTTATACTTTCGTATTCACACATTTTTAAATACTTATTTTCATTTCCAATTAAATCAAATTTGTTCAAAAAACTTGATTTAATTGGAAAAATTGAATTTTATTTTAAATAATTTGTTGTAAAACATTCTACAACAAATCAACCTCAAAACTTAAATGGCTGCTGTCATTGCTACTGCTTTCGCTACCCCTGCACCCGCTAAGCAGGTTCTAACTACCAAGACCGCAATGGTTAAGGTTATGCAACACATCACCGATTCCCAGTCAATTATTTGCAAGTGGAACAACAAGGACACTCTGCGCGTTCGCGTAATTGGCACCAAGCCCACAATCGACAGTGACATTCAAATCACCTACAAGCACAGCAAGGAGTCTGGGTGCCCAAAGAACGCAAGTTATCACGAGCCTAAGACTCAGACTCAGTCTTCAACGACTGTTGCCGAGACTGAGACCGCTGCAACTATCGAGGAATGGGAGGCAGAGGGCGGAATTACTCTTTCCAACGGTGAGTCAGTCTTCGTCAAGGGCACTCGCGAAACCTACAAGGTTTCTCGGGCTCGCCAGGGCAACGCAGTCTTCTGTGGCTGTGCTGCCTGGAAGTTCCAGAAAGCGAATCCTCTCTGCCGTAGCTGCAAGCACACCATCGCAGT
>Ga0136642_1001109_pt1 | contig 11992 bp, 12 predicted proteins | sample LowCatLa1302831Y_FD_115313 | JGI IMG/M metagenome (GOLD analysis project Ga0136642, IMG submission 115313) | Freshwater microbial communities from Lower Cathedral Lake, Yosemite National Park, California, USA - 13028-31Y | ecosystem: Environmental > Aquatic > Freshwater > Lake ... | reverse complement strand
GCATGGTGCAGATGGATGGGTCGGCGATGTCTAAGTCGCGCGGCAATCTGGTGCGACTTTCCGATGAACTTGCAACACATGGCGTGGATGCGATCCGTCTTTCTTTGGTATTCGCTGGACCGCCCGAGGATGACATTGACTGGGCCGATGTATCTCCCAATGGCTCCTTCAAGTTCCTCAATCGCGCCTGGCGTATTTCTGGTGACGTAACCAGCCAGCCTGGGGTTGATTTCGCAACCGGCGATATCTCGCTGCGCAAAGTAACTGCAAAGAGTCTGTTCGATATCTCATTTGCTGTCGAGTCATTCCGCTTCAACGTCGCAGTTGCTCGTGTGATGGAACTGGTCAACGCGACGCGTAAGGCAATTGATTCTGGGTGCGGCGGGGGAGATCCCGCTGTCCGCGAAGCCGCCGAAGCGATTGCTATCGCGCTTTCACTTGTTGCCCCATATACGGCAGAAGATATGTGGGAACGTCTAGGTCATAAGCCTGCGGTCGCACTCGCCGGCTGGCCAACCATTGATGAGTCGCTCTTAGGTGCTGACAATGTCACCGCCGTCTTGCAGATCAGTGGAAAGATCAAAGAGCGCATTGAAGTATCTCCAAATATTTCACAGGCAGATTTAGAGCAGTTAGCTCTGGATAACCCGTTGATCAAGGCTGAGATTGCCGGCGCGATGATCAAGAAGATCATCACGGTGGCTCCTAAGCTCGTCAACATAGTTATCTAATCCACAGCGCAATATTCTTGGAGTTAAATGGTGCGGGGTTCTCCCTAGCCTTGCGCCATGTTCGAATTTCCACAATTTAGCGATTTGCAACGTCGAGCCATTTACTTGGTCTTGGCGCTAGCCCTCGCAGTCGGTGCAATCTTTTTCTCGCTCGCCCATGGCAATGCCGCTGCGACTCCAACCCCAACCATCTCTCCGCTACCTACCTACTCTCCGCCCCCACTTCCACCTGCGGTTGTGGTCGTAGATGTAGCTGGGAAGGTAAAACACCCCGGTATATACAAATTGCCCCAAGGGTCTCGCGCCATGGCTGCCATCAAGGCGGCCGGTGGCGCGCTGAAGGGAGTGTCACTTACCGATATCAATCTCGCCGAAATATTGATAGATGGCCAACAGATCATCGTTGGCGCCCCAGCGGTAAACACCTCTTCAAAGTCCAAGAAATCATCTGCAGCCGGCGGCAAAATTTCTTCGGGCACCATCAACATCAATACCGCAACTGTGGCGCAGTTCGAGCGGCTACCAGGAATCGGAGCCGTGATGGCGGCTCGGATCTTTGCATATCGCACCGCGCACGGAGCCTTTGCAATTATCGATGATTTAACGAAGGTGAGCGGAATGGGGAAGAGCAAATTCGCGAACCTCAAAAACTTCGTGCGGATCTAGCCCTCTTCACCGTTGGAATAGCGATATGGATTGGTGCGGCGGGGGTTGGACTCTTAGATCGCATCTGGCTTTTTCTCGCGATTCCATTATTCGTTTGGTTGATCGGTTGGCATAGGTCAAGTGCGATGGTTCTCATCATCGCGCTACTAGGCGGCGCTGGGTTGATGGCGCTGCATCAACGTGCCTTGCAGACCAGCATTGTCGCACCGTGGCTTGATAAGAAGGTCTCAGTTCACATCGTTGCCTCAATTGTGAGTGATCCCAAACTCGGTGAACCAAAACAGATGGCGGGCTATATAAAACCAGCGACTACGACGGCGCTCGTCAGCGTCATCTCAATTCAGATTGGCCGCCTCACGTATCGCACCCACCTGCCAATGCGAATTACAACGGCGCAACATCTCACCGAGCTTCCGGGTTCAGTTATTTCCTGTGCAGGAATTATGTACTCAACAGCAGAGAAGCGGGTCGCGGGTCTATTTGCAGAGCGAGGTCCCATAACCCTGATCCATGGTGCGGGTCGCATTGGTCAGATCACTGGTGCAATTCGTAGCGACTTTCGTGCAGTGTCACTGCGAGTAGGTGGGGCAAGTGGGGCTCTTATCCCAGGCTTAGTATTGGGGGACACATCGCTCGAAACGCACGCTTTCGCCACCGATATGTTGCTCACCGGACTCACGCATTTGACAGCAGTCAGCGGAGAGAACTTCGCAATCATCGCCGCCTTTATGTTGTGGTTCTTACAGTGGGTGATCCCCAATCTGCGTGCTCGCATATTTATATCCGCGCTTGTGCTCCTTGGGTTCATCTTTCTGGTACGACCATCTCCATCAGTTTTGCGTGCCACGGTGATGGTGAGCGTGCTCTTAATTTCCAAGGCGCGCGGGGTGAGATCGTCAGCCTTGGCAGCTCTCGGACTAGCAATTTCGCTCTTAATCCTCATCGATCCCTTTGAAGCCATTGATCCCGGCTTCGCGCTCTCGGTCGCTGCTACCGCGGGAATTCTTCTTCTCAATCAGCCAGTGGTTAATTGGATGCAGAGGCTGATACGGAGTCGTCCTCTGGCCGAACTATTAGCGATACCGATCTCTGCCAATTTGATCTGCACCCCACTTACGATCGCTATCTCGGGGCAGTTCTCGATCATGTCTCTGCCGAGCAACTTCTTTGTAGAACCTGTCGTCGCTCCGATCACGATCGTGGGATTCATCGCCGCGCTGATCGCCCCCTTTGCCGCGGGCTTCTCCTACGTACTGGCGCTCACCCAAAAGCCCTGCGCCGGAATAATCGTCTGGGTAGCGATCAACTTCGCCAAAGTTCCGGTAATTCACCTCAGTAAGGGATTTGCGGGTGGGTCAATTGGCCTCTTGGTCTTGGTTTGTGGGTGGATCGCTTTAAGATGGCGCTCGTGGGGATCACATTGATTCAGGGCGCCGAGGAACTTCTGGCTGACCGAGCGATCTCCGAGGCGGTTTCCGCTAACAAAGGTGCGACTATCACGCACTTATCTGCTGAAACTCTCGAACTGGGTCAGATCACCGACGCGCTGGCACCTTCTCTCTTCGGAGATGCACGAGTGATTGTGATCAAAGATATTCAAGATTTAGCCTCTGACCTTTCCGAAGAGATAAGTACCTATCTTGAAGATCCCGATGAAGGCGTGCTCCTATTGCTCTGGCATAAAGGGGGAGTCAAAGGTAAAGCGCTCGTTGAGAAGATTAAGAAGAGCAAACCCACCCTCATCGCCGCCGAAGCAATAAAGAAGGAGAGCGATAAGGCAGATTTCGTACGCAGCGAGTTTGCGCGCTTGGGCCGCAAAATAACAGGAGAGGCGATCGTTGCCATAGTCGATGCGCTCGGTTCGGATATGCGCGAACTTTCTGGCGCTTGCTCCCAAATGGCATCCGATGTGGCAGCGGGAACCACGATCACGGAGGATGACGTCGCTAAATTTCAGCTGGGTCGCATTGAGACCACGGGATTTGATGTCGCGGACGCAGTTCTCGATGGCAAGACCGATCTCGCCCTGGTAACACTCCGTCAGGCTTTAGAAACTGGTGTTGACCCGGTCATGATCATCTCTGCTCTTGCCAGTTCTCTGCGCGCCTTGGCAAAAGTCTCTGGCGCCAGCCGGGGCCTTAAATCATTCGAACTAGCCGGCACCTTGGGGCTTTCGCCCTGGCAGATCGATAAGGCGCGTCGCCAGTTAGCTGGATGGACACCCGCCACTCTGGCTGGAGCAGTTGTCGCCCTCTCGCAGGCCGATGCCGATATTAAGGGAGCAGCGTCTGACCCGATCTACGCCCTAGAGCGCAGCGTGATCGCCATTTCGCGCTCTAAATCCCACCCCAATTAACTCAAATTTGAGCCTAATGGCCGCTCGCTGGTAGCCTTCACCTCTGCTCGTCACCACCGTGACTAGCTCATAGACGATTTATTAAAGAAGAAAGCAGTCAAATAAGTGGCAAATATCAAGTCTCAGATCAAGCGCATTGGTACCAATGAGAAGTCCCAGGCTCGTAACAAGTCTGTCCGCTCATCGATCAAGACCGCCATTCGTCGTTTCAAGGATGCTTCAGCTTCTGGGGATGTCACAATGACCGCCGCAGAACTTCGTGCCGCCTCAAAGGCACTGGACATCGCGGTATCAAAAGGTGTCATCCACGCTAACGCTGCAGCAAATAAGAAGTCTGCAATGGCGAAGGCTGCCAACAAGTCTTCTGCTAAATAACTTTTCCTACGCCCAGGCGTAACGGCTAAGCCATGCCAGCCATACCACTAGCGAAAGCTCCACAACCTTCGCAGACCAACCCTGCCCAGCTGCGCAATTTCTGCATCATCGCGCATATCGATCACGGAAAATCTACGCTCGCCGATCGCATGCTTGGCATCACTGAAGTAGTTGACCCGCGAAATATGCGCGCCCAATACCTCGATCGCATGGATATCGAACGCGAACGCGGAATCACCATTAAGTCGCAAGCGGTGCGTCTGCCATGGCGTTCAGGGTTAGATAACCAGGAGTACATCCTGAATATGATCGATACACCGGGTCACGTCGACTTTACGTATGAAGTTTCGCGCTCGCTCGCCGCTTGCGAAGGCGCTGTGTTGCTCGTGGATTGCGCTCAGGGAATCGAAGCGCAGACGCTCGCCAATTTGTACCTCGCGATGGAAAATAACCTCACCATCGTTCCTGTTCTCAACAAGATTGACCTACCTGCTGCCCAGCCGGAGAAGTTTGCCGAAGAATTAGCAAAGCTGATCGGATGTCAGCCCGAAGATTGTTTGCGAGTATCGGGCAAAACTGGCGCTGGTGTTACAGAACTCTTGGATCAGATTGTTCTGCAGATTCCTTCTCCTGTCGGCGATGCCAATGCGCCTACTCGTGCCTTGATCTTCGACTCGGTCTATGACACCTATCGTGGCGTCGTGACCTATGTACGAGTTATCGACGGTCACCTCTCAACCCGTGATCAGATTCAAATGTTCTCGACCGGTGTGCGCCACGAGATGCTTGAAGTCGGCGTCATCTCCCCGGAGCCAGTTGTCTCTAAGGGTCTTGGAGTAGGTGAAGTAGGTTACGTCATCACCGGCGTAAAAGATGTTCGCCAATCACGCGTGGGTGACACGATCACTACTTATAACAACCCGGCGAAGGTTGCCTTGGCGGGATATAAAGATCCACGCCCCATGGTCTTCTCGGGACTCTTCCCGATAGATGGCGCCGACTTCCCATTACTTCGCGAAGCGCTCGACAAATTGCAATTAAATGATGCCGCGCTGGTCTACGAGCCAGAGAGTTCGGCAGCACTGGGCTTTGGCTTCCGCTGCGGCTTCTTAGGTCTTTTGCATATGGAAATTGTGCGCGAACGCCTAGAGCGCGAATCAAATCTCACTCTTATTTCTACTGCACCCAACGTTGTTTATTCGGTAACCACTGGCGATGGGCAACTATTGACCGTTACAAACCCATCGGAATATCCCGAAGGCAAGATCGAGAAGGTGGAAGAGCCAATAGTTCGCGCCACAGTACTGGCGCCAGCAGAGTTCATTGGAACCATCATGGAACTCTGCCAAGAGCGTCGCGGCACATTGCTCGGGATGGATTATCTTTCTGAAGATCGTATCGAGATTCGCTATACCTTGCCATTAGCCGAAATTGTCTTTGACTTCTTTGATCAATTAAAGAGCCGCACGCGCGGTTATGCATCACTCGACTACGAACCAATCGGCGAAGCTGAAGGTGATCTAGTGAAAGTCGATATCTTGTTGCAGGGAGAGAAGGTCGATGCCTTTAGTGCAATCGTTCACAAAGATAAGGCTTATACCTACGGAACGATGATGACCGGCAAATTGCGCGAATTGATTCCCAGGCAGCAATTCGAAATTCCGATTCAGGCTGCAATCGGTGGTCGAATCATCGCCCGTGAAAGCATTCGCGCTATCCGAAAAGATGTTCTTGCTAAGTGTTACGGTGGAGATATTTCTCGTAAGCGCAAGCTGCTCGAAAAGCAGAAAGAGGGTAAGAAACGCATGAAGATGGTCGGACGCGTTGAAGTTCCCCAAGAAGCCTTCGTTGCCGCTCTCACAACCGATGCCGACATCGATAAGGCGAAGGCTAAAGCTAAAGAGCGCGAATGAATACGCTCGCCTTTTACGTACATATTCCGTACTGCGTAAGGCGCTGTGGCTACTGTGATTTCAATACTTATACTCCGGGCGAGTTATCGATTACCAATGATTTCTCCCTTACATCCCGCAGTTATATCGATCTCTTACTTCGCGAAATCGAATATGCGCACGAGATATCTCCCGCAACAGTAGTTCCCACTATTTTCTTCGGCGGCGGAACACCGACTCTGATGGAGAGCAAAGATCTGGGGCGAGTCATCGCATCGATTGGGTCGCACTTCGAATTAGCGAAAGATGCAGAGATCACAACGGAAGCAAATCCCGATACTGTGACCAGAGAGAAGTTATCTGACCTGCGCGCAGCCGGTTTTAACCGCATCTCATTCGGAATGCAATCAGCGGTTCCACATGTTTTGGCGGCGCTCGATCGCACTCACAATCCCGAGAATGTTGTGAAAGCAACAACTTGGGCGCGCGAAGTCGGGTTCGAAGAGGTAAGCGTCGATCTGATTTACGGCACTGCGGGTGAGTCCATGGCCGATTGGGAGACAACCCTCGATACCGCGTTATCGCTACCGATAACCCACATCTCTGCTTACGCCTTGATTGTCGAAAGCGGCACCAAGTTAGGTGCACAAGTAAAACGCGGCGAAGTTGTGATGCCCGATGATGATCAGACCGCTGATAAATATTTAATGGCAGATGATAAGTTCGCTGCCGCAGGATTTGATTGGTACGAGCTCAGCAACTGGTCGAAGCCAGGCTCGCAATGCCGGCACAACTTTGCCTACTGGAACGGCGATAACTGGTGGGGCGCTGGCGCTGGGGCACACTCGCACATTGATGGACGTAGATTTTGGAATGTAAAACACCCAGCTGCCTATACACAGAAGGTAAATGAGTCTGGCAATCCCATGCAGGAGCAAGAAATTTTGACAGCCGATCAAGTCCGCAGCGAAGAGATTATGTTGCAGATTCGATTGGCTTCGGGAATACCCCTATCTAGCCTCTCGCAGGGCGAGCAGAGCTCACTCCCTGAATTCTTGGCCGATGGCTACCTTCTAGTTCCCGCATGGGATCGCGGCACGGTCGTTTTGAGTCAGACCGGGCGACTTATCGCCGATCGCATCGTGCGCGAAATCCTCTTGTAGTAGATTTAGGAGACCATGCAAGAGCGCCAACTAGAAATACTTCGAGCCATCGTCGATGAGTATGTCGCGACGCAAGAGCCCGTTGGATCAAAGGTAATTGCAGAGCGCCATCCGCTGGGAGTGTCTCCTGCCACCATTCGTAACGATATGGCAATCCTGGAAGATGCTGGTTTAATCGCGCAGCCCCACACCAGCGCTGGTCGAATACCAACGAACACTGGTTATCGACTCTTCGTAGATAAGTTGGCAGAGGTTAAGCCGCTTTCCAGCGCCGAACGTCGCGCGATAGAGACATTTCTTTCGAGTTCGCATGATCGCGAGGATCTCTTTATCCGTACTGCCAAACTCTTGGCACAGCTGACTAAGCAAGTTGCCGTTATCCAGTATCCCGATGAAAACAAAGTTGTTTTAGCAGGAATTGCGAATTTAGCCCAGGGGAGCGCGCAGGAGAGCGCGGCCTCAATATTTCCCATCCTAGAAGCCCTCGAAGAGCAGGTGATCCTGCTCCGTTTGCTGGCAGATGCAAACCAGATCGTTCAGGTCCGAATTGGGGATGAGCAATCCGAGAAAAGTCTGCAAACAACCTCTTTAATTAGCGTTGGCTATGGAATTGAAGGACAATCCACGGGTGCGTTGGGAATTATTGGCCCAACCCGTATGGACTATGCCCAGACCATGGCGACGGTAAATGCCGTGGCGCGATATATCGGAACTTTTCTAGGGGGAACATCGATTGGCTGATCTATACGCAACCCTCGGGGTGCATCGTGACTCTTCCTTTGATGAGATAAAGAAGGCCTATCGAAAGTTGGCACGGGAGTATCACCCTGATGTAAATCCTGATCCAACGGTTAAAGATAAATTTAAAGATATCACCGCGGCCTATGAAGTCTTGAGCGATCCTACTAAGCGTCAGAAATATGACCTAGGTGGAGATCCCTTCTCGCAATTTAGCGGTGGAGGAGCCCAGAACTTTGGTTTCGGCGACATTATGGATGCCTTCTTCGGCGGCGGCGGCTCGCGCGGACCACGTTCTCGGGCGCGCGCCGGTCAGGATGCCCTCATCGGTGTCGAACTTACTTTAGAAGAGGTCTGCTTCGGAGTCGAGCGTGAGCTCAACGTGGAAACAGCAGTTCGTTGCGATAAGTGCGGCGGAACCGGCTGCGCCGATAATTCCAAACCTCAAACCTGCGGTATTTGTAAGGGGCGTGGCGAGATCCAACAGGTAACCCGATCTTTCATTGGAAATGTCATGACGAGCCGTCCCTGCAACAACTGCAGCGGCTACGGCTCAGTTATTCCGACACCGTGCGGAGAGTGCGCCGGCGATGGCCGAGTCCGCTCTCGCCGAACAATCAATGTGAAGATTCGCGCCGGCGTTGAAAGTGGAAACCGCATTCATCTCGCTGGTCAAGGCGAGGTTGGCCCGGGCGGTGGACCCGCTGGTGATTTATATGTTGAGATCGTCGAAAAGACTCACGAATTCTTGATCCGTGACGGAAGAGATCTCCACCTCTCGCTTTCGATTTCAATGGTGGCTGCCGCCCTAGGTACCGAAGTCAAAATTGACTCTCTGGATGGCGAGCAGCTCGTAGAAATTAAGGCGGGATGCCAATCGGGAGATGCAGTCACCTTGCGCGGACTCGGAGTAACTAAGTTGCGTGGTGGCGGACGCGGTGATCTCATCGTTCATGTAGAAGTGGTGACTCCTCAAAAGCTCAATAAAGAGGAGCATGCGCTCCTTCAGAAATTTGCGGAATCTCGTGGCGAGAAGGTGGGAAGTTTCCTTCTGCACGATCGCACGAAGGATCACCAAGAGCAGAGCCTCTTCGGGCGCATGCGCGACGCCTTCAATCGATAAGACATGCTGACACTCTTCTTTGTTTCAGATCTAGGCGCTGGTGAGAACGTTGTGGTCGACGGGGATGAAGCCCACCATGCGATTAAAGTGCTTCGAGTTGAAGTGGGCGAAGAGATCATGCTCGCCGATGGTAGTGGTGCCTGGGCGCGCGGCTGCGTTGCGGTCATCGATAAGAAGAGCTTCGTCGTTACGGTTATGGAACGCGGAGTTGCAGAGGAAGCCCTGCCTGAGTTAATTGTGATTCAAGCTCTGATGAAATCTGATCGCGCTAAAGAGGCGATCGAACTTCTGACGGTTGCGGGCGCGACAACAATCATCCCGTGGCAGTCAGAACGATCTATCGCAAAATGGCAAGATGATATTGGCGACAAGTGGGTGAAGACCGCAGTAGCAGCAGCGAAGCAATCGCGGCGAATTAACCTTCCTGAGATTGAAACCCCAATCACCACCGCACAAATTGCGAAGCGTTTCGGTGGTACGGCAAATCTCTTTATTCTGCACGAGAGCGCGACTACCAAAATTTCTGAGGCGGCAAAGAACATTACTGAAGGTCCGATAGTTCTTGTCATCGGTCCAGAAGGTGGATTAACGGGGGCCGAGTTGGGTCTCTTAGGATCTGCAGGTGGAACGGTTGTTCTGCTTGGACCAGAGGTATTTCGTTCCGCGCATGCAGGTTTGGCCGCGCTTTGCGCTATCTCAGCCCTCATCGGGCGCTGGTAGGAATAGGCTTTTATTATGTGCATCTTCTGCAAGATTGCCAGCGGTGAAATTCCGACCAATTTTCTGTACGAGAGCGCCCAGGTCGTTGCTTTTAAGGATCTCGATCCACAGGCTCCCGCCCACATCTTGATCATCCCGCGCCAGCATTTTGAGAATGCGGCAGAGCTAGCCGCCGCCGATTCAGCGACGATGTCAGAGCTCTTTGGAGCCGCCCGCGAATTGGCCGCAACTCTCGGTTTAGATGGATACCGCCTTACCTTTAATACCGGGGCAAGCGCCGGGCAGAGCGTTTTTCATGCACATCTCCACCTTTTAGGCGGGCGTCCATTCGCCTGGCCACCCGGTTAACCGTAAGATTTGTAAGTAATGGACCAACCTTTGATTACCGTCCCCGCCGCCATTCCTATGGTCGCGCTCACTGGACCACAGGACTCATATCTGCGCATCTTCGAAGCGACCTTCCCGGATCTGCTCATCACATTCCGCGGCAATGAGATCTTCGTTAAAGGCGAACTGCGCGAAATCTCGCAATTTGAAGTCCTCGTTAAAGAGTTACTTGTACTTATTCGCGCCGGACAATCACTTAACCTCGATGCGATCCAACACGCGATTGCAATGGTCAAGCACGTTCCCGTTGATCACCCTGCTGAAGTTCTATCCCTCAACATTTTGAGTAATCGCGGCAAGACCATCCGACCTAAGACCGCTAATCAGAAGCGTTATGTCGAAGCGATCGACGAGAACACAATCACCTTTGGAGTCGGGCCCGCTGGTACCGGCAAGACCTATCTGGCGATGGCTAAAGCCATTCAATCGCTGCAAGCCAAAGAGGTTAACCGCATTATCTTGACTCGCCCCGCCGTTGAAGCAGGGGAGCGCTTGGGATTCCTGCCCGGAACCCTGCAGGAGAAGATTGATCCATACCTGCGCCCGCTCTTCGATGCCCTGCACGACATGATCGATCAAGAGTCGATTCCCCGGCTGATGGCCTCCGGAATTATCGAAATTGCTCCGCTTGCCTATATGCGCGGCCGCACTTTAAATGATGCCTTCGTGATTTTGGACGAAGCTCAAAACACCTCTGCCGAACAGATGAAGATGTTTCTGACTCGTTTAGGTTTTGGTTCCAAGATGGTGATCACTGGCGATGTAACCCAAGTAGATCTTCCTAGTGGAACTCCATCAGGACTCAAAGTAGTTGGAGATATCTTGGACGGCGTGGATGACATCTGCTTTATGTATTTGACCGCTGAAGATGTGGTTCGCAATCGCCTGGTCGGCGAGATTGTGAGTGCATACGGCCGCTTTGATGCAGCGAAGAGTGCAAATTTTCGACCGCTTCGTACTTCTGGAAGCGGTGATCGTTAATCCCTTTATGGGACCACCATGAATATTGAACTTTCTAATGAGTCGGGCGTCAGCGTCAATGAGTCAGATATTGTCAGCGTCGCAGAATTTACGATGCACCATATGGGCTTGCATGAGGATTGCGACCTAGCTATTTCGATCGTAGATGAATCACGGATGAGCGAATTACACGAAGAGTGGATGGACCTGAAAGGTCCGACCGATGTGCTCTCCTTTCCCATGGATGAACTTGTTCCGCATTCACCAGATCCCGGCATCGTGGGAGACATTGTCCTCTGCCCACAATTCGCGCAAGCCCAAGCCAAGGACGGTCTGGAAACAGAATTACATCTCTTGACGATCCACGGGGTGCTGCACTGTTTGGGGTACGACCATGCGCAGCCAGCGGAAGAGAAGACGATGTTTGATCTGCAGGAATCGATCTTGTCGAAGTGGCAGGCGCGCTGATGATTAACAAGATATTGCACCAACTAAAACGCTACGGAATTACGCTTCCCACAATCTTCAATAGTGAGGCCGATCTTCGTAAGTTGGTCGATCAGGCGGGGGAGCGCTCTATCATCGCTGATTCCCAGCGCGAGATGATTCAATCAGTACTTGATCTTGGCGAAACTCTGGTTCGAGAGTTGATGGTTCCGCGCACCGATATCGTTTGGATTGAAGGAAATCGCACGCTGCGCCAGGGATTATCTCTCGCCCTGCGATCTGGTTTCACGCGAATCCCGGTGATTGCCGAAAATTTGGACGATGTCATTGGTATCGCCTATGTCAAAGATTTGGCGAGGCGCGTGCACGAGCATCACGAATCAGAACAGAGCGAGACGGTAGCTGAGCATCTACGCTCCGCTACCTTTGTTCCT
>Ga0136642_1001108_pt1 | contig 11997 bp, 7 predicted proteins | sample LowCatLa1302831Y_FD_115313 | JGI IMG/M metagenome (GOLD analysis project Ga0136642, IMG submission 115313) | Freshwater microbial communities from Lower Cathedral Lake, Yosemite National Park, California, USA - 13028-31Y | ecosystem: Environmental > Aquatic > Freshwater > Lake ... | reverse complement strand
CGGCAACACAGGCCCAAGCACCCTCTTCGTCCAGCTCGTCAAGGCTGCCGGCATCGACCCCTGCTACGCCACCACCGGCCGGAGCAAGCAGCCCCGCAAGTGCTTCCACAGCTTCCGCACCACCCTCGTCACCCGGATGCAGAGCCTGGAGATTCCGCAAGAAGTCCGCATGAACATCGTCGGCCACGCCAGCGCCGACGTTCACAAGGGCTACAGCCAAGGCGAATGGAATTCCGTCAAGTCGGCCATCAACAAACTTCCGGACCTGGAAGGTTAATTCCACAAGTTACCCAGCTGAAAGAAAACCCATGCCAAATATAGCATCGCACGTCTGCCTGCAGAAAGCGGTTAAAGTTAGCCTACGGCGATGTGTTTATCGGCGCTGGGAGGCCCAGATCAATGGATCAGTGCTGACCACGAAAACAAAGGAACTCGAGCGGATGTATCGAGGTAATACGCCCTACCCTATCGGCAAGGCACGTTCGACTTCCAAGAAGTATGCTAACGGTGTCAAGGCAGGCACAGCCTTGAAGTTGATGGTTTCAAGACGTAAGGCCCTAGGCTATCGCACCGTCTAGGCATCGGTTAGAAATCACCCCAGTTAGGCACATCGAACCTATGGGACAGCTGGCGACGAGCTGCAGCTTGCTCTAACTGCGTGGTTTGCTTGAGGTGAGTATAGATGGGGCCGGAGGTATTCATAAGGGTAATGCCACCTAGATAGACACCCCAGCCCAGGCAGCCAATCTGTTTTATCTTACGATACTATTTAATAAGGCTGATACTCCATCGAGACAGCCGGGCCTGATCCAACCAGGGCGCACTGCCGATTGGCCCTGCGCATGCGCTCAGAATACTCAAATAACGGCACAAGATACACGAAAAGAGGCCCACACCCCTGGAAGCCAACGAACCGTCAGAGGTGGCTAGGTTCAAAGAATCAACCCACCCGGGGCGGCTTGACCTCCTTGGCGGCGGCCTCAAGCAGGACCGCAGGGATCTCATTGATGTCGAGGGTCAGGGCATAATGCCAGGTGCCGAGCCGCCCCCAGTTGTTAACGGCGTCGACCCAGCGCTTGGCTGCTTCCATCTTATGCGGCTCCCTGTCGCGAACCTGCCCCTTGACCTCGAGGATGAGGTTCAGTCCGGACTTCATCCGGACGACGAAGTCCGGAAGGTAGTTATACTTGATGCCGTCGTAGTCGTACGGGATCGTGAACTCGAGATGATCGTTCTTCACGAAGGCGACGACTTCATCCGAGAGCTCCAGCTGCTGAGCGGCGGACCGCTCCCATTCGTCGGAGTCCAGCACCACTAGGTTGACGTGGCTCTTCCTGGCCGGGTGACAGGCCTTCTTAGTCGGAAAATGAACGTCAGCGCTCGTGCCGAACGGAGCAAAGTGGTTGAGAACCGGCAGCAAGGGCGGCTCGCCTGACTCGGTGTCCGGCCGAATAGCCACGGTCAGGAGCTGGATCACTCGCTTGAAGTACATCTCGAGGGCGAGCTCGCGCTGGTCAACACCATTGAAATTGATCCGCGTAGCCACGTATTTCTTCACTACATCCAAGACCGGCTTATACAGTTGGTGCCGGGCGGTCTGACGAAACTTCTCGGAGCTGTCCAACTGCGGATTGGTAAGATTATCGGTGATCTCCTTGGCGATCCACATAAGGATCTGATCGATGTGGGTCGCTTCGTAGAACTCCGTGCGAGTGTGGAGACGGGCTTCGAAGTTAGCCCCGCCGATGACCCCGTCCTGCAAGCCGACCAACGGCTGCACATAGATCTGATTGGGGGCCGACGTGACCTTGATGTCGATGGGTTCGACCTTGGAGACGTTGCACTTGATATACTCGCGGTTGAGCTGAAAAACATATCCTTCGACGTTGGGGAACTTGAGCTCCAGGGCGGCGCGCTCGGGCATCGCCATGACAAGATTTGTCGGCTTGTCGGTCGGCTCAGGGCGATCTTTCTGGCGACCCTTGAACGGGATGATCGAAAAGGGGATGCCATAGACGTCTACATACTCGGCCTCGAGCTTGCCATCAGCGCCGACGTCATAACTCAGGCGACGCAGGCCACGGCCGACGACCTGTTCGCAGAGCAGCTGTGAGCCGAAGGCGCGCAGGCCCAGAATCTGGGTAACATTATTAGCATCCCATCCTTCGGTCAGCATCTGGACGGAGACGACGCACCGAATGTGTTCGCCCGGTTTGCCCTTCTTGCCGACGGTCGCGATGAGTTCGCGTAGCTTCTGAGCTTCCTTGTCCTTGGAGGAACCAATGCCCGCCTCTGCTTCATTGAGCAGGCCGCTGTCGATGCGGACCGTAACCTGCTTCTCGGCCGTGTTCGCGAGTTCCTGGAAGATGACCGAGGAGGGATTGTAGGTTCGGCGCAGCTTGCGCTTACCCGCCGCTTTCGGCAGCGCTTCTTCTTCGTCTTCACCCTCTTCTGCTTCGGCTGTGACCTCGACCATCTTCTCGCCCGAGATCTTTTCGAAGAAGTATTCGGCCATGTGGGTGTTGTCGCAGACGACGATCATCACCGGCGGGACGTAATTCTGCCCGGCCTGGGCCGCCTGCATGGCATCAAAGCGCTCCTTCCACTGCGAAGTCAGCATCTGCAGCGCGGCCTCGGCTTCGCGCCAGGCAGCTTCGGGCTTTGGCTTGCCGCGCTGGAGCTCGGCTGGTGCGCACTTCTCCTTGATATGATCCCAGAGGTGGAAGAACTGCGGGCTAGGTTTGCCGGTCTGATCTTCGACCGGGAGACGGGGGATCTTTGTCAGGCCAGATTCAATAGCATCCACCAGGCCGAAGTCCGAGACCAGCCAAGGGAAAGGCGAGCCCTCAACATGGCCCGTACCGCCCAAATAGAAAGGCGTGGCGGAGAGATCGACGCAGACGCCGATGCCGACCGCTTGGTTGATACGGTCAAGTCCTCCCACCCAGACCGTGGCCTCGTTCAGATCTTCCTTGTCAGCCAGACCCATGGTCTCGCCTTCATCATCGGCCAGTTCCGCCAGCTTCGGACGATAGGCGTGGTGCGCTTCGTCGTTCAGCACCATGATCTCGCCCCGACCGTAGAGCTCCTTGAGCACGCGGCGGGAGAATGCGTCGTCGCCTTCCTCACCTTTGTCGACGACCGCATAGGTTGAGCCGCCTTCGGCGTGACGGGACTCCGGGTGGAAGACATGCCAATTGGTGACGACGACTTTGCCGACCGCCATGAGTCCGAGCATGGTGTTTGGCACCATGTTGAACTCGGTATAGTAGTTCGACCCCTCGGAGTCCGGTTTGAGCACCTCGAGGCGTTCCTTGACGGTCAGGTTCGGACAGCAGACCAGGACGGCCGATGGGAAACGGGTGTCGCCAGGGACGGCGCCTCGGTTGCAGAACGCCCAGGCAATGAGCATGCCCATGACGATCGTCTTGCCGGAACCGGTCGCCATCTTGCAGCCATGGCGGACCAAAGGCTTGAGTGACGGATCATTAGGCTGATCGACGAGCGTCAGCGGCAAGGTTGTAGACGCCACCTCAGCATCTCCGTCTAGTCGACCGGACAGTTGCTGGATGACCTCCTTGGTCAGGCGCTGGTAGTCTTCTGGCGAAACAACCGTACCCCAGCGCGGCTTGCGTCCACTGGCGAGAATCTCGCGCAGGTAGATGATGGTTTCGACAGCCTCGAGCTGACAGAAGAAGAAACGGCGCGGACGGTTCTTGTCATGCCAATGGGCCAGCAGCCGCTTGGTCGTGACAGTAGCGTTCTCGTAGCCCGAAGCTCGCCACTTGGCGACGTCCTGGCGAAGGGCGTTCACCAAGGTCAGGCGTTCGGAGCCGACGTCCGCTTCGATGCCCTCCAGCCCGCCCTGACGATCACCGGCCTGACGGCCAGACCAGAAGTAAGCGGCTGGACGACGTCCGGGCATCTTGTTCGCCACCCCATCAGCGCCGTAGACCCAATGCCACTCAGGCACGTCGTAAGGCTTGTTAAGGATCGGCTCATCGACCGGCACCTGCACTGGCAGGTCTTTGACAGCAGGAGGGGCCATGGGCTTAGGCGAGACGGTGGATGCGCATGACTTCGTTGCCGCGCGGGTCGATGACCTTCACGGCGACTAGCCCGGTCTTCCCCTTTTTGAAGGGCAGGCTGACCTTTCCGGTGAGTTCTGCCCACTTCGACTCGTCGATGGTGGCCTTGAGGGACCGTTGCATTTTCTCCCAAGCGGACTTGTCCGGGAAAAAGGCCTGGCAGACGCAGAAGACCTTGCCGTCGTAATCCGTGTCAACGAACCAAGCGGCCACCTTCTCGGCGCCGCTGGAGAGGATCTGGTTGGCCACCGGGTCGTAGATGTCCACGCCCTCGAGCGTCGCGCGGAATTCACCGTCGGCCTGGGCTTCGACGCGACTTCGCGGCTGACCAAAAACCGTAAAAATTTGATTGTTATTATTAGTCTTCTTGAGCAAGTCACCCATGGTCACATCCGGACGAATCTGGGCCATATGCATCTTGAGAGATGATTTCTTGTCCTCATTGTTGGTCTGAATGCATTCCTGGGCGAACGCATCAAAGGAAAAGCCCGCGATGACGAGGTCGTCGTAGCCACGCTTGTAAGAGATACGCATCGCCTCTTCGACGAAGAAGAGCGGGACCGCGCCGTGCTCCGGTCCGATGACGATGGCGACCTTACGGGGCTCCGTAGCGCCGTCCGGAGTGTAGGCTCCCTCGCCGTGGATCATTGGGTGATCAGCGCGGTCGAGACGTTCCAGCTTAATATGCTTATTGCCCAGGAACGTGATACCATCCTGTCGGAGCAGACTGAGCATTCGATCAACGTGGGCCGAAAGATTACGTTCTTCTTCAGGCTCAAAGGTAGGCAAATCGCCGGCCGGCGCTCCGCCGATCGGCGAACCATCGGCGGCGTCCGGCTTGGCCGGATCGGCGCTGATTTCAGGCGGGCGGACAGATTCGACCGTGAACGGCCCCGTCACCCGCGTGACGCCCTTGACGACGATCGGCTGATCGACCAGCTCTTCCTGCTCGGCGCTAGCCGCGATGGCCGCATTAACCTCATCCATCTTTCGTTCGAAGGCATCATGATATGCCTGCAAGGCAAACTTCAGATCGGCATCCCAATCCGACTCGGGGCGATAGGGAACTTCCCAGCGCAGCCATCCTTCCCCCAGAGACACACTAGGTGCATACTCTTTTCGCCTAACCTCCAAGCTCTTCGCTACTGCCTGCTTCACCCCACTGCTCGCCCCAGCCAAACAGCGGTTAAGCTCATTAAGTTTCTCGTCAAGGTTCGCCTCATGCCGATCGAAAATTGCGTCCAAACCAGGATTTTGTGCGATCGACTTAAGCGTTACATGCGGCACAGTTCGGTAAGTAAATCCGTGTCTTGGATTGAGCGGAGCAGACGGATCAATCCCAGCGACAGGATCATTTGTCTTATACGAATCAAACGTGGCGCACAGCAATCTCTGCCGCGCAACGGCTACAGCCACTCGCGATGTATCAATCGCGACCCAACGCCTGCCCCATTGCTCTGCTACGAATGCAGATGTCCCGGAGCCACAGGTAGGATCAAGAACCAGATCCCCGGGGTCCGTAGACATCAACATACACCGTTGAATAACCTTTGAGGCAGTTTGAACTACATACATCTTGTCGGATTCCCCTTTTGTATCCGTCCATAACGCCGTCATTTTCTGGACAGGATAATCGTCCATAAACATCATAGCCCGGAGAGTCTTCCCTGATGCATTTACCCTCCTGGCAAGCTTTAGCCGTCGCATGCCTACTTCATTTGTCTTCCAACTCTTTCCGGAGCTAGGAGTGAAAACCCTCCCTTCATACTCTGTACTGAAAATACACGTAGAAGTGTAACCGCTTGAAACTAAGTTATCTGTACCGAAAAGACGGGCATTTGCAGGTAGCTTCCCCGTCGCATCACGATCTAAATCACGAATCGGTCGCCGCTCCCCATTACTAAAGTCCAAATTGTTGTAAATAGACCCTTCGCCTTCAGATCTCTCTTGGAATAGGTCGCGTCGTTTCACCTTCTTCGCATCCTTGGCATACCAAATCACGAAGTCGCAGATGCCTGCCAATGTTTTGGACTTAAGCGGGACGGAGGTTCGATATGTAATTAATGCCTGGAAATTCTGCGGCCCGAATACCTCGTCCATGACAGCCCGAACGCGATGAAGATTTTCGTCTGAAATTTGGACGAAGCAACTTCCTTCGTCCGACAGCAACTCACGCGCGACAACTAATCTCTGCTTAATATAGTGAAGATAAGAGTGCGTACCTAGCAACCATGTGTCCCTGTATGCCCGAATCATCTCAGGCTCTCTTGTGAGGTCTTCATCACTATTTTTAACGTCGCGACTTCCTACCTCGTTCTGCCAATTTGAAGAGTAATTAATACCGTACGGCGGGTCGATATAGATCATCTGCACCTTGCCGGCGAGGTTCTCGCGTTTAGCGAGAGACGTCATGACCTGGAGAGAATCGCCCAGAATGAGGCGATTCGTCCAGGCTTCGTCGTGCTGGTAGTAGGCCTTGGCATCGCGGGGCGATAGCTGGCTGGCCAGAAACATATCCCGCTGGATGTCCTCGCGACGGATGGCGCGGAGGATGGCCTCGGCGGACACACGCTCATGGATATGCAGTGCGACGGGATCGACCGAGAAGTTCGGGTTTTCCTGCTTGCCGGCCCATTCTAACCAGGGCTGCTCAGACTCGATGAGCTTGGCGAATTCCGCGGCTTCTTCCTTGCTCAACTTTTCCTGTGTGGCCTTCACCAACAGGTCCTTGAGCCGGCCAATCTGGCCGTTGAATCGCAATTCGGGAGAGCGGTGCGGGTCGAACTTGTAGACGATCTCGGCCTCATGCCCGACCTCCTGCTGGGCGTCACCGCCCGCCGGAGGCAGGTTCTTACGGGTCGCGTCCGCATGCCGGTGCTGCGTGAACGGCACGGCCGGGGCCTCTACCTTAGAGGCTTTGGGCGACCTGAGGCCAGGCGCGTTGAGATTCAGTGGAGCGACAGAAGTGACCTCCTTAGGGTCAAAAAACTCTTCTTTGACGACGTCAGTCCGGCGAATGCTGCCACCCCGACCCTGCCCTCTCGCAATGGCCCCTTTGGCCAGCAATGAGGCCTTCACATACTCGTAGATCGCCTCACCGACGGCCATCTCCTTAAGTGCGGCGCCATTGCCGATGGTCGAGCCATCGACGGGCAGGACGGCCAGCAATCTGGCTTCCAATTGGGAGAGGATCTCAGGGGTGATTTGGTCAGGCGACATGACGAAAGGTGGGGAAGGCCGCACTATGCCCGTCACCCAGGCCACTCGCAAGAATTTCGGCAACCCGATCAAGAGAATCTGCGATATGCCCAAGGTACGTTAACTAGGACCACTTAACCTGCATATCTCCAGGGCTAAGCGCAAATGAAACCTAGTGTAAAACACCCCTAGGCCCGAAATATAATCGGCCCAAACGGCACCATCCGCTTGCAATGCACCCCTCGTAGGCCACCCTGCCGCCCAATGGGTGAAATCAAGCAGTTAACCGAGGCGGTCCTCCGCTTCCGCGACGAGCGCGACTGGGCCCAGTTCCACAACAGCAAGGACCTTGCGGCCGGCCTGAGCATCGAGGCTGCCGAACTCCTTGAGCAGTTCCTCTGGAAGCAGCCTTCAGAAGCCGACCCCACCAAAGTCAGGGCAGAGTTAGCTGACGTGCTGATTTTCGCCCTGCTTCTTGCCCATGAGCAGAAGATAGACATCAGCCAGGCAATCACCCAGAAGCTGTCGGAAAACTCCGCCAAATACCCGGTCGAGAAGGCCAAAGGGCGGGCGAAGAAGTACGACGAACTCTAGGCATGCGGCTAAGCGCGCTCCAGGACGTAAAGGCCATCTACCGAGTCACAGGTACTCCGGAGAACTATCTTACAGCGCTCAGGACATCCACCTGGGGGTTCAGGGACGATCTGAAACTACGTTCCCAATGGACCAAGCTTCAGCCCGGAGACATCATCTTCTTCCATTCCTCGAAGTCCGAGAGCAGGTTCCTGAAGCCCTCGGAACTCACCTCAAAGGTCGTAGGCTTCGGAGTCGTTGGTAACAACTTCTTCGAGGGCAAGAACCCCCTCTGGATTGAGGAATTCGAAGCCCAGAAGGTGATCTACCCGTGGCGTTTCCACCTGTCTGAAATCTACCTTTTCGCCGACATCCCGGCATTCGGTGACTGGGAGTCGCAGAACCTATCCAAGACCGATAACACCTGCGCCATTCTCAAAAGGATGCTCTCGGCAGGGATACCCCTGAGCGAGATGCCCGCGTTTCCCAAGATGGGCTCCTACTCGAGCATCAAGGACGCGGACACCAAAGCCGCGCTCCTCACCAGCACGCGCGGGCTTTACGCATATCGGACCAAGGAGGAGGACGAGGATGCCCTGCCCTCCAAGCGCACAGAGCTGCGCGAAGTCGATACGCCCGAGGATGCCGTGCGCAATAGCACATCCCTGCTCGAGTTCGACGACATCAAGGACCGCGTCATCGCGGCCGACGACGGACGCCGCCAGGTCGATGTCGACAAACTGCGGGAAGCCAATCGCTCGCACACGGAGATACTCAGGCAGCTACTGGCCATCTTCGGCGAGCGAGGCTATACCTGCTATCAAAACAACCACATCGACCTGCTCGCCATAAGCTCAGACCGAAAACAGAGCGTCCTGGTAGAGGCGAAGAGCATCGAGAACGCTAACTTCATCCCGCAGGCCCGTAAGGGGATCGTCCAGCTTTTCGAGTACAACCATTTCGAGGTTTCGGAGTACAAACGGCGACAGGGAATCACGCCGACTCGCGAGCACCAGTTATTGGCTTTTTCGCGTCCGCCTAGGGATTCCAAGGATGCACGCGATTACCTGGGCTTCGTCAACTCGCTCAATATCAGGGCCGCTGCTGTCCAGAACGGCGCAGTGCAGCCTCTCGGCGACCTACCGAGCTTCCAAGAGCTGGCCGGTTAATTCCGGTAAGGCTCGAACTCCACCGGCGCCTGATCCTCCAAGGCCTTCAGGGTCTCGGTCATGCGAGCGCGCAGACTTTCGACCGAGAGTTCAAGTAACGCCGGACCTGACAGCCGCCAAAGGTACATGTGGTCAGAGAGCAGCTGATAGTCCGCCTTGCCCGAAGCGGGTCGCTTGACGGCAGAGCGCAGGGCGAAGTGGTGTAACTCAGCAAGGCCCACAACATAGCGGCTGACGCTAGGGATACGATCGCCCTTGGAAGAGTTGGTGGACTGGTCGGTGGGGACCGTGTTCCAGATGTAGTCGTGGGCGACGTAGCTCCATGGCATGAAGTGATCGACCGCGAAGGCGCCATCTAATGGCCGCCCGGTATAGAGGTTGGTTAGCGGCGCCGAGCGTTGAGTAAGGTGAGCTTGATTGGCCTGCTCCCAGAAGGAACGGGCGCGGCCCAAATCCCGCTCCATCGGCATACGCAACTTATCGGCCAGCCCTGGGACCATCGGATTCTTGGCCTGTAAGAACCTGACCAGACCGATTTCCACGAAGCCTCGCAGGATGGCGGCATGCTCAACAAAGAAGGCCTGCCAATCCGCATGCAGGACAACCGAGTCGTTATCCGGGCCGAAGTGATACGGGGCGGCATCTTCGCCGACCTTCAGCTCATCGACGATACGGATGATCTCTTTGTTGATACGATGGCGCGGAGTCCCCTGGGGAATCCGTCCGTTAACAAAGGGACTAAGGAACCGCATGGGCACCAGGTCGCCCAAGAAACCAAGTTCACGTGCGTACCCCTGCAGTCGTGCCCGGATCTCCATCAGACTTGAGTTTGGCCGAAGGCCATCAGAGAGTTCGGCCTCCTTCGCCGCGATCTCACGCAAGACCCCCTGGAGCTGGTCGACGCACTTTTCGTCGGCATCCTTGGTGTCGAAGGAGAGACGAAAGAGATTCACTGGATGCCAAGCCTGGGCCGCCATCTCGACGAAGATCTCCTGCAAACTCAGCTGCCCATGCGACGTCCGCGAAAGCTCCAAGACCGCGAGAAACCAGAAGAACTTGTAGGATGCGGCGGTATTATCGAAGACCCGGTTGAGAGCCTGCGTACGAAGGAACGGATGTCGGGGGACTAGGCTCATACCAAGCTAGCTACGGACGCTAACCTCGTCGATGAAAGGCTGGCAAGCGTCAGGCCGGGTAACGGCTCTTATCTTTGTCAATAGCGCACACCTCCCACATTGTGGGTGCGATGCGTGGTTGCCTCGTTCAGGGGACATTCGGAGCCGGTGATAAGTCCCTTTTGCAGGAAATAATATTCCGCCCAACCGCCGGCAGAAGCCCGTATATAAACCTCTACTAGGTAGACTTTTATGGACTGCTGGACCGACCTGTGAATCGACTGTCGGTCGATTGTTTGCGCCAAACGGTTAACTCCCACGCGTGGCTGTGACACTGTGACAGTGTGACGACCAAACCCCGCAAACCTCGCCAGACCACCCCCATGAAGTCCAAGCGCAAGACCCCCTCCCCTACCCGCCACACCAAGGCCAAAGCCCAGGCCAACCGCCCGAAGTCCAAGCTAAAGCCCAAGGCCCGCCCCACGTCCAAGCCCACCGGGAAGGCAAAGACGAAAACCAAGCCCAAAGCCATGTCCGTAAAGGGCCGTTCGATCAAAACACCGGCACGGACGACGAACACGAAAATGACTGAGGAGAGAGTCGCGGAGATCTCGGCAACATCTGCCACATCTTCAACAACATCGACTTCGACACCGACATCGACACCGGTGGCGGCATCGGCGCCGACACCGTCGCCATCTTCATCGCCGTCTTCGTCGCCGTCTTTGCTATCATCTTCATCGTCGTCCTCGTCATCTTCAGCAGCACCAAGCCCGAAAACGCCGGGAACCAAGCCTACACGGAATCGCAAGTCTTACGGCGACTACAAGGCCCTGGCTCCATACCTGGCCAAGCTTCCTCCGATCACCGGCTACGATGAATACGACCTCCGTGGCGTGGAAAGCGAAGCGGAGATGATTGTTGGCGCTAACTACGACTACGCCAGGGAGGCGCTGCGACAGGCCGTGCTAAGGCTGCCTGGGCGCGGCCAGGTCCTTGGAGCCGAGAACCTAGCCAAGGTCATCAAGGACGAGCCCCACCTGCTCTCCTGCCCCATCGACCACGGCAATCTCTACTACTTTGAGCAAATGTCCTATATGGTGGTGATCTGGAAGACCTACGCTCCGGACGAACTCTTCCCGCCGCCCTTCATGTCTTTCATCGAGAAGATCAGGCCGGAAATCGCCAGATACCACCGGCCCAACCCGGTCATAGCCTTCATGCAGACGGACGATACCCCGATCAGGCACAAGGGCAGCCAGGCCACCTCCGACACGATCGTCACCCATATCCCGAAGAACCTGCTGCGCCAGCCCAGCCTTAAGGAGGCCATCCGCGCCTTCACGCAAGCCGCCCGGGCATCGGGGGCGTTCGGCGAGAACGGGAAGAGCCGGCCGACCAACGACTGGCTTGCCCTGACCTACCACAAGTACGCCCAAGGCAACCAGGAGCCTAAGCCCTATCTCCGCTTTCCGGACCAGCTCCGGCCGGGCACGGTCACCCTTGGGACGGCCGCTAGCAAAATCTACGCGGGCGCCTTCCCAAAGCCATACAACGCCCCGGTGGAGACCACCTGGTCGAGCGCGCTAGCAAGGGCGGAGGAACGCATCATGGCACTGTCCGAGATGCTGATGAAGCTGGTGGGCGACTACCACATCACGCCCACGGTCGTACCGAGTTTCGTCGGGCGGTGGCCCGTTAACGAACAACCAGAACCTACTTGTTCGTAGGCCGAAAAATGGATGCGGGGGGATTTCCGTGAACGATTGCGGACGCTTCAACCCACATGTCCAACATCGACAAAGCCGGCGCCGTCCCGGCCAAAAAAGACGGCACCCCCCAGATCCAGATCGT
>Ga0136642_1001107_pt1 | contig 12007 bp, 11 predicted proteins | sample LowCatLa1302831Y_FD_115313 | JGI IMG/M metagenome (GOLD analysis project Ga0136642, IMG submission 115313) | Freshwater microbial communities from Lower Cathedral Lake, Yosemite National Park, California, USA - 13028-31Y | ecosystem: Environmental > Aquatic > Freshwater > Lake ... | reverse complement strand
TCGGCTCATCACATCCTGGGGCTGGAGAAGGTCCCAAGGGTTCGGCTGTTCGCCGATTAAAGTGGTACGCGAGCTGGGTTCAGAACGTCGTGAGACAGTTCGGTCCTCTATCCGCTGTGGGCGTCTGTGATTTGAGGGGTTCATTCTCTAGTACGAGAGGACCGAGAATGACGAACCTCTGGTGTTCCGGTTGTCACGTCAGTGGCAGCGCCGGGTAGCTATGTTCGGAAGGGATAAGCGCTGAAAGCATCTAAGCGCCAAGCCCATCCCAAGATAAGATCACAATATATCGCAAGATATTATAAGGTCCGAGTAGACCACTCGGTTAATAGGCTAGAAGTGTAAGCATAGTAATGTGTTGAGCTTACTAGTACTAATTTCCTTATAGGTTAATGCAAACTTTAGTATTTATAGGCGTTTAATTTTCCCCATTTCATAAGAATTTATAAATCAATTTTCCTAGTGAATATATATCCTGGTGTCCACCCGTTCCCATTCCGAACACGGCCGTTAAGTTCAGGGTAGCCAATGGTAGTAGGACTATAGGTCCCGCGAGAGTAGGTTATTGCTAGGTTTATAAGCCCGAAAGCGCTAAACGCTTTCGGGCTTTTTTATTTTTAAGTTTCCCCATCCCCACTTCCCCTTCGCCTCATCGGGATTTGCCAGAGCCCGGCGGTTTGCTTTTTTGGCTTATTTACTAAACCTAGCTCCATGTTCACTCGATTAATCCAGATTTTCGGATCACCCCGCACCTCCGATTACGACCGGGAATTCATCCGCGAGGTCAAAATCCAGCGCCCCCTCACTCGCTCCCCTAAATCCGGCTTTTTTTTGTGCGGGGCCTGGGCCTTAATCGGTTTAAAGTGTTGGGCCGTTATTTGGGCCATTGAGCGCTATCATATTCCCGTTCACCCCCTTTGGATTACCCTGCCCACCTTGCTGTTCGGCGGAATCTGTACGGCCTTGTATTTTAAGGGCGAGTAAGGGCGCATCCCTTCTAAACCCCACGACTTTTTCCCCTCATAAAAATTAGTTTATGCCCAAAATTGTCGATTTACGCAGCCCTTACGCCAAAGTCGGCCGGTTGGTTTATTTTGGGCGCATGCTCGATAAAATTCGCTTGGAAGCGGCGGGAACCTTGCCGGCCGCCTACCGCGAAAATTTAGGCGACACTTCACCGGGCATGTTTGACGCGCGGTGCTGCCGCTTCCTCGCCGTTAGCTATCAGTTTTTAAAAGAGCAGGTACTCCAGGGCCAAAATGATGAGCTCATCTTGGCTGCCGCCGAAGCCCTCGGGGCGAAGCGCACCGATGAAGACTGCATGATTTGGAATCATTTTATGATGAAGCGCGGCTGGCGCGATGAAGGCAGTATAACCCTAGCGCGCCGGATCGCAGAAACCCCCGCACTCCAGGGTAAACGCATCGAGACGATGTTTGATTACCTCGATTACGACGAGGGGCGCGATCCCATGGCCGCGAAAAGTTGGCAACTACGCCCCCCCATCTGGGTCTTGATCATGGGCGTTGCCGGTACCGGAAAAACCACCGTCGGCCAACAGTTAGCGGCGATGCTGGGCTGGGAGTTCCGCGACGCCGATGAATTTCACTCCACCCAAAATATAGCGAAAATGTCCAGTGGCCAACCCCTCGATGATGCCGACCGCGCCCCGTGGCTCGCCGCGATTCGCGCTCATATCATGGCCAAAACTACGCGCGGTGAAAGCGGCGTTGTCACCTGTTCGGCCCTAAAAGAAACGTACCGGCAGGCCATCCTCGCCGGCTTAAATCAGGTCCGGCTCGTTCACCTCCACGGTGCCCCCGAGCTGATCCACCAACGCATCGCCGCCAGAGAAAATCATTTCATGAAACCAGCCATGCTGGATTCCCAGTTGGCGGCACTGGAGCCCCCACGTGAAGCCCTCACCCTTGATATCGCCGACTCCCCCCCTTCCTTGGCTGCCCAGATTCACTCCCAGTTGAACCTCTGAGTGCTCGAGAGTAGGGGAGGGGCAAAGCCCCAAAAAAAGTCCAACACGATGAAATTTTTTTTAAAAAAAATCCTGCGCCTGTCCCTCAGCTTAGGGAGCGTAGCCTTGCTCGTCGCTCTGGTTGCGGCGGGTTGGTTTTATTTAAAATTACGCTCCAGTCGTCCCCTGCTTGAGGGGGCCTGCCAGGTTCCAGGCCTGAGCGCTCCGGTGCACATCGAGCGCGACGCCCTAGGCGTGCCGACCCTGCGGGGGACCAATCGCCTCGACCTCGCGCGCGCGCTAGGTTGGATCCACGCCCAAGAACGCTTCTTTCAGATGGATTTGCTGCGGCGTCGCGCCGCCGGTGAATTAGCCCAATTGGTCGGCTCGGCCGCCATCGCCATGGATAAAGCGACCCGCATTAATGGCTTCCGCGCGGTGGCGCGCGCCGCCGTAGACCAAGGCGACCCCGCAGAACGCGCCCTCGCCGAAGCGTACCGTGATGGCGTCAACGCGGGCCTCGCCGCCCTCCCCGAAACCCCGTTTGAATACCTGCTCTTGCGCGCCACCCCTCAGCCGTGGCGCTCCGAGGATTGCGGCCTAGTGGGCTTGGCCATGACCCTTGATTTGCAAAGCGATGTGGTCGGTCACGAGCGCATGAGCGCTACCTTGCGCGATACGCTCGGCCTGGAAGCCTTCGCTTTTTTTGCCCCGCTGCTGCGGCCTAGGGATGCCGCCCTCGACTCTAGCACCGCTCAACTCAAGGTGCCCTCGCCGCGTTCCCTTAATCTGCGCCCAGTCCTCGAGGGCGCTCCCATTAAGGTGACCGCGACTGCACCCGAGCAGATCGAGCCAGAATTTGTCGGCTCCAACGCCTTCGCCCTCGCCGGCACCCACACGGCCAATCACGCCGCCATGCTCGCTAACGATATGCACCTTAAACTCGGTTTGCCGAACATCTGGTTTCGCGCCGCTTTGGTGTGGCGCGACGGCGAGCGCGAGCGGCACGTCGTCGGCGTGACCTTGCCCGGCATCCCCTTCATGGTCGCTGGCAGTAACGAAAAAATCGCCTGGGGCTTTACCAACAGTTATACCGATGCGAGCGACCTGATCGTCGTGCAGACCGGAATTTCTCCAGAAATATACCGCGCCCCCGGGCTCGAGCCCATGCCCCGCATCGAGGTGCGGCATGAAACCATCGCCGTCAAAGGCGCCCCCTCCATCGAGGTCGACTACCGCTGGACCATTTGGGGCCCCATCGTCGGGGCCGATGACAAGGGGCGGCCCCTCGCTCAGCGCTGGCTCGCTCACGAGCCCGCGGCCCTCAACTTCGGGCTTTGGGCTCTGGAGCAAGCCGATAACGCCGACGCGGCCATCGCCATCGCGCACCGCTCCGGCATTACCCCACAAAACTTTCACGTCGCCGATAGCGAGGGACAAATCGCCTGGACCATCGCGGGACGTTTACCCAAGCGCGTCGGCTACGAAGGGCGTTGGCCAGTGACCTGGACCTTTGGCGATCGGCGCTGGGACGGATTACTTGCGCCCGATCAAATGCCGGTAATCCGTGCTCCCGCGAGCGGCCGCATTTGGACCGCCAACAACCGCGTCTTGGGCGGACCCGCCCTCGCCACCTTGGGTGAATCCGGTTACGCCGAGTCCATGCGCGCAGCTCAGATCCGCGACGCCCTCGCGCTCATCGAGCGCGCGCAGCCCAAGGATTTACTCGCCATCCAACTCGATGACCGCGGGCTCGCCCTGCAGCGCTGGCATGAGCTTCTGTTGCGTGTACTCACCCCCGCGCAAATCACCGGTCACGCCGATCGGACCCTCTTGCGCCAACTGGTAGAAAATTGGAACGGCCGCGCCACGCTCGATGCCGTCGGGTACCGCTTGGTGCGCTTGTGGCGCGATGCGGTGGCCAAGCGGGCGCTCGACCCCATTTTTGCCTCCTGCGTCCAAGCAGACCCCAGCTTCCGCTGGTCCAAGCTGCCGTTCGAGGAGCCCTTATGGGTGTTACTCACCGAGCAGCCCCTCCATCTTTTGAGTCCCGCCGAGTCCTCCTGGGATACCCTCCTGTTGGCGGCGGCCGATGAGGTGATCGCTAGCTTGCATCAGGAAGGCACCCCCCTGGCGAGCGCAACCTGGGGGCGCCGCAACGTGGTGAAAATCCAACATCCCTTGGCGCGCGTGTTGCCGCGCTGGCTGTCCGGTTGGATGAACTTGCCCACCGAAGCGCTGCCCGGTGACAGCACCACCCCGCGCGTACAAACTCTCAGCCTCGCGGCCAGCGAACGCTTTGTCGTCTCTCCAGGCCATGAAGCGGAGGGCATTTTTCATATGCCCGGCGGACAAAGCGGACACCCCCTCTCGCCATTTTATCGCGCCGGCCACCAGGCCTGGGTGAAGGGCGAACCCACCCCGTTTTTGCCCGGTGCAACCCAGTACACCCTGATCTTACAACCGTAGCGGGGCCATCGTATCGTACCGTACCGTGCCGTACCGTACCGTACGTACTTCGGAAAATACCCCCTGCGGTCGCCTCAGCCTCGGGGGAAGTCCGGCCACGGTTGCCCTGCGGGGTGAGGGCACCCCGCTCCCGCTCCCGCTCCCGCTCCCGCTCCCTGTTGCTCGCCCCGCTTGCCGACGGTAAGAATGACCCGAATTCCCATTTTCTAAACCATATCCGTAACACCCCTTGGGTTGTATTATTATCTAGCCAGATGTAGTTTATGAAATCAGTTTCAGTCCTTAACTGGACAGCCGGGGTTGGCGGATTACCCCCAAAAAATAAAAAAGCGTTGTCGGCGCCAAAAAAGCCCCGCTTCCTTGGCGCCTGCGAACCGCGATGACTAAAAAAACGCGCAGCTCCACCGTCTACTTCGCCAGTGAGCTGTTCACCCTCAAGCATCTAATCGGTAACGCCTATCTCGCAGAGGCGATCTACGAAAAATCGCTCGGCCGCTACCTGTGCGAATTACCCCAGGATTTCGAGCCCCGCGGCACCACCCCTCGCGCGGTGCGCGATCAGGACATTCGGGCGCTACTCGCGTGCGATTTGGCCCTGTTTAATTTCGATGGACCCGAACTCGATAGCGGCACCGTCGTGGAATTCATGTTCGCGAAATTCGCCGATATACCCTGCGTAATTTTACGCAGCGATCTGCGCAAGGCCGGGGATGGTCCCGACCCTTGGAACCTCATGGCGAGTTTTTACCCGCGTACCGTGAATGTCGTCGTGCCCAGCTTGCTCGTTTACAAAACCATTTTGAAACGCCGGCAACGCAAGTTAGACGAAGTGATCCGGCTCGCCGGGCAACACAGCACCGCGGATGCCCAAAAAATGTGCGATGAGGTCGCGACGTTGTGCGTGCGCGCGTTGGATCGGGTGCGTGAAATGGAACCCGTGATGCCAAAACACCTCCGCGAAGAGGTTTATAGCTGGTTGGCCCTGATGCCGGGCTTACGCGGGAAGGGTAAAGAGCTCAGGAAAGAATTTGAGCGCTTTCTCGAGCGCAAGGTAGAGCGCGATCTACTTTGATTTTTTTAACGACGGATCGCGCCGCCCACGTCCCCCCCCATGCCCTTACATCTTCTCGATCATCCGCTCGCCGCCCACATCATGACGCATCTGCGGGATGCCTCAACCAAACCGGCCACGTTTCGTACCCTCGCTTATCAAATCAGTTTACTCTTGGCGATCGAGGCGACGCGCGATCTTCCCACCGAAGTAAAAACGATCGAGACCCCGCTCGAACCGATGACCGGGCGCGTGCTCGCCCCAGAGCCGCTCGTGGTGGTGCCCATCTTGCGCGCAGGTCTCGGCATGGTGCAGCCGTTTCTCGACACCTTTCCTGATGTGAGCGTCGGCTATTTAGGACTAGAGCGCGATCACCAGACAGCGGTGGCGCGAAATTATTACTGCAAGCTGCCACCGCTCGAAGGCCGCCGGGTTTTTCTGGTCGATCCCATGCTAGCGACCGGCGGGAGTGCCGCTCAGGCGATCACCGTGGCCAAGCGCCACGGCGCGGTGCAGCCCCAACTCATCTGCATCGTCGCCTCACCCGAGGGGCTCGCCGAGGTCCAGCAGCAACATCCCGGCACCGTGGTCCATGTCGCCGCACTCGACCGTGGGCTCAACGCGCAGAAATATATTTTGCCCGGATTAGGTGATTTTGGCGACCGCCTCTACGGGACTTGAGTCCTAGGCCGGCGCGGGCCTGAACCCCCTCCGCAAAAAAAAGAGGGGGGACAGGCCGTCACCAGCGGCCTCGAGTTAGGCGAGCTGCGGCACGACGAAGCTGTCGCGGTAATTGCGCGTGAGCATCGCATTCGCCACGGCTGCGCCCTCTCCACTGAAGCGCTCCTGCCCAGCCTCGACGGTGAGCGGAAGCCCCAGCGTTGCGGGGGTTTTCGCCAAATCGACCTGGTTGGCGGCCAAGTGTTCAGCCATGCGCCCATAGGCTTCGGCCAGCGGAGCATCGTTTTTGATTGTGGCGGCCATTGCGGCGGCCGGCATCGCGCGACCCGTTTGGTGCGAAATATTACCCAGGTGGCAAAGCGCACTCGAAACGTGGCCTTCCAGGATGGGGCCGTAAAGCTCAGCGGTTTTGCGGCTACGCACCACGTCGATAAAGTTCTGCATATGCCGGTCACTACCCTTGAATTCCTTCACGACCTGGCCCGCTTTATCGTAAGCGGTGGCCGCAAAGTAGCCGTGGGTCACGATACTGCCGCCTTCGCAGTCGATCACGTTACCGACGTCGACCCCGCGGTAGTTATCCATGCCCGAGCTCTTGCCGGAGCCGGCTTCGGCGCCGGCGCCCGCGCCCGCGGGTGCGCCCGCGCCCGATTTAGCCGGCAGCCCGCGGACCTCGAAGATGAGCGGGGCCGTGGCGTAGTCGTGTATGACCACCTGCGTGTTAGGCGTGTCGCCGTCGTCGCGGTAACCCAGGCGGCCGCCGATACTGAGGGTATGGCGGGGTAAGCCGGCTTCGCCCAGGAACCAGCGCGCGACGTCCATTTGGTGAATGCCTTGGTTGCCGACGTCACCGTTGCCGTAGAGATAAACCCAGTGCCAGTCGTAGTGGACGGGGCCGTTTTTCTGGGAGTTGCGGTGGGGCGTAACCAAGGGCGCAGGCCCCGACCACAAATCGTAGTTGATCGTGGCGGGAGCGGGCGTGGGCGCGCTGGTGAGGCCAATGCTGTCGCGCCGTTTGTAGCAAAAGCCCCGGGCCGCGGTAATCTTGCCGAGGTGGCCGGCTTGCGTCCAAGCGACCGCTTCCCGGAGCCCTTCGCCTGAGCGAATTTGGGTGCCAGCCTGGGCTACGCGCCCGGTTTTTTGGGCCGCGGCAACTAATTGGCGACCTTCCCAGACGTTATGGGAAACCGGTTTTTCGATGTAGATATCTTTGCCTGCTTGCAGGGCCCAGATCCCCATCAGCGAGTGCCAGTGATTGGGGGTCGCGATCGTGATCGCATCCAGCTCGCTCAAGGCCAGCAACTGGCGAACGTCGGTAAATTTTTTAACCACCACGCCCTCTTTTGCTAGACCCGCCGCGGCGCGCTCCAGCACCCAGGAGTCCACGTCGCAGAGCGCAACCACGCGCACCCCTTTGATTTTGGTGAGACTGGCGAGGTGGTTTTTGCCGCGGCCATTCAGCCCGACGACAGCCACGCGGATGTCGGAATGCGCCCCCACCACTTGGCCCCAGCAGCGGGCACTCAGCGCGGTGGCGCTTGCAAGGAATGCACCCTGCCGCAAGAAATGGCGGCGGGTAAGGGTCGGAGTGGGCGTAGAGATCGGGGTGGTCATGGGGTGAGTTGGGGTGGGGTGGGGTGGGGTAGAGGTTTAAAGGGGACGGATATTTATTTTGCCTTCGCGTAAGCCTCGTAGTGCTCGCCGACTTTGGCCGCCTGTTCATCGCCCAAGTGAAAATAAAAGCGGTAGCGCAAGGTCAGGCTGCCCCCCGCCGGCACCAGGTGGTCTCCCTTGTGGGGGTTGTTGGCGAATTCTTTTTCGTAGTCGTGCCAGCCAAATGGGTTGGAGGCAAACAGGCCGTACTCGCGGGCCATCCACCAGGCCGAATGGCGGAGATTTTCGGGATGATCAAAGATCGCGATCCCATAGGTGGTGCCGTTGCGCTCGGCGTTGTAATCGCACCAAGGCGAGCGTGTACCCCAGACCGCGGCGTCACGGAGGTTAGCGGCGGTCACGAGGTGGCCAGTGCCCCCCGTCGACACCCCTTTGACCTTGTGCGGCATCGTCATCCATTGAGCCACGCGAATCGCCATGGTGCCGTCTTTATTGTCGCCGAACAGTAGCGGTTGATCGGGGAGGGCATGCAGCGTGATCTCGAAATCGATAAAGCGGCCCGAGGACTCAGCGTGGAAACTGAGCTTGCGCTCGTCCGTGCAGATCAGCTTTCCGTCTGGCGCGAGCCAGCGATCGCGGGTGCGTAGCACCCCAATCGCGCCGTCGACGGTCTCAATCTTACCGTCTAGCACCGTGTGGCCTTTTTCCTTCGGCGAGCGGCCCGCGTCTCCCGCGCCCTCGTTCCAGAAATCGATCCCGTTGACCATGCTGTGAGCGAAGTACAGCGAGCGGTGCCAAGGGTGATCGGTGTCTTCGCCCGGGGTCGTCTTCATCGGGAAATCCCGCGTGAGGGGCGTGCCGTCGGCCGCCAGGATCGGGTAACAATACGAACGGGACGCGCCGTCGCCGAAGACGTAATCGGTAAAATGCTGGCCACCGATCTCCACGCGCACGCGGTCGGCGAGCGTCGTGAGTTTGACGGAGGGCGGAGCAGCGGGGAGCGCGGCGGCCAATCCCAACGAGAGCAAGGCGAAGGCGAGGGCGGGGTAGAGTTTCACCCCTATAATGACGAAGCAGCCCCGGCTTCGATGCAACCCTAGGTTGATTTTACCTGAAAGGTGCTTGGCGCGGTGGCACCTGGATTGCTACTTAAAGGTAATCATGTTATCTGCCCGTGTCCCCCGTCTGGCCCTAGTGGTAGGCCTTTTGTTTTTCGCCGTCGCCGTCGCTGTCGCTGTCGCTGTCGCCGCACCCGCACCCGCACCCGCACCCGCACCCGCGGCCGAAGTCGCTCCGCCGCTTTATGCCCTCTGCGGGGCTTACGCACCTGAAATGGCGGCGCTCAAACGGGAGTTCGGCGTCGATCCCGCCCAAGGCTGGACTCGCTCCCTCGTCCAAGGCCTAGAATTTTGGCGCGGTAAAGTCGGCGCCAAAGAGCTCATCGTGTGCCGCACCGGAGTCAGCATGGTTAACGCAGCCTACCAACTCCAACTCGCACTGGATCATTTTCCCATCACCCATGTGCTCTTCGCCGGCGTCGCCGGCGGCACCGACCCCGCCCTCCAAGTCGGCGACGTCGTCATCCCCGAGGCCTGGGCCAATCATGGCGAAGCCGCCTACCTCAATGAAGACGGTAAGGGAGGCTACGTCCGCCCCGATTACCTGCCGCCCGGCCGAGAAAACTTTGGGATGATCTTCCCCACCGGCACCACCCTCACCCGCTCCGGCGAGGAAAAAGGCGAACGCCTCGAACTCATCCCCGTCGACGCCAACTTGCTCGCCGCCGCGCGCCGCGCCTTACCTAAACTCCCCGTGCTTAAAAAATCCGGCCGCATCGTGACCGTCGCCGTAGGCGGTAACGGCGTCGCTTCCACCGTGTTTTTGGATAATGCCCGCTACCGCGAGTGGATCTTCCGCGTGTGGCAGGCCCGCTGCACCGACATGGAGTCAACCGCCCTTGCCCAAGTCGCCTACGCTAATCGCAAGCCCATCTTGATCATCCGCGGCTTGAGCGATCTGGCGGGCGGTCAACACGGCAAAAACCCCATCGACTCAAACGAACTCAACGTGGCCGAGATCGCCGCGCGCGTCTTGCACCAGGTCCTCGACGAAGTGCCCTAAAAACCCGCGCGTTAGGCCCGGCCTAGCTCCAATCGACCACCCCCCCCAAAAAAAATTATTTTTCCCCTAGACTGGCGCGGGAACCCAATCTGGTTACACTGAGTCGTAGTTATCCATGAAGACTTCAACTCGTCTCGCGTTGGCTTTGCTCGGATTGGTCGCGGCGCCGGCGCTTCACGCCGCCGATGCCGCCAAGGCCTCGGCCCCGGCCCCGGCCCCGGTCCCGGTCCGCACGGTCGTGATTTTTGAACACCCCGAACAATTTACCGATGTGTCGGATTCCGGCTTCGGTACAGATCAAGGCCGTGACGCCATCCTCGAGCGCATCCGGGAGTTTATCCTCGAGCACGCGGAAAAAGCGCTGCCCGCCGGCCAAAAACTCCTGATCACCTTCACCGACATTGATCTCGCCGGTGAGTACGAGCCCTGGCGCGGTCCGCAATTTTCCGATGTGCGCATCGTCAAATCGATCTATCCTCCCCGCTTAAAGTTCAGTTACAAAATCACGGACTCCGCCGCTCAGACGGTTAAAGCCGGCCAAGAGGATCTGCGTGACCTTGCCTTCGAGATGCGGCTCACCGCAGACCGGCAAGATACCCTGCGCTACGAGAAAGATATCTTAAGAGACTGGCTCGGCACCGTGACCCGCACCCGCGCGCCCAAGTCCTGATCCCCCTCCCGACCAGCGTTGAGTTGAAAACCGTGACCGAGCCCGACGAGGCCAATCCTGCCCGAATCGACAAGTGGCTTTGGAGCGTGCGCATGTTCAAAACCCGTGCCCTCGCGACCGCAGCCTGTCGGGCCGGCCAGGTCGAAATCGGCGAGCTGGCCGTGAAACCCGCTCGATCGGTTCGACCCGGCGAGATTATCCGGGTGCGCCAAGGTGCGATTTTCCGCACCCTCAGCGTTGAGGCGATCCCACTCCACCGCATGGGCGCCCCGAGCGTGCCGCAGTTTTGCACCGATCAGACCCCACCCGAAGAATTGCAGAAGGCTCGCGAAATTAGGCTCCAACAAGGCCTCGCCCGCGAGCCCGGCGCCGGACGACCCACCAAACGCGACCGGCGCTTGCATGACCAACTGTTCGATTAAATTTGCTTAAAACCTCGCGCCCTTCGGCTTGCAGGCTGGACGCGCCCAGGCTTTCAGGTGCAAGCTAGTCGGGTGAACGTGTACGCTAAATTTGAAACCGAACTCACCGTTCGTCCTGACGATATCGATCTATATCAACATGTTCACAGCACCCGCTATCTCGATTACGTGCTGGCCGCACGTTTTGACCAGATGGAGCGCTGCTACGGTATGTCCATGCAGGCTTTTGCCGCTTTGGGCCTAGGTTGGTTTATGACGGCAGCCTCCATCCAGTATAAACGGCCGCTAGGCTGGGGTGACCGGATGCTCGTGCGCACCGGGATCGAACACTTCGTTGAAACCGGCTGCCGGGTCGCGTTTGAAATCGAAAAACTCCCCACCGCTAAACGCGTCTGCGAGGGCTACTGCGATTACGCGCTGGTGACCTTGGCCACGGGCCGCGCGACGGTTTTACCGGATGATATTAAGGGTAAATACTCGATTTAACCGACCCTTAAAGGAAGGTTTTTAAGGTGCTAAGTGATTGCCTAACAAGGTTCCGTTGATAATGTCCTTGCATTAAAAGCATTTATCGACACTCTGGCGTTTCAGTCGTTAGTGAAAGCGTTTTGGTGACAGGATCTGGTGAGTCGTAGGCTGGGCAAAGTTGCTCAAGTGATGATTTCGAAACCCACAGTGGGAACGGACTGGCAGCGAGCGATGGAACTACGCAACATCATCATGAGTAACTCCAAACTATACGTTGGTAACCTATCCTTCAAGACCACCGAAGACGAGCTCCGCTCGGCCTTCAGCCAATTTGGCACCGTGACCGACCTTTACGTCGCCATGGACAAGATGACCGGCCGCCCACGCGGTTTCGCGTTCGTCACCATGGGCACCCCCGAGGAGGCGAAAGCCGCCACGGATAAGATGAACGGCACCGATCTCGGTGGTCGTCAGCTCACGGTCAATGAAGCCCGTCTAAAAGAAGAAGGCGGCGGTCGTGGCTTCGGCGGCGGCGGCGGTGG
>Ga0136642_1001106_pt1 | contig 12007 bp, 12 predicted proteins | sample LowCatLa1302831Y_FD_115313 | JGI IMG/M metagenome (GOLD analysis project Ga0136642, IMG submission 115313) | Freshwater microbial communities from Lower Cathedral Lake, Yosemite National Park, California, USA - 13028-31Y | ecosystem: Environmental > Aquatic > Freshwater > Lake ... | reverse complement strand
TTTACACAAATAACTTTATGTCTGACCTTTTCTTCAAAGGTTGGAACGGATGGAATTATTATTACAGGTGCAACATATGTACCTTCTTTGATTGCTTTTTGTTTTTCACGGTATAATCGGTTTCTTTCACGATATATTTCAATATTATTTACATAGTACTCTGCTTTATAAATTTTTTCAGGTTTTAAATAGCCCATATATATTACTATAGATTTTTTACGGTAAAAAACCTCTAGTAATATATATGTCCGATAAGTATTTTGAAGACCACTTTGCAGAAGCTGAAAAAATAATTCAACAACATATTGATTCTAAAGAAGCTACAGATAATGAAATTGCTATATTTAAATCAATTCAGTTCATCAAAGATAAACCTCAATATGCCCCAGTACTTTTTAGAATGTTATATAATAATATATGTCCTCTCTATTACAAAGCTGGTTATCTAGATAAAGTTTTAAAAACTTAGATTTATTACAGGAAAAATCTCTAGTAATATATATGCCTCAAGTTTTACAACCTGAAAATTGTGCTATCTTATATGATTGCAGTCTCCGTGCTATTATTTCAGTTTTTACAACTGAAGAACAATGTGATAATGCTATCAAGCAGTTAATATTTGACGACTTTCGTGATATTAAAAGAATGATTGAAGAAAGTTTAATTAATGGAACCTATAATGAAAATGATGCAGCCGTTCTCCAAGCAATCAATTGGGCGATGGAGAAAGGAAAGAATAGAATACTTAATACTCATTTTACTTACAGAGGTTATTGTCCTTCTGCTAGATATAGAAAATATGTAAAGCAATTGAATGACTTTGATTTAAAGTATAAAAATAATACACGAATTATTATTTTACCGAAAGAAATCTAAGGTAAAGTAATGAATCGTAAAGTTAAAGCTCTTTTAGCTCAACTTGCACTATCTGACTCTACTACATCGCAATTCTTAGAGTTGTCTAAGCAACTTGCCGAAGCCGTTAGAATGGAACAAAAAGAAAAGGCTGAGAAGCCTATTAAGGAACCTAAACCTCTTAAAATAAAAATCCCTAAGACAACTATATGTGATGATTGTTATGTTCTAGTTATTAAACAACTAAATGACATCACTAAGAAGGAGGAGTAGTTCTTTCTATGTCTAAGCTTGCTTGTATCTCTCTATCACAACAAGTAGAGCGGACCCTCGTGTGATTTATCGCACCTAATATTGCACCACCTATTGAAATAACTAATGCTATTATACTTAATATATTATTGTCATCCATATAATATATTATATATAATTATTTTACTGTAAAAAATATCTAGATTTATATATATATGAGTGAAATAGAAACTGTAATATCAGGTCTTTTGACAGAGCGTCCTATTAGTGATTTACTCCGCAAATATCTAGGATACATAAAACATATTAAAAAATATGAACCATTAACCATTTATGATATAGGTGCTGGTATCGGAGCTTTTACTAAGTGTTGTCATCTTATGTTTCCAGAAGCTAAAATCATTTTAGTTGAGGCAGATGATTGTAATGAAGATAAATATACTGGAGAAGACTATTATATAGCTTGTCTAAGTGATAATGAAGGAGAACGAAAATTTTATAATAATACATACATACCTGAATTACATTCATATAATAGATATTTAAATAGTGATAATTATGATTATAAGCTATTAGAAACAACTACTTTAGATAAATTGCAACGCAATAAACAGTTTAGATTTCCTGATATAGTTAAAATACATTGTTGTGGTTCTGAATTAGATATTATCAAAGGTGGTATATCTATAATTAAAAAAGCTAAATATTTATTTGTATCAGTACAAGGTAAAGAATTATTTGATAACGCACCATCATCATCTGAAATTGGAATCTATATTACAGAACAATTAGGTTTTGAATTAGAAGAAATATTAGACCCTTATGGTAGTGGTCTTTATGAATATGTTTTTATAAACAAAAATATATAATAGATTTATTTTATTTTCTATTATATATATATATATGCCTTTCTATAATAATTCAAGAATTGGTGGTGCTATGGATGGCACTCATATTTATTATAATACAAGTATTTCAAATAATTGGAGTGGAACTCAAATAAAAGATTTTACAATATATGTCCCTAATACTGTATATTATATAGGTCAATATGTGTATTCAAGTGGCTATTATTTATGTACTATTAATCCTGTATATGATTCTAATAATAATCCTATACCACAATCAGCACCTCCTAGTGCTCCTTGGACTTTACAAACACTATCTCAAATGACTGACTATATTGATACAAATACTAAAGAACAATTTTTAGAATTTAATCAGACAAGAGCTCAACCTTATTTATCAACTCCTTCTGATTATTATATGTCAGTCCAACGCTTTACAATTGAAAGCCCTAACTTACCTGTATTTATAGCTCAACCAATTGTAGGATTAGGTAAAATAGATGATGATAGTTATGAAACAATATATAAAGTATTTATTGATAATACTCTTAATGGTGGTGACATAGCTAGTAGTACTGTTAAATGGTTTACACAAGATACAACTGTTCCATTAATAACAACACCTATAACAACTATGGATACTTATAGTCCATTATTCTATTGTTATTCATATTCATATTTTATACAAATGGTAAATCTTGCATTGGCTTCTTGTCTTCCAACAAATCCAGACCCTCCAATTATGCAATTTAATCCAGTTAATGGTTTATTTTCTATTCAAGGATGGGTTGATAGATATAGAACAAAAATAGATGGAACTCCTTTAGGAATTACTACACCTGTAAAAGTATTTTTTAATACTGAATTATACAATTTATTTTCATCATTATCTTCTATTTATGTAGCTGGTGGTGTAGGCTTACCTATAGGTGCTGATTATCAAATATTATTTACAACTGGTACTGATGTACTTTCTACATTGTCTCAACCTTATGCTATAAATATATTAGAGAATACAGTTCAGGATGGTAAAAAAGTCCACGTTATTAATAATCAAGAATATACTACTTTACCTTTATGGTCTCCTATTAAATCAATAGTATTTACAGCAAGCTTATTAAATGTTGTATCTGAAATGGTTGCAACACCTACTATATTTGAAAAAGGTAATAAAAATATTAATGCTGGTAAACAGAATACTGATATTTTACCTATATTAATAGAACATTCAGTTCCTCAAACATCTGGAACAGAATATAAACCTTTTATATTTTATGAACCTCAAGGAGAATATAGATTAGCTGATTTATACAGTGATACTCCTGTTTCTGGATTACAATATAAAGTATATTGGAAAGATACATTTGGAAATCTAAATCCATTTAAACTAGCCATTGGGGCTAGTTCAACATTGAAAATATTATTTAGAAAGAAACTTTTCAATTCAGACCAAGTATAAAAAATATGATTTAGATTTTTATTTTTTCTACTTAATATTATATGCCAAAGTTTATAAGAGACGATATTGGTGGTCTTCCACCAGACGCAACCGAATTATATTACACAATTCAGGTTAAAAACAATAATACTGGATTTGACATAAATGGTAACCCTACAGAACCACCAATTCCAGTTCCTATTGTTTTTCAAGAAACAAGGTCAAATCCTTACATAAATCCAGCAGGTGATTATTATATGTCTGTTTTGTCTTTTGAAGTCGATACAGAAGCTATTCCTTTATTTATTTGTGATGCTGTTCCTGGTTCAGATGATATTAATCAAACACCTTATTATATTACAATTCTTAATAATACTTCTAATATAGCAGTACAAGGAAATATTTCCTGGGTACCTGAAGATAACACTGCAGTAATCCCACCACAACCAGTTCCAGACAATTATGATAATTATCCTTATTATTATGCATATACATTTCAACATTTTATAAATTTAGTTAATAATATTTTATTATCACTTGCAAAAAAAATATCTATTACTAATCCTCCATTTTTAGTACTTAAGGATAATCAATTAAGTTTAGTAGGTGAATTAACAAATTTTAATAGTAGTAATCCACGTGCTTTTACAATATTTTTTAATACAGAATTATACAACTTATTTTCATCATTACCAGCTAAAAAAATTCCAGAGTTATCTCAACCAATAGGTACTCTTAAACAATGTAATTATCAGCTTATTATGCAACCTTATGCTAGTGGTTCAAATCTAAAGACTGTTTATACATCTCTTACTTTTCCTCTAACTGATGGTTATACAGCAATTTATAGTGATGCTGAATATTCTCCTTTTCCTTTCTGGAATCCTGTTGATTCAATTGTATTTACAACTCAACAATTAACTGCTGTTCCTGAATTAATTGCTAAGCCTGTAGCATTTGGTCCTAATAATATAGAAAATGTAGGAACTAATGCTGAATCATATTATATATTAACTGATTATTCATCTCCTCTAAAAACTGGAACAGAATACAAACCAAATATTTCATATCAACCAATTGCAGAATTCCGTCTATGTGATTTATATGGAGACCAAGCATTAAATGCATTACGCATTAGTGTATTTTGGAAAGATAAATTTGGGGAAATACATCCATTATATTTAGAAGCTGGTGGTACAGCATATATTAAAATATTATTTAGAAAAAAGACATATTATGTTGATAAAGAGAAAAAATAAAATCTAATATATATATAAAATCTATTATATATATATATGACTTCTAATTGTTCTAATCCTGATTACAATGCTAAATATCAGACAAAAGAATATAAAAAAAAAGAAAGAGAGTTTCAACCAATTAATAATAATTCAGATGTAGTTCATATTTATTACGATATTATTATGACTAATAATAATACTGGATTTGATTCAACTGGTACAGCTATTCCAACTGTAAAAGCTGTTCCTTGTTTATTTAATCAAAATAGACAAATGCCTTATTTAAATAATCCATCTGAATATGATGTAACTGTTCCATTTTTTCATTTAGATTCTAATTCATTTCCTCTACAAATAGTTCAACCTGTTACTCCTGGTATTTATCAACCACTAAAAACAATAAATGGTTACACTGTAGGAGGATTTCTAACTGTTTATGGAGGTAGTATTACTATACCTAGTGGTGATAACATCGATTTTAACGTATTATGGCATCCTGAAGATAAAACATTGATACGACCTCCAGACCCTGTTACATTGGCAGATTTGGGGAATGAATATTTCTATAACTATTCATATAATCATTTTTTAGATTTATTAAATAATATAATTGCTTTTATAATAACATTAAAAATGCCTACTAGTGGTATTCCATATTTTAGTTATAATCCTAATAATAAAAAGTTTTATTTTAATGCACCTAGTAATTGGAATAATACTTCTAGTAATATTATTTATCTTAACGACCAACTATATAACCTATTAGCTAGCTTACCTAGTACATATTCTCCTATACTTGGATATAAACTAACAGTTTTAGCTGACCCTGGTCTAACAAATATTATAACACAATATAATGCTCTTACTTTTCCTCTTACTGGTTCAATTAATTATATAGTTATGGAACAGACTTATTCTTCAACTCAGTTATGGAATCCCGTTGTATCAGTTGTATTTAAAGCTAGAAATCTAAATGTTATTAATACTCAAGATGCATTACCACTTATTTATGGATTAAATCCAAATACTGAAACAAATAATGCAAATGTATCCAATGTATTATTTGAATATGGAATAGGAAAAAGAATAGACCCTGTTCTTAACTACCAACCATTGTCAGAATATATATTAACAAACCTTTTAGGTATTACAGAAGTGACTGAGTTGCAATTAGATGTCTTTTGGAAAGATGACTTTGGCAATTTACATACTTTCTACTTGGAACCAGGTTCTAGTTTAATTATGAAATTGTTATTTAGAAAAAAAGGTTTTAGTTATTAAAAAAAGCCTTTTGCCAGAAACAGGGTTTTTCTCCAGACTCTATAGAAGTTTATAAAAAAACCCTGTTTCTGGCAAATAGACCTTTCTCAAGGCTCTAAAAATATATCTTAAATCAAGTAAAGTTTTAAGAAATATTTATATCTACTTTAAATATATATATATGTCCGCAGATTTTGAAAAAGTCTTAGTTAAAGACCCTCGCTTAGATGTGTCCGACTCTATTAAATATGCAGTTGTAAAAGGAGGTCAAAATGTAACTTGTTCTCCCTTCTTACGCATTTCAGAAAATACTTCTCAAATTGTTTGGAACGTCCAAGTACCATCAGAACAAACAATCATTGACAGACGCGTACTCTGGAATTCTACTCTTACTGTTAACCTTGCCGCAGCTAAAGTTTATGGATTAGAATGGGCTCTCGCTTCATTTCCTCTTCACCAACTTTTATCTGTTATGTCCGTAACAATTAACAACAACACTGTATCATTAAACGTAAATGATGTATTACCTGCTATCATTCGTCTAATTAATTGCGAGGACTTAAATTGGTTTAACAGCTCTTCACCTACATTTGCTGATACTCAAGCTAAATATAATGCTGGTGTTATAACTGAAGTCAATTTAAATAACCCTTTAACTGGTTTATGGGGTTGTAATAATGGTAGAGTACCTCACAGAGGTTGCTTTGCTCCTCAATCTGCAACTGCTACTGCTTTTGTTTTTAACCTCACAGAACCTCTCTTAATCAGTCCTTTTATCTTTGGTAACCTCAAAGCTAACGGACAAGGTTTCTATGGTATCCAAAATATGAACTTTGTATTAAATAAATCTGGCAATATTCAAAGAGTTGTAAGAGGTGCCTCTGTAGGTGTAACTCCTTCTACTGGTGCATCAACAGATGGTTCAAGACTCTTATTCAATTTTTTAACCCCTCACCCCTCTGATTTAATGCCAGCACGCAACATCGTACCCTTTTACGAATTACCAAGATATATCACAGGCTCTACAAAAATATTTCCTCTAACTACTGTATCAAGTGGACCTGAAGGTGCATTTCTAAATAGCATCACTTTAAACACTTTACAATTAAATCAAATTCCCGATAAGCTAATCATATATGTAAGAAAGACTCCTGCCAATGTTTCATCTGACCCTGATGTAGCTTTACCTCTCGGTAAAATTTCTATTAACTTCAACAATAACTCTGGTATCCTCGCCAGTGCTGAACCAGTACAGCTCTGGCAAATGTCAAGAGACAACGGTTTAACATCTTCTTGGGTTGAATATTCTGGTTATGGTAATACTTTAAATACAGCTGGTAGTGCTGCTGAAATTGTTGGTACAGTTGGTTCTTACTTAGTACTTGAGTTTGGCAAAGATATCCAGCTCACTGAAGATTTCTATGCCGCTGGAAGTTTAGGCAACTTCAATTTACAAATAAACTTAAACGAAATCGCCAACAACACTGGTGGTGCCCTTGCTGTAGGAGACGCCCAAGTAGTGTTAATTACAATGAATAGTGGTGTATTCGTTTGCGAACGTGGCACCTCATCGACTTACACAGGAATTTTAACTAAACAAGATGTACTTGAAGCTTCTCAACAAGAACACTACACCCACAATGATGTAGCTCGCTTAGTTGGTGGTGGTCTCTTTGATATGATTAAATCAGGTGTTTCAAGCTTAGCCAAGAAAGGTATGGATATGGGTAAAGCTCACTTAAAGAAACACGGCAAAGAATACTTAAAGAAAGGAACAAAGATGGCTTCTGAAATGGGTAAAAACGCTTTAAGCAAATATCTCCAATAGTAAAAAATATTAACGAATATATACCAAAATACTTATAATTAGATAAAATAATTATCTAATTATATATATATATGCCGTACGACAATGACTATAATAAAATGATTTCTCGTGATATTGATTATTTCAATCGCAAGTATATCGTTCATTGTGGAACAACAGGTCAAGGAACAATTGATTATCGCTCTCAAATGACAGGAGGTTGTGACTCTTGTGGCAACGAAAGAATGATAGGTGCTGGTACTGGGTCAAAAGTTTTTATGAGTGGTGAAAGTGATAGTGATTATGAAAGTGATAGCAGTGAAGAAAAAACTGGTGGTGCTATTTTAGGATTCCAAGCAGGTACTGTAATGGGTGGTCCAAAAGTTCGTAATGAAATATCTGCTAGAAGACTTATATCATCATTTTCTTCTCTAGGTGCTCCTATTGCTTTAAACAATGAAGCTCTTGCTAATCCTTTAGGTAGAGCTCAAGATGCCCCACCTGGTGCTTCTGCTCCTCCAGCTGGTGCTCCTCCAGCTGGTGCCCCACCTGCTCCTGTTGGAATGGGTGGTGCTATTCTAGGACCAGTTAAGAGATTTGACAGAAGATATGCTTATGAAAATCCTGAATTCTATACTCAACCCGTTGCTAATAGATTCGGTCAAAAAGTATCATTCTCATCTTTAGGAAGACCTAACCAACCTATGACAGGTGTTATGTATAGAGCAGGTAAGAATGCCTATGTTAGAGACAATGGTGATGGTAATTCATTAAGTAGTGAAGAAGGTTATACTGGTGCAGGTTATGAAACTGATAGTGTTGATAGTAGTGATAGTGATGACCCTTATAAGAGAGGTTTAAATAGAAGAGAATATAACGAACAATCTGAAGCTGTATCAAGAGGTAGAGAAAAGATTGATGGTGGCTACTGTGGTGCAGGTGATGACTCAGAAGAAGAAGTAGTAGAAGATGATGGAGAAAATAAAATGGAAGTAGAAGATGATGAAGGAAATAAAATGGAAGAACCAAAAGGTGGTGCTAGAGGTGCAAGACCTGGAGCAAGAGGAGCAAGAGGTTCCCAAAGAGGAGCAAGAGCCCAAAATGCAGCTTCTAAAAATGCTTCTAAAAGAGCCGAAACAAAACAAGCAAATGCAGCGAAAGTTTCAAAAGCAAAGGAGGCTTCAACAGCTAGAAAGGAAGTTAAAACTAAAGAAAGAAGAGCACAACAAGGCAAACAAAAGGAATCTAAATCTAAAGAAGCTAATGAAGCTAAACAAAAAGAATCAAAAGCAAGACAAGAAAAACAAGGTAAAGAAAATGCTGAAGCTAAAGCTAAATCTGCTAAAGCCAAAGAAGAAAGAAGTGCTAAGAGTAATACAGCTAAACAAAATAGAAGTGCTAAAACTAACCAAGCTAAATCTCAAAGACAAAGTAATACTAAATCAAAACAAGAACAACAAAAACAACAATCCAAACAACAAAATGAATCTAAGGTCAAGGATGCTAAAGCTAAAGCACAAAAGGAAGTTGAAGCTAAAGCACAAAAACAACCTAAAGAAAGCAAACAACCACCTAAAGATACTAAAGCACCTAAAGCTCCTGATGCTAAAGCACCTAAGACAACTGCTCCTCCATCTAATGGTCCCACTTGGCTAACTACTGCTAATAAGATGTTAGATTTAGGTAAAGCTGTATTAGATACAATTAATGGTTTTAAGATGTATTCAGAAGACCCTGCTGGTGATTTTATGAATATGTACGAAGATGAATTATGCAGTGATTTACCTACTGGTGCAACAATAGAACAAATCATCAAATGCTTACAAGACCAAGATTACGACGATGATGAAATCCAAAAACTCTTATCACTCTCTCAAGGTGCATTAGGAGAAGCCCCAGGTAAAGAAGTATCTCAATCATTAAAGACTAAATTGACTGAAAGAGCCAATGGTAATAAAGATAAGAATACAGCCTGTATGGATGCAATGAACGAAGTAGGTGATTCCAGAGAACAAGTAACAGCCGAACAAATGCCTGTAAGAAAACAAGTATCATATTTCGGTAGTGGCTTTCACGAAACTGTAAATGCTACAAGTGGAGTACAAAGATTTCCTAAGGTATCAGCTCAAATGAATTCCAGAATTGGTTTTGGAGGACCTGCTCCTGTCAATAAAGTAAAAGCTAAAGGCAAACCTAATAAGAGAGCTGAAGTTGTTAAAAAGATAATGAAAGAGAAAGGTATGTCTATGATAGAGGCATCTAAGTTTGTAAAAGCAAATGGATTATATTAATTCTAAGATAATTATATGTTTCTTTGTCAGTTAGACGGCAAAATATATAGTGATGAAAATATTTATCACGATATAGTTTTAAAAAATAATAATAAAGAATTAGAGTGTAAATGTTGTTCTCAATGTTGGGGATTATTTAATACTAAATATCATCTTGGAGACAAAAACAATGTATTTAAAATACCTATAGATGAAATAATAAAAGTCTATAAAATATCTCATACTAACTTTGAATTCAAAGCAGAGAAGGATAAACCTGAATCTAAGATAATAACAGATATACTCAAGACTATGAAAAATATTGAAAAAAAGAACAATAAAGATTTCCAGTAAAAAATATCTAGATTTATTATATATGAGTAAAGTTAGTTTTATGGAAACTTTAACACAAGAGATGAAAGAAAAGAAGCAACTTTCAGATTCGTCAATCCAAGCCTATTTAAGAAATCTCAGAAAACTAAATGGCGACGAGGTCTTTAAGAACTTCAACTTTTTAAAGGATATAGATGTGATTCAACGCAGACTAGAAGGATATAAAGAAAATACTAAGAGAAACTATTTAATTAGTATTGTATCTGTTTTATCATTATCTACTAAACCAGCAGTTAAGAAGCTCCACGATAAATACTATGAATTAATGATGAAGAAGAATGAAGAAATAAATAAGGATGTTAATCCTAATGATTTAACTGAAACCCAAGAAAAGAACTGGATGTCCTGGAAACAAGTTAAAGAAAAATATGATGAAATAGAAAAAGAAGTAGATGCATTTTATAAACAAAAAACTATTTCTGAAGCTCAATATAATACTTTATTAGGATATGTCATTCTCTCGTTGTATATCCATCAAGCCCCTAGAAGAAATAAGGATTATCAAATAATGAAACTTGTATCTGAATATAAACCAGATATGTCTAAAGAATTTAACTATTTAGATTTATCTAAAAAAGAATTCATATTTAATTCTTACAAAACTAGTACAAAATACGGGACACAAGTAATTAAAATAAGTGATGATTTATGGAATGCATTAGTCAAGTATTTTAAACACCATAGAATAATAGGTTTCAAAAAAGATGGTCGTATTGTATTAAATGAAAATGATGATGGTAATTGGTTCTTAGTATATAAGAACTATAAACCATTAGATAAAGTAAATAGTATTACCAGAATATTAAATAAGATATTTGATAAAGCGATTGGTTCTAGTATGTTGCGTCATATATTCTTAACAGATAAGTATGGCGATACACTTGAAAAAGCCCAAAAGGATGCCAAAGAAATGGCTCACTCATCGGGTATGCAAAAAGACTACATAAAGAAAGCTAAATCAATAACTGTAACTTTGTAATATGTCTTTGTTAAAAGTCATTGTTAATTGCCCGTTTCTATTAGGACTTAAATAAAATATTTTTGTCCTAATACCATTAGAATCTTTATAATAAAACCATCTAGTTCCCCAAGAATTTACATCTTCTTTTAAGTTCTTAATCATATGACTTGAAAATCTGAAATATTTCCAGTCTTTAGGAACTTCATCTCTATTTTCAATGATATCAAAAGGGTTATTAGTTCTATGCCACCAAATATCAAAGTATTGTTTTCCTGGAACTAATCCATCGGTTATTTTATAATAAGGACATTGATAAATAGGTTTAGAATGTAATTCAAAATAATCAGAATAATTAACTTTTACTTCAACAACTACATTTGAAAAATCAAAATCCCAAGCGTCATAATAATTAGATTGTACGAGTGAAGCAAACTTATCTTCAGACGGTTCTATAGCATTATAATTATAGAAAGAAGGAATAATACTTTTTCCAAAATGGTACTCTACAATCCAAGCAGATTCATTAGCATCAAAATCGGTTTTTCTACCAGCTAGTATTTCTTCAGCTCTTTCTCTTCTCTGGTCTTCACCTTCTGATGAGTTGGATAATAAAAAGTTTTCACTTTTTTGTATTTCATATTCAGGATAATTAACACTTTCCTCAGTTTCCATATCCTCTAAC
>Ga0136642_1001105_pt1 | contig 12025 bp, 8 predicted proteins | sample LowCatLa1302831Y_FD_115313 | JGI IMG/M metagenome (GOLD analysis project Ga0136642, IMG submission 115313) | Freshwater microbial communities from Lower Cathedral Lake, Yosemite National Park, California, USA - 13028-31Y | ecosystem: Environmental > Aquatic > Freshwater > Lake ... | reverse complement strand
TACAGGCACTCTCCAGGGTCATGACGTGTTACCGCAGTCAGCTGGCCCCATGATACTACACCCTTATCATTGCAGGTAGGGATGTAGACTTCGTGGTCAAGATTCAGAAGTTCCATGTTGGCCACCTTGTGATGCTCCACCAAAGATGGGTCTGCGCCATCGATGTGCGCATCAATCCATGAACCAATGGTAGTCCACTTTGTTTGACCATGTTCCATGATGATGATTTCTGTTTCGCCTGTGACGGATTTGACAGCCGTATCAATCAACCCTTCACGACCTGACATGGCGTGAAAGAAGAATTGTTGCGGCGTCAGGCCACGAATGAACGAGGACTCGATAAAGCCGCGTGCTTCCGAGCTGTCATCGTATTTTTTATAGTGTGGCAGGGTGCGGTCCGTAAAGCCATAGGGGACACGCTTGCCTTCAATGGCAGTCTGACCAAGACAGGCCATCATTTGGGCCACATTAAGGGGCTCACCTTTTGAGCCCGAGCGCACCATGGCCAACAGACGATTCTCACTCGACAGTGATTTCTGACCCGTGGAGCCTGCATCCGAGGTGGCCTGATTCAGAATACCGAAGATTTGGTCTTCAAATTCCTGCTGGTTGGTCTTGCCCGTGTTGTTATCGAACAAGTCCAGATGCACCTGGAGAATGACTTGTTCGACCTGTTTCTTCTTCTCTTGAATTTTCGCATCAATCTGTTTTTTCGTTTCTTCATCCGCAATCAAATCACTAATTCCCACACTAAACCCATTCAACACCAAGAAGCTCTCCACCGTATTCTGCAGTGAATCCAGGAGGTCCACCGTGTCTTTCGCACCATAATCATTGTAGGTCACGTGCACGATACCTTTGGAGGGCTTCATATAAATATCACCATCCACCACACCCTGTTCAATGTCGCCATTGGTAATTTTTACAAAGTTGTTGGACTCTTGTCCGTCTTTTTCACTGTCATACGATTTGTTACCCAGCTCGATATTGATGGGAGGAAGCAAGGCACCGAGCACCTGCTGACCCGTCCACCGCTCTTGACCGTTCAGGGAGATACGTGCGGCAGGGATGGTGCCATCAAATCGTTTGTTGTACATCATGAGATTCATAAACTCACGACGCGTAAATTTTACACCCGCTTGGGTCAGCAGATACGAGCCGACCAGGGTGTCTTGATACACACCAATCATGGGCTTGGCATGACGGGGTGTGATAATGTGATGCGGCACGGCCGCAATGTCTTCTAATTCTACCATGGCTTCATAGCTCTGTGGTAAATGCGCGTTCATCTCCGAACATCCCCCGAGTTTCCAAGGGGGGCGGACTATATCTTAAGCCACATCAGGCTGGTTAGACCCTCATATGTGACCCACTGGCATTTAGTCTCTGAACCTTCTCCATATCCTATCATAACGGACGTAGGAGCTTGGCTGCGGATTTCCCATTTTGCTCTTGTTCTTTGAAGAGCTTATCATTAACCTTTTTACCCTACCCTCAGTTTCTCTCTGAGGCCAGACTACTGCTTTCACAATATCCTTGGTAGTTAATGCTTTAGGGGGTTCCCGAACAATTTGGAAGTGTTGCAGAATTGTGGATGGATTTTATAAACTCTATCGCTCTTTCTTTTATTTTTTCAAGTGATTCATATTTGCCAGTAAATGACGTAGTTTTATCTCCAATGATAATTTTTATATAGCATAAATATGCCCAATCACTTCTGAACTATCATCGAGTATGCCACTCATTTAGTTATTATATGTCTCCACTCTTTATAATCTATTTTATTCCATCCATATTCTACTAGGTAGTTATATTATTCATACATCCACGCACAATGTATAAATAGTGAAGTTTACACCATTACTCTCTACACGCAACATTCACAGCGTTGTAAAGTGGCTACCTGTTGGCGACAAGATACTTTAAAAGTATAGTTTATCACCATCAAAATCAGCGTTGTAGGGACGCGTCACGAGTACATTCATGCGAAACGTCTTGTAGGGCAACACCTTCACGCGGTGTCCCATCATTGACATCTTGTGCAGTGTCGGTTGTCGATTGAAGAGCAGAATATCATTGTCCAACAAGTGACGATTGACCACGTCACCTTCGTACAAGACAATCTCGCTCGTATTCACATGCTTCAGAGAAATCATGCGGCCATCCTTGCGCACGATGGTTTTGGCACCAGGCCATTTGTCCGCCCCATTTTGAACCAGTTTATAGAGTTTGTCCAGATTGTAGGGCGTAACTGCCTCAGGGCTCGTCAGATTCGTGGCAATCTCGATGGGCACACCAATCTCGGCGATACTAATGTTAGGGTCAGGTGTGATGACGGAGCGCGCAGAGAACTCTACGCGTTTACCTTGGATGTTGTAGCGGATGCGACCCTCTTTGCCACCCAGGCGCTGCTGGATAGATTTCAACGGACGTCCGCTGCGTTGCGCCGACGGCGCCACTCCAGGAATCTCGTTGTCTACCAGGGTTGCAACGTGGTACTGTACCACATTGGTCATTTCATCGATGACATTTTTACTCGAGTTGCCCTCGATTTTTTGCAGTAGGATTTTGTCATTTTTAATAATATCAAACAACTTGTGCGTCAGGTCATCTTCCGAGCGCTGATTGTTGTCCTGTACGACGGAAGGACGAACTTGCGGGGGCGGAATGCGTAGCACAGTGCAAATCATCCAATCAGGGCGGCACCAGAAGCGGCTCAGACCCATATAGTCGACGTCTTCATCGCTGATTTGACGAAAGAGGCGATGCACGTATTCCACCTCCAGCGGCTGCTGTTGTTTCATTTCTTCATTTTCATAATGCGCAATAATACGGGCAATCCCTTCGCGTGTAAATTTATTGGGTTGAGGGGCACCACAGCCATTTTCACATTCTTGACCGCACCGTTTGATGTTCGACGAGAGCGCCAGTACTTCCTTCCAACGGGCTTCACCCTTACGATTCAAGAGGTCCTTGTGCAAGTCCTTGTCAATCCGCAGCTTCGAACAGCGGATGCAGATGCACTTCAGTACGTTCATAATCATGGCGTGAAATTGAATGTAATAGACGGGACGGGTCAAACGGTAGTGCCCGAAGTGGCCCGGACAACCATGATTGGTTTGACCGCACGTGCGGCAGATTTTACCATTATCCAGGACACCCATACGCGGGTCAAACAAACCGCCAATTTTGGGTTCATTGCCTTCGTAAGGAGTTTGAGAGGTAATTTCCACCACCGAGCTCCGTTCAATTTCATCAGGGGATAAAATGCTGAACTGGACGCCCACGATGGACTCCATCTCGGATGATTGTTGATTAAACCCAGCAGGCATTCTCTGTCTTGTATATAGAAACTGTTGTCTAAGCTCTTCATTCATGTTTTTTAAGCCGTCAATTTTCTATATTTTAGACGACTGTAAAATTGCTATGAATTTCTTTCACACATGTATATGCCTATCAGATATATGCCTGTTTTAACAAGTATGTATCTGCTACTGTAAAAAATTGATGATGATTTTTACTTTTTATAAATTGAAATTAAGAATAAATCAGATAATTCAGATGAATCTCTTAGATACGCTATGGACAGGAAACGGGGCAGCACTGTTTCCTTTTCTAAATTGTACAGACCTTTCTGAGATACGAGTAGTATCCAAAGAGGCCCATATCATTTGCAAAAAAGCAGCCATGCACGTGACCTTTTATGGCATTGCCTTACCCAAACAACCCAGCACTGTCTATGATATCTTCTATGGACGATATGACTCACTTGCCCAACGTCTACAAGATTGTGAGGATTTTACCATTCATTCTATGTATTTTAATCGAATCAATCCATCCGAGTCACCCACGACACTGACTCGTGGTGCCACCAAATTCAATAAACAGTGGCATGGCCTGGTACTCATGGAGATTGCCTATATGTTGCGCGACGAGACTGTCATTCGATTGTTAGAGGCGTATCAGCGAAATACCTGTCATTCCATACGATCCTTCAGCTCAACCTATGGCTATGTTTCCATCCGATTATCAGAACGATTTTCGGAGGAAGGCATTAAGCGTGCACTAATGTCCCTTCGTCCACCAATGTCCCTTTGTCCACCGATGACGCAAACGATAGCGGTACAATTGAAATAATAATACGCTCTTTCCAGTTACGTGCATTTATTTGACAGGCATACTCTAGTTGTACTTCTGTAAAATCAGTGACATCTATTTCTCTCATTTCATCCCGTGATAACGCACAGTTCTCCGACATATACCGATATTGCGTGGATATGGTTCGTCGCCATACAGGAACATATAACCTAATTTTCATCTGGTCTCCCTGCTTTATTTTTTCTAGAATGATGGCACGAACAACGGATGTAGGTTGCGTGATGGCCGTCAGAAACTCCATGTCACGTGCAAAATGCTTGATGGCTTTCTCTCGACGGTTCATATCATACATCGCCTGCGGAACAATGAATCGTACCTCGGTCTGTTGAATATAGTTCTTTAGCACCCGCTGATTGATGAGGTCCGCATAGCGTCGGATAGGACTACTCGCATGCGCATAATGAGCCGATTGTAGACCATAATGAGCAGCGTCCGTTTCGTCCGCTAGACAGTAGGTGGCAGAAGAATAAGCCAGCGCCTGAATGTTAGCCACATGCGACAGATGCTGCTGATAGGTGTGGAGTCGTTTCATATTCGGCGCAGAGTGTTTTCGTAGAATGCCTTGGCCTACCCGTTGTAAAATAGAACCAGCTTGTTTGTTGTAAAAAATCATCATTTGCTCGACCCACCCATGCGCACACGTCACCTCCGTCTCTGCCAGATACGAGGCAATGGCTGCCAATACAGGTCGATAGAGAGAACTCGATGCTTGAAATTCATCATAGGTATAGGATTGGTACACGATGACGGTCGATTCCAGCCATTGGCAGTCATGGATAGCCCCATCCCATACAAACTGTAGAGAAACCCCATGGCACAGTTTCCCTGGTAGCAGTGAGCAAGCATCTTCTGAATATGCAGGTGGCAGCATGGGGCGCAGCACCGTGCCTGTCGTATCATACAGACTTTGACCGATGAGTGAGGCCATAATGTCGATGGGGCTGTCCTCTGCCACATAGTGCGCGACATCGCTGATTGTAATCGTGACTTTCCACTGACCCTCTTCGATTTCTTCAAAGGTAAACACATCATCGACGTCGCGGCAGCCTGGAGGGTCAATATGGAAGGTGTATCCTGCGAGTGTGTTTTTTGTGGTCGTCGCACTCGTTGCAGTCGGCTGATAATCGTATTTGGGATATACATAGGGGCATGCCTGCCATATGAGGGCGGTCTTTTCTGCCTCATACTCGCCCGAGACACCCAGTATTGTTTTCAGATGGCCCCGCGGAAACATCTTGGTCCACGTGTCCAATGTCACCAGTGCAATTCGATTGCAACTCGTATCTTTTTCCGAGCAGCCCACTATCAACGGCGGATACGATTTTGAATAGGGTGTAAACAAATACATGGGAATGCCTCTGGATGTCAATCCATACCGTGCCTTACTGGTTAGCTCCAGCGTACCCACCAGTGGCGGATGTTCATCACGTAGCTCTAGGTGACAGCGGTCGTCTCTCCATTCGACATGGTCACCTGGAAGACACTTATTTGCAAAGATGGCACCTGTAAAGGTATGTAGGAGGTCGCCCGTGTCACTGAGAATAATGAATTCACGGTAGTCTTTGGTTTGTAGAATACCACGAAGACTGGATGGGGGGGTATCCACTTGCTGTGTTTCAAAAAGTTCTTCGAGCGTTGCCATTGTTGCAATTATTGCACTTGTTGCACTATTGCGAGGTATCCTTACATATACATTCTCATTCTAGTTTAGGTCATGAGTGAAAATCGAGTGGTATGTCGTATGCGGCGTCACAATGTACATAATGTTTCTTCTACGCCAAGCAATACCGCGTTACATGCAGAAAACGAGAAGAAGTTTGAAGAGATGATGAAACTACGGAGCCAACAGGACCAGGGAATCTTTTCACCTGTATCATCGATGTCAGTTGCAAATGCTGTTGCAGTTGTAACTCGCATCGATACGAATCAACGCACACCTACCAATTAAATACTTGATAAGAATCCCAAATGGTATCATTTAAATGCATGGGAATGGACAGTGGGAACTCAATGCCCGTTCCAGGATTCTTTAGCAGTAAAAACAGGCTTTCTCCTGAAAACGAAGGAATGAATACTTTGTAGGATATGATTTCTTTTTGCAGTGTTACTGGAAACATGGATTGTAGAATAGCAGCACGGTTGAAAATGTTACGAATGCCTGCATAGATAGCCATCGCGCCATGTGGTGCCAACCATGAGCGAATGTGACTTAGTAACAATTCCCAGAGTGCCCTGTTTTCTTCTGAAGGGTCCACGAGGTCAATGATAATTACATCATATGGTTGTGCGGGTGCGGTGCCAATGACTTCAAAGATGTCATCATCGTGAATGGACAATCGTGGGTTGTCCCAGGCACCGTTAGCCCATTGTGGATATTTCTCTTTAAAAAGTATCATCACATCGTTATCCCATTCAAACATGTCAACGTGTTCGACCGTGGACCACTTGAGTACTTCGCGTGCAGTGGCCCCTTCTCCACCACCAATAATCATCACGCGGGTTTTATGGGTTGCTGCTGCCATCACAGGGTGTACCAATGCCTCGTGATATAAATGTTCATCGACTTCACAGCTCTGAATCGCATTGTCCATGTAACAAGCTAGCCCCCATTGAGGGCGATGAATCATTTCTACCAGTGTACCTCGATGCGTCAGGATGCTATCTTGTACCGTGGCGTTATGCCAGAGGTGCTCTACCCCAAACTCGGGCCAACTGCTTTCTTCATAGGTTGACATTGATAGATACACGTACTACTGTATTTAGGTTACTGTCCTGTTGACCCAAACCCGCCTGCACCGCGGTCCGTGTTCGGCAGCGACTCCACCAGGCGAACATGGCGAATCCATCCCATCTCAGGGGCTACAATCTGAAACAGGCGTTCGCCATAGTTCACCTTGGAATCCCCCGTCATGGACCAGACAGGTGCCTTCAGTTCTCCGCGATAGCTCTTGTCAATCACTCCTGCCGAATTGGCCATGATGAGCCCTGATTTGTAAATGGAAGAGCGAGGCAATACCGTGAAATGGCTGTCCGTTCTCAGAAAATCATCGGAAAATCCATTCGGCATTTGCTCCACACGAATCATCCGTGCCACAATGCCAAATGGAATCAGTTGGGGGGTCTGATTCACTGTCAGGTTGACGGCGTTGTGAAGGTCAAACCCTGCATTGCCGTCAGGACGATTGTACAGAGCAATCGGATAAAAAGAGGAGGCGGACATCGAGTCCAGCAGTAGAATCTCAAGCTCATACCAGACGTTCATGGCTTGAAGAATTGCTGTATAGAGATGGCGAGGGTTCTTTAGATTATAGTCGCGATGCTTATAGTCGCGATGCTTATAGTCGCAAATACAGACTGTCAGACATAACCAGGTCGCGAACCAGATACTGTCGCACTTCCGTTATTTTGTTCACTTGTTCCACATGCTGACAGTACGTGGCCATCGCCAACCATTCATCCAAGATATTGGCCAATTTCATGACGGCGCGAATAAAATTTCCTTCAAATAATTCATACTCTGCACAAATGATCGAGGCATGCTCACCTTGCATCCATCGGCGCATGGGCTCCACCATATCCGTGGAGATGGCCCAATTGTCTTTTACAGATAGAGGTACACCAAGAGAAGCTTCCAAGGCTTCATAGGATGCGGCCATGGCTTCGATTTGTGTCAAGAGGGGAAGACCGTGCGGCGAGGAGTCATTGTTGCGACTGTCGCCTAGAAAACAGGAAAGAGTTGATACGAGTTCATGTGAAGATAGACTGTGCAAGACCCCCTGTATATACAGTTCGGTCATCAGAATAGGGTGTCCTTCGTTAACCTCCGTCGCTAGAATCCCTTTAAGAGTTAAATCTGCCACAGTGATTGTCTGTGCCTGGTCATGGGTCAGATAGCCCATCTGATGGAGAAAGGTCATGACAGGCTGAATGCTGTCTTTATGGTTTTCTAGTTCAGCAATGTCATTGTTCCATTCTTCCAACTGTTTCTCTAATGTTTTATACAAATGATAATCAGCCCACGCCTTATTCCATTTGGGACCCAACTGTTTGTTTTTTACAGTATCCAATTGACGCTGTAGGTCTTTGCGGGCAGCATTCGCAGTTAATTTCATCTGTCGTTCAATCTCATTGCGTTTTTTACATTCACTGTAATAAGGCTCCGTGACAGCAATCTCGTTCATTTTAATGATAACCTGGTCTCTTTCTTTCTGGTATCGTCGTAGCTCGGTTTGACGTTGTTGAAACCAATAACTCTGCTCCATCAATTGAAGCCACTTGAGCGGCTGATTCGGCTCTGAGGCTTGAATCGTTTTAAGAATGAACTCGTGATTAAATTCCATACGACTCGTGATGGGAGGACGATGCCCCTTTATCATCTGGTGCATTTCAGTAGGAGTGATAGGCTCACGGTCTGGCAAGTACATGACAACACCTTTGTCGTCTTTGCCACGTCGGCCGGCACGGCCGGCCATTTGAATGTACTCGTCATTTCGTAACATGCGCATGCTATCCGTCTGGTCATCATATTTTTTGAATCCTGCAAAGAGAACGGTCTTGGTAGGCATGTTCAGGCCGACCGCAAATGTTTCCGTACAAAATAATAATTTTACAAATCCCTTTGAAAACAAGATTTCTACAATTTCTTTCAGTACAGGCAACAGGCCACTGTGATGAAAAGCAAGACCGCGTACCAAGAGATGGTGAATTTGATGATATTGTGGAACCTTCTCCAATGTGTCCATATGACGATGAAGATGAAACGCGATAATATGTTTTACAGACGCCGTCTCGGATGAAGTAAGCAAGGTAGTTTCTACTTTGTCAGCATAAGATTCACACTGTTTTCGACTGAGTACAAAAAAGAGCGCGGGTAGAAGCTCCTTCTTTTCCAGCATGCCGACTGTCTCATTCATCTGATGTATGAAGTGCGAGGTGTGAACTTTTCCCTGAACTGCACCTTTTACAAATTCACCATTAACCCGTTTACTGTCTGATACTTTTCGGTCATAGGCCATTTTTTCTTTGGCAACCGTCTGACGACGTTGCAACCATTCCAAATATGTCTTTTCATGATAGGTCTCCTTGGCATCCATTAGAGTAACCATCTGATAATCTTCGGTCAACACATAATGGGTTAGTGGCACAATACGATACTGTGTTTCAATTAAATGAATGGGTTTTTGTTTTAGATCACCAAGCCACTGGGCCAAATATTCAGGATGATCTAAGGTGGCCGATAACATCACCATCGCAATCGAGGATGGTAGAAGAATCATGGTTTCTTCCCATACTTTGCCGCGGTCTCTATCATTAATATAATGACACTCGTCGAATATGATAGCATCCACATTATCAAGTGAAATTGCTGCAGTTAAACCCAGATGCTCTGTAGTGGAGCCTTTTTTATACAGTAGATTGCGAAGAATTTCCGTGGTCATAATGACAATTTGAGCATCTGGACAGAATTTGAGATCGCCTGTGTAAATTCCAACAGTTGCATCTTTGAATTGATGTTTTAGATCATAGAATTTTTGGTTAGATAATGATTTAATGGGAGTAGTATAAAATACACGTTTTCCTTTGGCCAAGGAATGATAGATTTGATACTCTCCTATCAATGTCTTACCTGAGCCCGTTTTTGCACATACCAATACATTTTCATCCTTTGCAATAGCACAAATGGCATGTTGTTGAAAAGAATCAAGTGGAAATGTATAGGGATAAGAAGGAAGGGATGGAGGTGGCACAGAGACCATGGGTGTAATTAAAAAAGACATGCTGTCAATCGTGGCGTTATACCATAATAATGATATCATGGTTTAGACTGTTATTGCAATTCAACCTAAAAGAGAATACAGTACCATACATAATATGGAATCGCAGAGTACTTCCGTCGAGAACACTGTCGTTGTCACCCTTACCAATGAAGGCTATTATCACCGTGCCACCCGCACCATCATCGATATTCGTTCGCGTGGCGAATGGACGGGTGACCTCGTGTTAATTACGGTAGGATTTGATGCCCCTACCACCTTTCTCGATTTCTACAGTGTCATCCCCTTTCGTGTCGAGCACATCGACACAACTGCCCTACTTGAAAAATACAGTCGATGCTCTATTCGTCCCACCTGCGACAACCGTGAATACGGAAAACTGACACAGTGGGACAAATTCTATGTATTTCACAAATGGTTTGCACGATGGAACAAAGTGGTCTATCTTGACGCAGGACTGCGAGTACTGGACCAAATTGCATATTTGACGGAGCTGGACTGTCGTGGCGCCCTGTTGGCACCCGATGATGCACCCGAGTATGATACCGAGAAACGATTTGGGGGCATTATTGAAACGGACCGAAACACCCCTGTAATTGTCGATTTGTTTGAGGAATACAGTCTCGATATCTTGAAAGAGCGCTATTTTTTAAATTGCATCTGGGTCTATGATACTGCATTGCTGCAGACGATTACGATGGAAGAATGTGTCGCCACCATGAATCGATATCCCATCTGTCGTTGCAATGAGATGACCATCATGAATCTGCTATTTACCTTCAAATACAAAGTATGGCGACCCTTTCCTGCCTTTGTGACAGTGAAACCGCGTACGAACATGACAGTCGCAGAAGATACAGGTATCATCGAGGTCGATGCGGTTGACCAAAAGCGCCTGTTTGGCTGGACCGAGCATGACCGCGATTATGGCCATCATACCACCTGGCGCGATTTCTGTTTTTTGAAATACCCGTCGACACTTCCCTTTACAAATGAATAATACTATACAGTGTCATCAACCGGCATGGAGAGGCACCCTGTCAAGTCCTTCGAATGAATGTGCAAATTATTAATTCGTATTGGTCCACGGTGGCTCACCACATACGGAATGTTTCTCCCCTTTTCATCGGTCTGCCATAGAAAGGCATAGGGGGTATAATCGATGGCGGACCAAATGGACCGCAGCCCTGTCATGATAATCCCATTCGTATGAAAGGGGTCCACTCCACCTAAATAAATCCCCAATCCTGCCGAATCAAAGACCGTCGTCGCATAGTGCTCATAATTCTCATACGTCGCTGCAGGGACCTGCTCTGCGGGCCAATGGGTCGGTAGAATTTGGACGAGTGCGGGCTGTTCTTTCCAGAACGTCTCTAAAGCCTGCATTTCCGTCATGAACTGTTGGGTGATGTCCGTTTCGCGGATGTATCGCAGACAGTGCTGTGTAAATTCTCGCAAGACCAACTGTGTTTTGATAAAACAGATACCAGACGCACAGCGTTCATAATTGTCAAACATGAAGGACATCTCTTTTTGCGAAAAAGCAGTTTCCCATCGCACAGGGTCATCGTACAACAGATTGTCCAGCTCTATAAAGAATACATTTGATAAGTCACGCTGAATCATCAATTGATACAGCACAAAAAATCGTTCAAATCCATAAATAAACAGGTTTTCTCTACCTTTAAGTCCCTCCAGATACACGAATTTATGGCGATATTCCGTGATACATTCATTGAATTTCGCATGAAGCACCGTGCGATAGGGGACAATTGTGACGCGATATGTATCACGCAATAATGCCACCAGGGGGGATTCCTCGTCACTCACTATAAAATAGACAGGGCCGTCATAAAACAGGCGTACCTGGTGAACAGTATCCACCGCGTAGGTGGGCAATTTCCCTATAAAACAATAGGCAATTATCATATTGTTTTATAGAGACTTTAGGTTTTAGGTTATTAGATACGAATCCAGGATGCTTCATAGATGTCTTCATGTGGCGTCGGTCCCGCAGGGCCAAACCATGCAGTAGGTGCAATCACACGTTTCGCCGCTGCCATCCACACACACCACCAGATAAATGTAGAATT
>Ga0136642_1001103_pt1 | contig 12053 bp, 9 predicted proteins | sample LowCatLa1302831Y_FD_115313 | JGI IMG/M metagenome (GOLD analysis project Ga0136642, IMG submission 115313) | Freshwater microbial communities from Lower Cathedral Lake, Yosemite National Park, California, USA - 13028-31Y | ecosystem: Environmental > Aquatic > Freshwater > Lake ... | reverse complement strand
CTTCACTTTGTTCAATCGATCTCAGGTTTCGTCACTCCAGAGGGCATTGAGAAGATCGCCGAACTTCTTGAGCTCAGCACGGCGGAAGTAACAGCGGTCTCTACCTTCTATACGCAGTACAAACCTGAGCCTGTCGGTGAGTATCACGTAGGAATCTGCACTAATACTTTGTGTGCAGTAATGGGCGGGGATGCGATATTTGATGCAGTGAGCGAGCATCTTGGAATTGAGAATGATGAGACCACAAAAGATGGCAAGGTTTCACTAGAGCGTATTGAATGCAATGCTGCGTGTGATTATGCGCCGGTAGTAATGGTGAACTGGGAGTTCTTCGATAACCAGACTATTCAGAGTGTAAAAGATCTTGTTGATGGCGCACGCACTGGAAATCCTCCAGCTCCAACGCGCGGTCCTAAAACGCTTCGAACATGGAAAGAGAACTCAGCTGTACTTGCTGGATTGTCAGATGGCCTTGCTGGTGAAGGTCCTTCCGCGGGTCACGCATCACTTCTCGGTTTGAATTTATCGAAAGAGGGCAAATGAGTAAATTATCGCCAGTTCTCTCAGCTCACTGGGATGAGGCAGATTCATTTACCCTTGAAGGCTATAAGCGTCATGGTGGTTATAACGCTGTGACCAAAGCGCTTGCAATGACACCCGATGAAGTCATTGCACTTGTTAAAGATTCAGGACTTCGTGGTCGTGGTGGTGCAGGATTCCCAACAGGAATGAAGTGGAGCTTTATTCCACAAGGTGATAACAAAGCACATTATCTTGTTGTAAATGCTGATGAATCAGAACCTGGTACTTGCAAAGATACGCCACTTCTTATGGCGAATCCACATGTTCTTATTGAGGGAATGATTATCGCTTCTTATGCAATCCGTGCTAACTACGCCTTTATCTACATTCGTGGAGAGATAGTGCATGTAGTTCGCAGAGTTCAACAAGCGATCGCTGATGCATATGCAGCAGGTCTTCTTGGTAAGAACATCGGCGGAAAAGGTTTTGATCTTGAACTCGTTCTCCATGTTGGTGCTGGGGCATATATCTGCGGTGAAGAGACCGCACTTCTTGATTCACTAGAAGGTTTCCGTGGCCAACCACGACTTCGCCCACCATTCCCAGCCATCGCAGGACTTTATGCTCTTCCAACAGTTGTGAATAACGTTGAATCCATTGCAAGCGTTCCAGCCATTATTGAGCACGGAAATGAATGGTTCCAGGCTATGGGTACCGAGAAGAGCAAGGGATTCACTCTCTACTCACTCTCTGGCCATGTGAAGAATCCAGGACAGTTTGAGGCGCCACTTGGAATTACTCTTCGTGAGATTCTTGAATTGGCTGGGGGAGTGCGTAGCGGACATACTCTCAAGTTCTGGACCCCAGGTGGATCCTCAACCCCACTATTTACAGCTGAGCACCTCGATGTTCCGCTCGATTACGAGGGTGTTGCTGCTGCAGGGTCGATGCTGGGCACGAAGGCACTTCAAATTTTTGATGAGACAACATGTGTAGTTCGCGCAGTGCTTCGTTGGACTGAGTTCTACAAACACGAGTCATGTGGAAAGTGCACACCATGCCGTGAAGGTACCTGGTGGTTGGTACAAATTATTCGTGATCTCGAAGCAGGCAAGGGAACTCCTGCAGATCTCGATAAGTTAATTGATATTACAAATAATATTGCTGGACGATCTTTCTGTGCACTTGCAGATGGAGCAGCAAGTCCAATCATCTCTTCCATTAAATACTTCCGTGACGAATACGAAGCGCACCTCACTCATGGTGGTTGCCCATTTGATCCGATTGCATCCACGATCTTTGCAACGGCAGGCCAACCATGACCCCAGAGAATGCTGTCATGACAGATGTAGAGATGATCACCGTTGTTATCGATGGTTTTGATGTCACAGTCCCTAAGGGAACTCTGGTTATTCGCGCTGCAGAGAAACTTGGAATTCAGATTCCACGTTTCTGCGATCACCCATTACTTTCTCCAGCGGGTGCATGTCGCCAATGTTTAGTTGATATTGAGATCAATGGCCGCGCATTTCCAAAGCCACAAGCCTCATGCACCATTCCTGTAGAAAATGGAATGATCGTAAAGACTCAACTCACCTCTGAAGTTGCAGATAAGGCACAAAAGGGCATTATGGAATTGCTCTTGATCAACCACCCACTTGATTGCCCAGTGTGTGACAAGGGCGGAGAATGCCCACTTCAGAATCAAGCAATGAGCAATGGTCGCAGCGAGAGTCGCTATGAAGGCGTAAAACGTACCTTTGAGAAGCCTGTATCAATCTCTTCCCAAGTCCTCTTAGATCGCGAACGTTGTGTGCTCTGCGCCCGATGCACTCGATTTAGCGAAGAAATTGCGGGCGATCCATTTATTACTCTCAATGAACGTGGCGCTCTCCAACAAGTTGGTATCTACGAGAAGGATCCATTCCTCTCTTACTTCTCTGGAAATACAGTTCAGATCTGCCCTGTTGGCGCCTTGACCGGAGCTTCTTATCGATTCCGCTCGCGTCCATTTGATTTAGTTTCGACTCCTTCTGCTTGCGAGCATTGTGCTTCTGGATGTTCGATGCGCACCGATGTTCGCCGTGGAAAGACGCTACGTCGTCTTGCTGGTGAAGATGCAGAAGTGAATGAAGAGTGGAACTGCGACAAGGGTCGCTGGGCATTTAAATATATTTCTTCCAAAGAGCGCATCGCGGGACCAATGGTTCGCGGAGAAGATGGCGAACTTCACGAAGCATCATGGCCGCAAGCACTTGCTCAGGCTGCTGCTGGACTCAAAGGAAAGCGTGCGGGTGTATTAGTCGGCGGCCGCAGCACTGTTGAAGATGCGTATGCATATGCAAAATTTGCCCGCATTGCTTTAAATACAAATGACATTGATTTCCGCTCACGCCTACACTCTGATGAAGAGGCAGCATTCTTAGCTTCACGAGGAGTTAATTTCAACGGGAGCTATCGCGATCTGGATAAAGCAGATCATGTCGTGCTCGTTGATTTTGAACCTGAAGATGAATCTCCAATCGTTTTCCTACGCCTCTATAAGCAAGTACGTAAGCGCGGCTTGAAAGTGACAACTCTTTCTCCCGTATTAAGTCGTGGCTCTGAAAAACTTGGCGCAGCTATTGTTGAAGATATCGCTTCAATCTCTGGCCTGAGCGAGAAATCTGTCATCATGGTCGGCGAACGTGCCGCTGAAGTTGTTGGTCAATTCACCTCGGTTGTGAAATTAGCGCAATCAACGAAGGCGAAGGTTGCTTGGATTCCACGTCGTGCAGGTGAAGTCGGAGCAGTTGTAGCCGGCGCTATCGGAAACCTCTTACCTGGAGGCCGCCCCGTTGCTGATCCTGCAGCCCGCGTAGATATTGCAAGCGTTTGGGGCGTTGAATCACTTCCAGCCGCTCACGGTAAGGCGACATGGGAGATTCTTGAAGCGGCCAGTGATGGACGACTTGATGCGGTAGTCATTGGTGGAGTCGATCCACTCGATATTTCCTCTGAAGCCCTTGGCCAATTACTTGGTACTTCGACATTTGTTCTCTCGCTCGAAATTTCACATTCAGCAATTACTGCAATCGCAGATGTTGTATTACCAGTTGCTGCAGTCAGTGAGAAGTCAGGATCCTTCTTAAACTGGGAAGGCCGCCCTCGATTCTTTGAGAAGGCAATCACGGATTCGCTCACACGTAGTGATTTGAGAATTCTCTCGATGCTGGCAGATGAGATGGGTACACCTATTAATCTCCCATCTTCAAAAGCTGCTGCAAAAGAACTTCAATCGATCGGTGAATGGGATGGGGCAAAGGCAGATCCACCTTCTGTATCGCCCGCACCGTTTGTAGCACCATCTGGTGATCAAGCGATCTTGCATTCATGGCGCCAACTTCTTGACCTTGGAACTCTTCAAAATGGGGAACCAAACCTTGCAGGAACTGCGCGAGCTGCTCAGGTACTTATCTCGGCAAGCCGGGCAAAGAGTCTCGGTCTCTCAAACGGTGATCTACTCAAAGTTTCTACTGCTCGCGGATCAATTACAGCGCCAGCACAGATCGGAAAGATTTCAGATTCAGCTATCTGGGTTCCACGTAACAGTATTGGTTCGCAATGTATTGCAAACCTTGGAGCCGCTAGCGGACTAGTAGTAACGGTGGTGAAGGCATGAATGCAGCATCCTTAATCAGCAACGATCCAGGCTGGCTCATCGCAGTTAAAGGGCTCATAGTCTTTGTGCTCTGTGTAGTTCTTACTCTCATGTCTGTATGGGGAGAGCGTCGCATCGTTGCGCGAATGCAGATGCGCCTTGGACCTAACCGAGTCGGACCCTTCGGACTTCTTCAATCACTTGCAGATGGTGTAAAGCTCGCCCTTAAAGAAGATCTCATTCCAAAGGCTGCGGATCGCATCGTCTTTGTAATCGCCCCGGTTATCAGCGCAACAACCTGCTTTATGTCATTCGCAGTGATGCCATTAACCGGCAAGGTAACGCTCTTTGGCCACTCAACCGTCATGCAACTTACTGATCTACCAGTTGGTGTTCTCTATGTACTCGCGATCGCATCAGTTGGTGTCTATGGAATCGTTCTTGCTGGATGGTCTTCTGGATCAACATATCCATTGCTCGGCGGACTTCGTTCAAGTGCACAAGTAATTTCATATGAAGTTGCTATGGGACTCTCCCTCGTTGCCGTCTTTATCTATGCCGGCTCGATGTCTACATCAGATATCGTTGCAGCCCAGCAGAAGTGGTGGTTTGGAGTCGTTCTCTTTCCATCATTCATTATTTATATGATCTCTATGGTTGGTGAAACGAACCGTGCGCCATTTGATCTTGCTGAGGCAGAAGGAGAGCTCGTTGGTGGATTCCACACAGAGTACTCATCACTGAAATTCGCTCTCTTCTTCTTAGCTGAATATGTGAACATCGTTGCAGTCTCTTCACTTGCAACAACTCTCTTCTTGGGTGGATATCACGCACTTCCAGGTCTTGGCTTCACTGAGAGCTGGCTTGGCGGTTGGTTCGGTATGGTCTGGTTCTTTGCCAAGGTAATCGGTTTCTTCTATCTCTTTGTCTGGTTGCGCGGAACCCTTCCACGTATGCGTTATGACCAATTTATGAAGTTTGGTTGGAAAGTTTTGATTCCAGTCTCACTCCTATGGATCTTGGTTGTTGCAACACTTCGTGTGATGTCGGCACGCGGTGAACCTCGAGCTGTGATTGCAGCATTCACCTTCGGAGTAGTTCTGCTGATCATGGCTGCATCTAGCCTCTATGAGCGTTCAGTGCGTAATGCGACGATCGATCAAATCCCAGATAGCTCAACAGAGCCTTCTTTCCCAGTTCCTCATGTAGCCGGTATCAATCGAGTGGAGAGCATCAATGGATCCAATGGATAATGAACTGACTCCCCGCGATAACGAATTTGGTCTAGCAAAGGCAGCAGCTGAGAGCGCGCCAATCTTGGATCAATCAGCAGGTAGCTTCTTTAAGCAGCTTCAGGGCTTCTGGGTCACCTTCATTATGCAATTTAAGAAGGTAAATACCGTTCAATATCCTGAGGTGAAAGAGCCAACTGCCGAGCGATTCCACGGTCGTCACCAACTCAATCGCCATCCTGACGGGCTAGAAAAATGTATTGGTTGCGAACTTTGCGCGTGGGCCTGCCCAGCCGATGCAATTTATGTTGAAGGTGGAGATAACACCCCAGATGCGCAGTTCTCGCCAGGTGAGCGATATGGCAAGGTCTATCAAATCAATTATCTTCGTTGTGTCTTCTGCGGTCTCTGTATCGAGGCTTGCCCGACTCGCGCTCTGACAATGACAAATGAATATGAACTAGCTGATGAATCTCGCAGCAAGTTAATTTTTGAGAAAGAAGATCTCCTTGCACCACTTCGTGCAGGAATGTTGATGCCTCCACATCCAATGTATCCAGGTTCAACTGACACTACGTATTACAAGGGTGAAGTGCCTGGCGCTGACCCATCGCAAGGAGCTACTACGAATGTTTAATATGGCACTCCAAGTAGGAAGCACTCAGAGACCAGAAGCAGTTCTCTTCTGGGTGATGGCTCCTATGGCAGTGCTCGCTGCGCTTGGAATGCTTCTTGTAAAGAAAGCTGTTCACTCTGCGCTCTTGCTTGCGTGGGTCATGATTACTCTCGCGATTTTCTATATTGCCGAAGATGCACTCTTTCTTGGAATTGTTCAGGTAGTTGTCTATACCGGCGCCGTGATGATGCTCTTCCTCTTTATTCTGATGCTTGTCGGAGTTGATAGCTCTGATTCGCTCGTTGAAAATATTAAGGGCCAGCGCCCTGCCTCGATACTTGCAGCACTTGGATTAGCAGGACTTCTTCTCTCCCTCATCTCACGCGCGGTCACACACGTTGATTCGGTGGGACTTGCTGCCGCAAATACCGCTGGGAATGTTCAAGGTATTGCGCAAGAGTTATTTACTCGATATGTCTGGGCCTTTGAAGTTATCTCCGCGCTCTTAATTACAGCAGCACTCGGTGCGATGGTTCTTGCACATAGCGAACGTAAGCACTCCTCTCAGCGCCAACTCTCTGTGGACCGATTCCGCCAGGATTCTCTTGCGCAAACCGCTGGCCTGCCAGCTTCTGGCGTATATGCACGGCATAACGCGGTCGATGTACCAGCACTTCTGCCTGATGGAAGCGCTGCCCCAACATCGATTTCACCAACCTTGCAGGCACGTGGAGACATTATCGAGAGCGCTCCATTTGAACTAGCTCCAACTGTCGAGGAGGAGAACTAATGGATATCTCGAATTACATCTACCTCTCTGCAATCCTCTTTGTTATTGGTGCAATTGGCGTGGTCGTTCGTCGAAATGCAATCGTTGTCTTTATGTGCGTTGAACTGATGCTCAACGCCGCAAACTTAGCTTTTGTAACTTTCTCTCGTATCAATGGCGACCTTGGTGGTCAGATTGCATCCTTCTTCACGATGGTTGTAGCTGCTTGCGAAGTTGTCGTTGGTCTAGCGATTATCGTCACTATGTATCGCTCCCGTCGATCAGCATCCGTTGATGATGCTAGTTTGTTGCAGCGATAACCATGACAACTCGTACAGATCTCGTCTACTTGATCGCACTTCCACTCTTTAGCTCTGCATTCTTACTCTTGCTTGGGCGTATCGCTGATAAGTGGGGGCACTTCTTTGCTACGGCAATCTCTGCCTCAACTTTTGGAATTGGGCTCTACGAGTTCTTTGCCATGAGAAGCCGCTCTGGTGATTCTCGCGCTGCGACTCAGAGAATCTTTGAATGGATCTCAGTTGGAACATTCAAGGTCGATGCATCGCTCTTGCTCGATCAACTGAGCATCTGTTTTGTTCTCTTGATTACTGGCGTTGGAACTCTTATTCATATCTATTCGATTGCATATATGTCACACGATCGCGACAGACGTCGATTCTTCGCCTATCTCAATCTCTTTATCGCCGCGATGCTTCTCTTGGTGCTTGGCGACTCGTACTTGAACTTATATGTTGGCTGGGAAGGTGTTGGACTCGCTTCATACCTTCTTATTGGATTCTGGAATGAGCGGCCAGCTTATGCAACGGCGGCAAAGAAGGCATTTATTGCTAACCGCGTAGGCGATGTCGGCCTCTCACTTGCGATCATGATCGCCTTTACTCAATTCGGAAGCGTTACTTTCTCTGGCGTCAAAGATGCTGCCCCACATGCATCTTCAGCAGCCCTCACAGCGCTGGGTGCCATGCTCTTACTCGCTGCTGCCGGAAAATCTGCGCAATTCCCGTTGCAATCTTGGCTTGGCGATGCGATGGCAGGTCCAACACCTGTCTCGGCCTTGATTCACGCAGCGACCATGGTGACCGCAGGTGTCTATCTCATCACTCGCTCTAACTTCATCTTTGATGCATCATCCACGGCAAGATTGCTTGTCGTCATTGTTGGAGCAATCACTCTGCTCTTTGGTGCGATTGTCGGTACTGCAAAAGATGACATCAAGAAAGCTCTTGCCGCTTCTACAATGTCTCAAATTGGATACATGATTCTTGCAACAGGACTTGGTCCAGTTGGTTACGCCTTCGCAATCATGCACCTTCTGACTCACGGCTTCTTCAAGGCGAGCATGTTCCTTGGTGCAGGATCTGTCATGCACGGGATGAATGATGAAGTAAATATGCGTCGGTATGGTGGGCTTGGCAAAGTTATGCCGATCACCGCAGTGACATTTGGACTTGGCTATCTCGCAATTATTGGAGTTCCACCATTCGCTGGTTTCTACTCAAAAGATAAGATCATTGAGACCGCTTTCAATGCTGGCGGCGTTCGAGGAATCTTGCTTGGTGGAGCAGCACTTCTTGGCGCAGCCATTACCGCTTTCTACATGACTCGCGTGGTTGTACTGACATTTACTGGCCAGAAGCGTTGGGCAGATGGAACTCATCCCCATGAATCACCATCACTGATGTTGATTCCAATCATTCTTCTCTCAGTCGGGTCTGTTGCCTCAGGATTCTTATTGAATAAGGGGAATGCGCTCGTTCATTGGCTCGCTCCGGTAGTGAATGCATCTGGCGCTGAAGGTGGCACAGAGCTCTTCAAGCCAATCGTTGTTTCAGCTCTCGCTCTCGGTGTTGTAGTGCTCGGAGTACTCACCGCCGTTCTTAAGTACCGTGGCACTGTCCCGATCGAAGCGCCTGCTGGTTCCCCACTGACTCGCTTTGCCCGCCGCGACCTTGGCCAAGATGACTTTAATCATCGGGTACTTGTCCTTCCTGGTCAGGCAATCACAAAGAGCTTGGTCGGAATGGATTTCCACTTCGTCGATGGAATTGTGAGAGCAGTTGGCTGGGTTCTTTCATACACCTCGGCCTCTCTTAAGAAAGTGCAGAATGGTTATGTTCGTAGCTACGCCCTTCTTATGACCATTGGCGCAATCGCATTACTCGCAACGATCTGGTTGGTGACTCTATGAGCCTTGTAACCGTTCTCGAACTCACTCCACTGATTAGCGCAGTACTTCTCTACGCCATCCCAAAGGGAAATACAAAACTTATCAAGCAAGCAGCTCTCGCATTATCAGTTGTTGCTCTTGGAATCTCTGGCCTTATTGCCTATCGCTTCGATACGAATGCGACCGGAATGCAATTTGTTGAGTCTCACAATTGGATCTCAAACTTCGGAATTAAATATGCGGTTGGAATCGATGGCCTTGCGCTAGTGCTGATCTTGCTGACAACGATCCTTACCCCGATCGTGCTATTGGCCGGATGGAATGAAGCAGAAGGCGGCCGCTGGAGTGTTCGTACCTTCTATGTCCTTATGCTTATTCTGGAAAGCTCAATGATTGCTGTCTTTGCAGCGACAGATGTATTCCTCTTCTACGTCATCTTTGAAGCTATGTTGATTCCGGTATACCTGCTCATTGGCGGATATGGCCGAGGAGAGCGCGCAGCTGCTGCGATGAAGTTCTTGCTCTACTCATTGCTCGGCGGACTTTTGATGCTCGCCGCCGTCATTGGTATATACATCATCTCAACCAATCAAATTGGTGGGACATTCGAGACGGCAAAGCTTGCAACGCTTCATATCGATTCTCTAACTGAGAATTGCCTCTTCCTCGGATTCTTTATCGCCTTTGCGATCAAGGCACCTCTTTGGCCATTCCATACCTGGCTTCCGGGAGCTGCAAAATCAGCGACGCCAGCCACCTCTGTGCTGCTTTTAGGTGTGCTCGATAAGGTCGGAACCTACGGAATGATCCGTTTCTGCATCACTCTCTTCCCGCATGCAACGAAGACGTTTACTCCGGTCATTATCGTTCTCTCAATAATTTCGATTCTCTATGGCGCATTCCTTGCGATCGGCCAACGCGATATCAACGGTTTGATCGCATTCACTTCGATCAGCCACTTCGGCTTCATTGTTCTCGGTATCTTCTCGATGACATCTCAAGGACTTTCAGGTGCGACTCTCTATATGGTCAACCACGGATTCTCTACTGCTGCACTCTTCTTAGTTGCAGGTTGGATGGTTGCTCGTCGCAACTCTTCACAGATTGAAGATTTTGGTGGACTCCAGCGAATCACGCCAGTGATGGCATGGTCATTCTTTATCGCAGGAATGTCTGCACTCGCACTTCCTGGCATCTCAAGCTTTGTCAGTGAGTTCCTTGTGCTTGTTGGAACTTTCACTCGCTATCCAGTTGCAGCGGTCTTCGGAACTACCGGCATTGTTCTAGCAGCACTCTACGTTCTCATCACAGTTCAACGTTCACTTCATGGACCAGCGGCTCCTGGCAATGAAGGCATCTCTGACCTCAACATTCGCGAGAAGATCGCAATTGCTCCAGTTATCGCACTTCTTGTGATCATGGGCTTCTTCCCGAAGCCAGTCTTAGATTGGATTAACCCAAGTTCGACTGCAACCATGCAGGCAGCTGGTTACTCTGATCCACTTCCAAAGGCAGGTAAGTAATGTTCACCTCACCTATTCTGGATTACTCACTCCTTGCACCGATTCTTATTATCTTGGCAGGCGCACTGATCGGAGTGGGAGTTGAAGCATTCGCTCGTAAAGAGCAACGAGCTCCACTACAGCTTGGTATCGCTCTCGTCTCGGTCGTTGCATCCTTCGTTCAGCTACTACGCGTGCGCAATGTTCGCTCCCTTAAAGCGGCTATCGACTCAGTCGCCTTCGATGGGGCAACAGTCTTTATGCAAGGCTCAATCCTTGTTCTCGCCTTCTTTGCTCTCTTATTGATCGCAGATCGTGGCAATTTTGTAGCTCAAGCATCAGCTATCCCTGGTTCGCAGGATGAACACTCATCGATCGCTGAAGGAAAGAGCCAGACAGAGGTATTCCCACTTACCCTCTTTGCTATTAGCGGAATGATGCTCTTCCCAGCCGCGACAGATCTAATCACGCTCTTTGTCGCTCTTGAAGTACTTTCCTTACCTCTCTATTTAATGGCGGGACTTTCGCGCAGACGCAGACTCTTATCTCAAGAGGCGGCGTTGAAATATTTCTTGCTCGGTGCTTATTCATCAGCATTCTTCTTATTTGGTGGGGCCTTCCTCTACGGATATTCAGGTTCACTGAGCCTCAGCGGAATCGCGACTGCGATCAATGTTAACTCTGGAAATGACATCTTCTTACTCATTGGAATCATCTTTCTTATGGTTGGCCTTCTCTTTAAGATTGGCGCCGTTCCATTCCACTCATGGACACCTGATGTCTATCAAGGCGCTCCAACTCCCATCACCGGTTTCATGGCTGCTTGTACAAAGATTGCTGCGCTTGGAGCGATGCTTCGAATCTTCTATGTAGCTCTCTCGGCTGATGTACTTATGTGGCGTCCGATCATTACTGTTATTAGCATCATCACAATGCTTGTTGGAGCTATAGCGGCGCTCTCACAACGCGATGTAAAGCGCACCCTCGCTTTCTCATCTATCGCTCATGCAGGTTTCTTGCTCACAGGAATTATCGCTCTCAATCAATCTGGCCTTAAAGCTTCACTCTTTTACCTTGTTGCATATGGTTTTGCGACTGTCGGTGCATTTGCAGTCGTGACTCTTGTTCGTGACTCTGCAGGTGAAGTAACTGATATGAATCGCTGGGTGGGACTTGGTAAGAAATCTCCACTCATCGCTGGAGCTTTCTGCCTCTTCTTATTGAGCTTTGGCGGAATCCCTCTTACCAGCGGTTTTATTGCAAAATTCTCGATCTTCACTGCGGCGTATGAGAGTGGAAATACCACTGTCGTTGTCTTCGGTGTGCTTACGAGTGCTATCGCTCTATTCTTCTACCTTCGCGTGATTGTGATGCTCTTCTTTACCGAACCGAGAAGTGATGCCGTTACGGTCTCTGTTCCATCGCTCAAGGTCAAGTTCGTACTTGCAGCGAGTGTGATTGTCACTATTGTTCTGGGTGTGTACCCATCACTCTTGCTCAATAGCGCACAGAGCTTCGCTAGCTTCCTTCGTTAATGTCGCTTGGAATCCCGCAGCTTGATGCTGCTTTAGAGAGCTCACT
>Ga0136642_1001102_pt1 | contig 12053 bp, 9 predicted proteins | sample LowCatLa1302831Y_FD_115313 | JGI IMG/M metagenome (GOLD analysis project Ga0136642, IMG submission 115313) | Freshwater microbial communities from Lower Cathedral Lake, Yosemite National Park, California, USA - 13028-31Y | ecosystem: Environmental > Aquatic > Freshwater > Lake ... | reverse complement strand
CACGCCATATGTTTACGAAGGTCACGCATGGCACGTCCTTCACTGTCAAAAAAATCAACCAATAGTTCGCCGTGACGGTAGATCACTCCGCTTACTTCTGATAAATCCGGAGCTGGCGGTTGAGATATTCCATTGAATGCCGCCGCAAGTTCCGCAAAGAGCCATGGGCGACCCAAACAACCACGGCCAACAACTACGCCGGCACATCCAGTTTCCTGCATCATTCGCACCCCGTCGGCGCCAGACCAAATATCGCCGTTACCTAAAACTGGGACACCAGTTGGAGCCATATGTTCAACTAATTCCGCGATTTTCGACCAGTCGGCTTCACCTTCATACATTTGCGCTGCAGTTCTAGCATGCAATGCAACCCAGGAAACTCCCTGATCAGCTGCAGATCGCGCAGCCTCTAAATACGTGTGATGGTCAGAGTCAATCCCAATGCGCATTTTTACGGTGACCGGCAATCCATATGGTTGAGCTGCCTTCACTGCTGCTCCAACAATTGCGCTAAACAATCTGCGCTTAAATGGCAGAGCTGCTCCCCCGCCGCGTCTCGTCACTTTTGGTACTGGGCAGCCAAAGTTAAGGTCAATATGGTCTGCCAGATTTTCTGATGCGAGCAAGGTTGTCGCTTGGCCAACCACAATCGGATCCACTGCATATAACTGAACTGACCTAGGTGTTTCATCTTTTCCGGGCGTAATGAGACGCATGGTTTCTGGGTGACGCTCAATCAACGCTCGCGCGGTCACCATTTCTGAAACGAACAAGCCCGCACCCTGCTCACGACATAGCGTCCTGAATGCCGAATTTGTGATGCCCGCCATTGGCGCTAGCACCACTGGCGTATCCAAAACAACCTCATTATTATGGAACTGCCCGTTGGCGATTGGCAATCGCAGTGGCGCCACCTGTGTCAACACCTCGTTCTTCCCTTTGCGCGCTCTCTGCTTATGCGCCAAGAAGTCTAGGTGCAAGCCACTCTTGAACCTGATCTAATCCGATCCTGACCTGCTCCATCGAATCGCGTTCGCGTATCGTCACTGCCTGATCGTCCAGTGTTTCGAAGTCGACCGTAATGCAAAACGGGGTACCCACCTCATCTTGGCGGCGATATCGACGACCAATTGCGCCAGCATCGTCAAAATCAACTGACCAGTTCTTCCGTAGTTCTGCAGCTAAATCCCGAGCCTTCGGTGATAGATCTGCATTTCTTGATAGCGGCAGTACGGCAGCTTTAATGGGGGCAAGACGATGATCGATCTTCATTACTGCTCGTTTTTCCATTTCGCCCTTAGAGTTGGGTGCTTCATCTTCTTTAAAGGCATCCATCATGAAGGTGAGAGTGCATCGGTCTACGCCGGCGGCTGGTTCGATAACAAATGGCGTCCAACGCTCATTGTTCTCTTGATCAAACCAAGTGAGGTCTTTACCGGACGCGGCGCTATGAGCCTTTAGATCAAAATCAGTACGGGATGCGATTCCCTCTAATTCTCCCCATTCCGTTCCATTAAATTCGAATTTGTATTCTATGTCGACGGTACGCTTTGAATAATGTGATAATTTTTCTTTAGGATGTTCAAACAATCGAAGACGATCTGGGTCGATTCCCAAATCGGTGTACCACGCTAATCGAGTGTCTATCCAATACTGATGCCACTCTTCGTCCGTGCCGGGAACTACAAAAAATTCCATTTCCATCTGCTCAAATTCCCGGGTACGGAAAATAAAGTTGCCAGGGGTAATTTCATTTCGGAATGATTTTCCGATCTGGCCTATTCCAAATGGTGGCTTCTTTCGTGACGTTGTTGCCACATTTTCAAAATTGATGAAAATTCCTTGCGCTGTTTCTGGTCGCAAGTAAGCCAAGCCAGATTCATCCTCCACTGCGCCTAAAAATGTTTTGAGTAAACCACTGAATTGGCGCGGAGTCGTGAACTGGCCTTTAGTACCACAATGCGGGCAGCCAATTTCTTCCATAGATGTTGCGGCGCGATCATGTTTCGCTTCAAAAGCTTCCTGTAAATGATCTGCCCGATAACGCTTATGACAGGAGGTACATTCGGTCAGCGGGTCAGAAAATGTTTCGACATGCCCTGATGCTTGCCAGACTTCCCTGGCCAAAATCACAGATGAATCAAGCCCAACGACATCTTCCCGGCCTTGGACCATGGATTTCCACCATTGACGTTTAACATTATTTTTTAGCTCGACACCCAACGGTCCATAATCCCACGCAGCGCGTAACCCACCATAGATTTCTGAGCTGGGGTAGACGAATCCTCTTCGCTTGGCCAAGCTAACAATTGTCTCTAAGCGATCTGTGGCCATAATGTACTCCTTTGGTCCGGCTGGCTGTCGGTTCTCCTTGCAAGTGGCAAGAACGAGAAGTTTACCTGCTTATAACGCACCGATATCCCGCTTCCGGCGCTAACCGGCTCCTCCTGCAACGACTGCCCACATGACAACCACACCAAAAATTGTCGCAGCTAGCGTCCAGCGCGAAGGATGGCGCGCATGCGCTTCTGGCAAAATGTGTGACGTGGCAATGTAAATGACAAATCCAGCAAAAAGCGCCAGATAAAGAGAAACGATATTGGAACTAAAAGCGATGTAAGACCCAATCGCAGCTCCACTAATTCGTCCAATACCATCTACGATCAAAAGGCCAGATGCCTTCTGTGTCCACATCTGTTCTTTAATCATAAAGGCCACCGTATTAAGTCCGTCGGTAAAGGCGTGCACCATGATGGCGGCAAATACCGCAATACCCAGCGAATGACTCACCTTGAACGCTGCGCCGATTCCCAATCCATCCAAGAAAACATGACCTGCCATAGCCAGCGCCGCAAAAAAACCGGTATGGTGGTGATGATGCTCGTCATGGTGAGAATCATGGGGCTCGTGGGTCGCAAACCACCGTTCAGAAAAATGCAAGATGAGAAAACCCAGAACAAGTGACAATCCCACGGAACGGACTCCACCCACTTTTGAGGGGTTCTGATCAAAAACTGATGGAGCTAAGTCAAAAAAAACCAGCCCTAACATCAGACCTGCGGCTAGTCCCAGAATTATGTGGGCTCGGTCTTTTACTTTTACGGCCAAAATTCCACCCAGCGCTGTTGACATTGAGGTGACGGCGGCAAGCAGAATCGCTTCGTGCATGTCATGAGTCTATCGGGCGCACTGGATAAATAGTTTTAGACGCGAAAACTTACGGAGTGCCAGCCTTGAGCACCGTTTGGAGCAACATTTTGGCGAACCGATGACTGGACTTCTCCCTTTAAACTAGTGGCTCTGACGACGACTACATGGCTACCTGCGAACATTTCGTGATCAAGCCACCACTGGCGCCAGGTAGTTGAAGATAATTCTGGCCCCAAAGTGGCAGCCAACCAAGGGCCATTATCAATCTGGACCTCAACCAACGCGATGCCATCAGTTGGGTCCCCTGGCGACCAAGCCACACCTGCAAAGGTAAATTTTCCAGGAGGGATTCGACTACCAACAGCCGGCAGGTCGATCCGTGATTCCATCTTGACTGGTGCCAGCGTTGACCAACCGCGACTAATCCAAAACCCTTGTTTCGCTGCAAATGTTGTGAGTTCAATCTGGGTTATCCACTTTGTTGCGGATACATATCCGTAAAGACCGGGAACAATTATCCGAGCCGGAAAGCCATGCTTTGGTGGCAAGACGGCGCCATTCATTCCTATCGCAATCATGGCATCACGCCCGTCAAGCACACTGAGTGGGAAACCCGCAGAAAAACCATCTCCTGATAATGCAAGCACCTGATCAGCGCCAGTGCGTGGATCCGCTTCACGAATCAGATCATCGAGCCGAACACCAAGCCATCTAGCGTTTCCAACAAGTGGCCCGCCAACGGAATTAGATACACAGGACAGGGTGTTATCTAGTTCAAAGAGCGGGCGAGCCAATAATTGCTGATAAGTGAGCGTAATTTCATTTTTGACCATACCGGTGATCTTTAAGCTCCATGTCGAAGAATCAATGACAGGAACGCTGGAAGTATTGTCGATCTGAAAAAACGAGTCGGTTGGAGTGATCAACGATGATAAGCCTTTGATATGCGCAGCGGGATCCGGTGGCAAGCTGGGTAATCGTTTAAAAATTTTGGGGAGCGCTCGTGCTGCAGTAGTAACCTGCTTGACCGCACCGTGGTGAGCCGATTTTCCTGCAATCAGTAAAAAACCACCTATGACTGTCAAACCTCCGGCGAACTTCAAAAAATTTCGCTTCGATTGATCTACTGGCTTAGCTGTCATGTGCGACCTTACCTAAGATGTTCGTGTCTAAAGACCTACTGTTTCTCAAAATTTTTAAGCCTTGCCAAAACGACGATCTCTTTCAGAATAAATCTTAACTGCTTCCCACAAAGTCCGCCGATCGACATCAGGCCAGAGGACATTCATAAAGACCATTTCTGCATATACTGATTGCCAGGGTAGGAAATTTGAGGTGCGCTCTTCTCCGGAGGTTCGCAAAAATAAATCAACATCGCTCATCTCTGGATTATAAAAATACTTTTTGAGGGTTTTCTCAGAAATCGAATCGACAGAAATGACATTGCCTGCAACATCTGATGCGATTCGAATCATGGCATCAACAATTTCTTTCCGTCCACCATAGTTCACACACATGTTGAGCGTCAGGATTCGATTATTCCGGGTCAACTCTTCCGCTTCTTGTAATTCCGTGATGACCGATTTCCATAGCCGGCCTGGACTACCCACCCAGCGAACCCTAACCCCTAGGTCATGCATCTCTTCCCGACGGCGTCGTAAGACATCCCGATTGAAACCCATGAGGAACTTCACTTCTTCTGGACTGCGGCGCCAATTTTCAGTCGAAAATGCATAGGCACTCAACTCTTTAACGCCAATCGCAATTGCGCCGTGTATGACATCAAGTAGCGCCGCTTCCCCAGCTTCGTGGCCCGCTGTCCTGGGAAGGCCACGTTTTTTTGCCCAGCGTCCATTTCCGTCCATCACGATTGCCACATGATTGGGAACGTTAGAAACCCGAGGAGGTTTAAGTGATGCCACGATCAGATTCTCTCAGCATTTCTCTCAACTAATGGCAAGCTACGCAATCCTCGCTCTAAGTGCCATTGTAGATAGGCGGCAATTAGCCCAGATGCTTCGCGTCGAAATCGGAGTTGGGAATCTGTCGCTTGATCCCAATCCCCGCTCAAAAGTGATTGCATCAACACCAGTGTTTCCGGGTGAGGTGTCGGTGCCGCACTAGGTTTGCAGGTTAGACAGACGCTTCCGCCGCCGACAAGTGAGAAAAATTTGTGTGGACCCGGGGCATCACATTGCGAACAGCTGGTTAGAGAGGGTGCGTATCCGGCAACAGCAAGCGAGCGCAACAAATAAGCATCCAAAATAAGCGACGGGTCGTATGTTTCGTGAGCCAAAACTTTTAGCGCACCAATAACAAGTCCATACTGTGCCAGCGCTGGTTCGTGCTCCTGGGATACAAACCGCTCTGCCCCTTCCAAAATTGCGGATGCAATCGTCCATCGTTGATAATCCAATGAGAGGCTGTCTCCAAAATTTTCAATGCTCACGGCTTGCGTGACTGTATCCAATGTCCGACCTGAATACAGTTGCAGATCGACATGCGATGCTGGCTCTAGCCGTGCTCCCCATCGGGATTTGGTTCTTCGTACTCCCTTGGCGACTGCTTTGATTCGACCATGTTCTCGGGTGAAGAGCGTGATGATGCGATCAGCCTCACCCAATTTGTGAGTGCGTAAAACAATGGCTTGATCACGGTAGACGGACACCGCCCCACCGTATCGCCGATTACCTTCGAAGTCCCCGATTTACGGCCGACACAACTGCCTTAAGTGCAGCAGTAGTAGTGCTGGGATCAATACCCACTCCCCAAAATACCTCTCTGGCGACTTCACATTCCAGATAAGCAGCTGCTCTCGCGTCACCGCCAGCAGAAAGCGCATGTTCAAAATAATCCAATACCCGAAGATTGGCCTCAATTCCTAGACCGGCATCGCTTAAATAACCATTCATGATCGTGACAAAGGCGGCGATTGGACCATTACCAGTTCCATGTAATTTTTTGGTGACGGAATTGTCCATAAGTTCGACCGTCAAATTAACATCTTCTCCCAAATGTGAACTTTGAGAGAGCCCGGCTAAAGTGAAACGTCCCCAATTTTTGCTCGATATTTTTTCTGCTTTTTTGGCATTCACTTCTACCGGCAGGTACTCATTTTCAAAGATTGTCCAGAGCTGATCAGGGGTTACTTCCCCACCCTCTGAATCAGTCTTTGCCTGAACAACATGCGAAAATTCAATTTGTAAACGACGAGGCAGATCAAGTTGATGTTCGCTCTTCATCAAATATGCGACACCACCTTTTCCAGATTGCGAATTGACGCGAATAACTGCCTCATACGATCTTCCAATATCTTTTGGATCAATTGGCAGGTAAGGAACAGCCCATGTGTGCTTGGCCACTGTAACGCCTGCGGCCCTGGCATCAACTTCCATATGCTCCAAGCCCTTTTTGATAGCGTCCTGATGGGAGCCAGAAAAAGCTGTGAATACCAGATCCCCGCCGTACGGATGTCTCTCTGGTACTCGCAGCTGATTGCAATATTCAACGGTGCGACGTACCTCTTCGATTGAAGAAAAATCAATCTGTGGGTCAATTCCATGACTAAACAAGTTAAGACCCAATGTCACTAGACAGACATTGCCGGTCCGTTCTCCGTTGCCAAAAAGAGTTCCTTCAATTCGATCCGCACCAGCTAAAAATCCTAGTTCGGCCGCTGCGACTCCGGTTCCTCTATCATTATGAGGGTGCAGAGAAAGCACGATCGAATCTCTATATTTTAAATTACGGTGCATCCACTCTATCGAATCTGCATAAACATTTGGCGTCGCCATTTCGACAGTTGCCGGTAAATTGAGAATCGTCTTGTGATCAGGAGTTGGCTTCCAAATATCATTCACCGCGTCACAGATTTCTTTTGCGAATTCCAGCTCGGTACCTGTGTAAGACTCGGGGCTATACTCAAAAAATACCGTAGTACCGGGAACGCTACTCACTAAATCTAAACACATCTGAGCGCCATCAGTCGCGATTTTCTTGATTCCATTTTTATCTTGCCCAAAGACAACTCGACGCTGAAGCGTGGATGTCGAATTATATAAATGCACAACTACCTGTTTGCATCCTTTAATTGATTCGAAGGTACGTTCGATTAACGGTTTGCGTGCCTGTGTTAAAACCTGGATTACTACATCATCAGGAATCAGATTTTCTTCGATGATCTTCCTGACAAAATCAAAGTCCAACTGAGAAGCACTTGGGAACCCGACTTCTATCTCTTTGTATCCCATACTGACCAACAATTTAAACATTGTTAATTTTCGATGTGGATCCATCGGATCGATCAGCGCTTGATTACCATCGCGCAAATCAACGGAGCACCACTGTGGCGCCCTGGTCATGTGGTTGTCAGGCCACGTGCGGTCGACGAGTTCAAGGGGGATAAATGGCGAATAGCGATCTACCGGCATGGTCGTTGGCTTCTGTTCCGGAAAATTCATTTCTGGCTCCTCGTTCTTTCCTGATCGTGCGTTTCGCGGATTTTGGGTGGATACCGGCACACACCAAACTCCGCGACAGGAGGACCGGTTAGTTGGCCCCGCCGCGGCAGCGAAGGAGGAGGCTGCACATCTTCATGTCTGCAGATTACTCGGCAGGGTCATCAAGGGCAACATCCCCGTCGGAGGGTCCAAAGAGCGCCGCACAAATTTTAGGATGAAGATCTATCCGCATTTGAGAAAAGGCTGATGGTGGCCAACCGGCTGCAAATGTTCTTCGCAGCAATTTCGCCATCTGATAGCTGGAATCGTCCTCAAAAGCACGGTCAAGTGCTCGCTGAGCCAGCGCTCCCTCCCCTTGCTCATAGGAAAATGCAGCAAAAATTGCCGCTACCGGAGCCACATATCCCCGTGGGGCCATCGTTAAGAGCCAGCGCCAGGTGTCCCCAATATTCCATCCGGTGCGGACATCGCTCGATGTGGCAAGACCTGAAGTTTTTTCTGGAATCGAAATTCCCATGGCAAAATCTCGGACTTGAAGATCTAAAAGTCGCACTAAAACTAGCGCGGTAAGTTCGTAGTCATCACATGTACCCCGTACTTTAAATCTATTGACGAATTCGCTTACGGCGTTGGCGCCGTCTCTCTGAATTATCAACAAGTCATGGACGGCTATGGTGTCGTAATCTATTTCTTGGATTGCACTTATCGCTCGTTGCAATTCTAAGTGCCCTAAATTTTCTGCCTGGGGAGCAATTGATTGGCGCATGGCATCAATATCTACAAAAGGTAAAGGATTTCCCATCGCTACTTGCTCCGCAGTTATCCGTGAATCGCTCATCGGTGGAACAAGGTTGCCTTCGGGTGGACAGCATTGCCGATCCCCACAGACAGTAGATCGATAGCGATTATCTTTGACAACGATTGATTCCTTGACGGCAATTCCTTTGCTTTCGATGCCAGAGGCGATATCCACCAGAGGATCTTGTTCTTTATTAGCTGTCGGGAGGTAACCGACCAGAATGACAATTTCAGTAGATTCTCGCTCCAGGTGTGTCACGATATTCGTCACAAGTTCATCCCGTGCCTGCACTAATGGAAAATCCATTCGCATCGCCATTGATATTTGATCATCTCGCAATGCAATGACGACCAAAGAATTAGTGGGATGATAGCCAACCATAAATGGCACGGCCGCTAAAAGATCATGAGGTGAGTTGAGTTGGGTAGCGGTATGTATTGTCATGGCTTAAAGATTGCCCGAAGAATTGTGATAATAATTATCGCCGAAATCGATATGTGCATAACTTTAATCTGTGTAGTTTGTTGGTCCGGACGAGACCAGCAGATGTGAAGTCATGGTCTGAACAATTGCTCCACCCAGGACAGGCAGTATTTGACCCTGTGCCGCCCAACTACCCGCCCATGAAATCGTGAGCGTAACCGGGTAATCGCCAGGCTCCTTGTAGGTATGGGTGATTGTAGAATCAGGAAATGCCCCACCGGTACTACTAGTTGAGAGTGAGTCACCGTCTCCAAAGTTCCAGAGAAAAGCTGGTTGCAGGGTCACGGAGACGCCAATACCCAAAATCGCCGTCACGATCTGAAAAATAGGATTGGAATCGCTCCAGAAATAGATGGGGATTCCTGCTACCGGATCATTAGTAGGTTGATATTTCAATTGACTTCCTGGCAATAGCTTTGACACCTGATCGGAGAGGGAGATAGCGGCAGTTTCCATCTGAGTAACAACTGGTGGCTTCTTTATGACTCTCCTGGTGATGGGTCGATAAGTTGCATGCGGAACTGGCCTGGACTTGTAAGGGATACCAGTCGATGCGTGCGGCTTTGGTTTGTGCGGCTTGCTTACCGTTGGCTTCGGATGCACGCGTGACGAATGTGTTGATTGAGGTTTTGGTCGAGGTCCGCTACCAGGCGTGTTTTGATTTGCAGTAATTATTACTTGATGCGTGAGCGGATCGGTATACACATGCACACAAGGACCGGTCGAACAATTTAGCGCCATAAGTAGTCCTGCCATAATGATCATGGGCATAGATTAAACCTGAGCCAAAACACCAAAAATTCTTCTGGCACGCATCTGTGGATGCTCTTAATCTGTGGAAAGTAATGGCAGGCTAGGGCCATGGCAGAAAAAGATGGCGACGGCTGGTTGGACTGCACGTGCGGTCACAAACATTGGGGACGCCATGGTGCAGCAGGCTTACTGCTGGTCAGAAATGGGACCGTTTTACTTCAGCATCGCGCACCTTGGGTGCATAACGGTGATACCTGGGGCATCCCGGGCGGGGCACGAGATTCCCATGAAAGTATCTTTGAAGCAGCTAAACGGGAGGCGGAGGAAGAGCTGGGGATCATCACCAACCTACTAGAACCCTTGGGCACATTTACGGATGATCATGGGGTCTGGCGATATGACACAGTGATTGTTCGCGCTGCCGAAGAGCTGGTTGCCCATGAAATGAATGATGAATCACAGGAAGTCGAGTGGGTTACCTTTGATGCGGTCAGTGAAAAACATCTTCATCCTGCGCTAGCCAGAGATTGGCCCCGGTTATACGCCTTGATCGCGGAACTGTTTATCTAATCTTTTCAACGAATCCTTCACGATCGTGCCGTCGCTGGTTCGATAAAACGGTGGCATGGAATTAAGAAGGACTGAGCCGTATCGCTTCGTCACAATTCTGGAATCCAAGATGGCAACCACGCCACGATCATCAATCGACCTAATTAAACGACCAGTCCCCTGAGCCAACAAGAGCGCTGCCCGCGGTAGAGAAACCTGCATAAATCCGCTACCCCCGGCTTCATCAGCTTCAGCAGAGCGAGCGCTCATCACTGGTTCATCTGGTCTGGGGAATGGAATTCGATCAATAGCCACCAATGTGCAAGACGGCCCTGGCACATCGATTCCTTGCCAGAGCGAAATAGTGCCGAGCAAAATAGATTGGGGGTCCTTTGCAAATTTCTCTACCAACGGTCCTACCGAATCACCGCGACGCTGAGTAATGATCGGCAGCTTGAGCTCTGCCAACACCCGGCGCAAATGTTCATCAGCTAATTCGACGCCACGCCACGATGAGAAAAGTGCCAGAGTCCGACCTCCGGCAGCTTCGATCAATTCCCCAAGCTCTGTGAGCGCATCTTTTGCCGGCCCATCGCGTCCTGGTTCCATCAAGTGTCTGGGTAGATACAGCATTCCCTGGGAAGCAAAATCAAAGGGCGATCCCACATCTAATGTCTGCACGTTGGCCGGATCGATTGCGCCTTTACCTTCATCTTCTTCCACAATATCTTCACCAACGACAAAACCTATTGATCGCGCGATAGCATCAAAAGATTTACCAATCGTCAGCGTGGCTGATGTTGCAATTACAGGGGTTTCCGTCAATAGATTACGGCGAAGAACGTCAGATACTTCTAGTGGAGCCAAATAAAGCGTGGAGAAGTTGGGTTCAAACCACATGACTTGGTGAGCACCGGGTCGTAACATTTTGGTAGCGATAGTCTGAATTTCATTTGTTGCACCCTTGACGCGTGCTCGTTGCGCCATGGAATCGGGATCTATGATTTCAGAATCCGCATTGATAAGCGCAACTACCGCTGCTGCTGATTCTTTGATCGCACGAATAGGCGCCTCTAACTGCGCTGGTAATTCTGCTAGCCGCCCCGCTTTATTCGGGTCGCTTCGAACATCGGTGGCAAAGTCTGTAATAGCTTCCGCAAACTGATCAGCAGCTTTACTAAAAGCGATCGTGACCTTGCTTGGACTATGTTTTGCTGCCATCTTTGCAGCGCGTTCAACCCGTGCGGCAGTCAACTCCTCTGTCACCGCTTGGGTAGTTCGATCCATGAATTCGTGTGCTTCATCCAAAATCACTGCGTCCCGCTCTGGCAAGATTGGATGTGAATCAACGATTTCTATGGCAAGCAACGTGTGGTTTGTTACTACAACGTCAGCGCTCTGTGCTTTGGTCTTTGCGGCCACTGCAAAGCATTGCGCGCCAAAAGCACAATCATCTTTGCCAATACATTCCCGCCCAGAAACAGAGTTAGCAAACCAGACCCGACGATCGACTTCTGGAGCGTCATCGCGATCCCCCGAAATTCCTGGTGTTAGCGCCCATGCTTTAAGTCGTTTCTGATCTTTTTCTAACGTACCGATCTCCATCAAGAAATCACCATCTGGATCTTGTTCTGCACCATTCATCTTCTGCAGACATAGGTAGTTCCCAACACCTTTGTAAACCGCAAAGGTCAGTTCTCGCTTGAGGACTTTTTCCAGCGCAGGTTTTATCTTCGGTAGGTCACGCTCAACCAATTGGCGCTGAAGCGCAAGCGTCGCTGTTGCAACTAAAACTTTTTTGCCATGAACCAGGGCAGGCACCAGATAGGCCAGTGATTTTCCCGTGCCGGTTCCTGCTT
>Ga0136642_1001101_pt1 | contig 12061 bp, 16 predicted proteins | sample LowCatLa1302831Y_FD_115313 | JGI IMG/M metagenome (GOLD analysis project Ga0136642, IMG submission 115313) | Freshwater microbial communities from Lower Cathedral Lake, Yosemite National Park, California, USA - 13028-31Y | ecosystem: Environmental > Aquatic > Freshwater > Lake ... | reverse complement strand
TGTGAACATATGTTACATCACCATTAGGCCCTCTTAATCCCCAACGAACAAAACCTGCTCCATACCATGTGTAATCAATATAAAACATTTGCATTTTAGACAAATCTAAACTATATCCTGAAGGACCAGTTCCATCCATTTTATCAAGATTCCATTGTGATTGTGGAATTTTTGTATCAACTGTACGAGACAAGATAGCATTTGTTGCACTTGCTCCACGATATGATGGACTAATTGTAAGGCTGGTATCAGACGCAATATCCATCACACGATAAGATTGTCCACGAAGAACAATATTATCTCCTGGAATTAATTGTTTTGAAAAATATGTTGGAAAAGAAGAGCTTGTTTGAGTAACGGTATTTGAACTATTTGTTACGCTAACTTTTCCTGAAGTTTGAAATACGGATGCCCGACGTACTGCATACAAAGTAGTTCCATCAAACTCAAAAAATAAACCATTTTGTTGATCAAAAATTCCAAGTCTACTTGTTGCTCCATACCATTGAGATACTGAAAGCGTATAATTGCCCGAAGCAACTGCAGCAGAAGGTGTTGATGCCGCTGTATATGTAAATTGATTCCATCCAATTACTGAAGTAACTGTAAATGTTCCATTATATGCAGATTCATTAACACCAGCTACAATAACAGATGTTCCTGGGTTAATATTATGTTTTTCTTTTGTTTGTACAGTAACTGTTGTTCCAGAGGAACTAATATAATCAAGGTTTGCATAAGGCTTAAGTATTGTTCCAGAAGACAATTGAATTCCTTTACCTGATTGGTAACGGAAATAACGACGTGTTTGGCGAATTGCTTGCTCAAAGTTTGATTGTCCATTAGATGAGAATAAAACTCCTCCATCAAATGCTCTATGACTAAATGAGCCTTGTGGGCGAACAAACACTGCTGCTGATGTTGCATTAAGTGTTCCACTGGTAATTAAAGCTTGCGGATAAACAACAAAAACAGTAGGACTTGTTATGGTAGAAACAACAAAAGATCCATTTGGATTTGTTCCGCCAGCTCCAGTAATTCCTGTAATTGCAACTTCATTTCCAATTGCTAAACCGTGAGGTACGGTGGTTGTTACTGTCATTGCATTTGTTCCAGCAACATAAGAAACCGTTGGCGCAGAACCAATTTGTGCACCTGAATATTGTGTTCCCGTATAAACTGCTGTTTTATTTGTATCAAAGATAGATGTAAAGGATGTATTATTTGCTGCTCTTGCTGTATATGTAAAATTAGTTCCTGAAGATACAGTTTCTACAATAAAATTACCATTTGCAATACCAAGATAGGTGTCAAGCACTGCTATTGGTGTTCCTACTACTGGAGGAGTTGTTGTTGCAACTGTAACTGTTCTTGAACTTGCAGACATTGTAATATCTGTAATATTGGAAATTGTATATGGATTTTGAAATGAATATGGGCGATTATTAATCATTGTTAAATTTTCCCATTTAGAAATTTGTGAACCATATTCAAAATCAGTATCAATAAGAGCTTGTGGAGAAGATGTACGCATTTTGTTTGTTGGGTCTAATACTGTTTGATCTGGAGTAAATTTTTCTGCATATTCATCAAATGTAATTTGAAGTTTATCTGTTGATGACATTGCTGAAGTACTATAATTTAAAATAATAACTGTATTTGCTGATGCTGTAATAGTGCCACCAGAAATCCAAGATGTCCCCGCAGTTAAATATCCCGCTGCAGTTTGTGCAATTGTAAAAGAGGTAGAAGTTGCACTTGCAACAATTCCAGTAATATTAAAGGCACTAGGAGTTGTTCCTGTAATAGATACTGTTTGTCCTGCTTGAAATGAATTTACTGCAGTAATTGTTGTGATTGTTCCGACAGTTGCGGGTGCTACAGACATATTAGTTGCATATGCAATTAATTGATTATCTGCATAACTGTTATATGAAGTTGCAAGAAGTGATGGATCTGAAAAATTATAAATTACCTTATTTTTGGTAACGTTGGTAATAAGTACTAGTCTTTCTTGACTAATGTATCTTGGAAGTACCACAGTTTTTGTTGATGGTACAAATGTATATCCAGTTTCTTGCAAAATCTTTCTTGCCATATTTTTACGCTCCTAGTAAAATGTCCATTGCTTTAAATGGATAAGTATTTGTACTGCTTTGTTTAGTAGGTCCCGCCATTATTCTTGCGTGAAATGTAGAACCTGCTGGTGGTACTTCAGAAAAAGCAATATACCCATCTGAATCTATTGTAAAACCATCATAACTGAAGGGGGTTCCCCAAACAACTTCTGGAAAGCTTACATTTTGAATTATACCATTTAAGCTTAATAAAAGCGTAAAAGGGTTAGTTATATTTTGTATAACTCCCGCATTTTTTGGATAAAATCTTGATTCAATTCCATCAAATTCATATTGAAGATTATCTAAAGGAACTATATCTGGATAATTAATTCCAACAGACCCTACTGATTGCCAAGCAGTTCCATTCCAAGCCCATGTACGACCATTGTATGAATACTGTTGGTTTAGGATTGGGGAGGATGGAAAAGATATAGCCATATTTTATCCTTGAGTTCCTTGTGTAAATAAATGCTCATCATAAATAGTAGCATCCGCAATAGTGGCGGGAGGCACGTAATTATTATTTTCATCTTTAAACCACATAGGCTTTACATCTTTATGAACAATATCTCCAGTTACATCTGAAGCATATACTGTTGAATTAACTCTTAAAACTTTATTTCCAAGCATTTCTTCTACAAAATAAATAAGAGGGGCATCTACCCATTCCCCGTCAATATATTTTTTAGCTAAAATTGTGTGTGGGTCAATGCCATCTTCTAAAGCTATTGAATTTCCAACAAAATTTTCAGAATTTACAAAAGCTACAGAAACGTCATCTTTAAATTGAATCCAATTAGTCATTTTTCTCCTTAGTTGTACTCTATTACTTGATAAAAACAAGCACCTGTAGATACTAATGTTGTTGAGCTAGTTAAGTATACACCATACTCTGCTGAAGTTAAATTTGTTGTTCCACCTGAAAACGAAGTTGTTCCAGAATAATTTGCCATAATTCCTCCACCTGCAGCACCACCACCAGCTGTTGTTGCAACAGATCCTCCAGATGGAGTTAATGTTCCACCTATTGAACCAGTTGCTCCTACACTTCCTCCAGATCCAGTTGAATATGAGTGAACAAAAGTTTTTGAAGTATTAACTGCCGAAATAGTTATTGTTGTTGCAGAACCAATTGTTCCACTTTGATATGATTTAAGTCCAGATGAAGTTGAGGGATATATTGAGATGGCCACTAGTTGTACTCTATTACTTCATAATTACATGCACCAGTTGTTGTAATTTGAGTTGAATTTGCAAGATAAGCTCCGCCTTCAGATGTAGTTAAACTTGTTGAACCACCTGAAATTGAAACGCTTGCACTATAGTTTGGCCAAGAGCCTGGGACTTGAATATTTCCTCCACCACCAAAACTTGTACTTCCCCCTGAAGGATTCCAAGTAGTGGAGGCATTTCCAGATGGAGCCAATGTTCCAGATGCTCCAGTTGAATGTGAACGAACAAAAGTTTTTGAAATATCAACCGCAGAAATAGTTATTGTTGTTGCAGAACCCGCAGAACCTCTTTGAATAGATTTAATTGGAGAAGAAACTTGTGGATAAAAATTAGACCCCATTAGTTATACTCCACAACTTCATAATTACATGCGCCAGTTGAAGTAAGTGTTGTTGAATTAGTCAAAACAACCCCATTTTTAGCAACTTTTAAATTTGTTGTTCCACCTGAAAAACTACGTGTACCTGTCATTGTTGGAAAAGTTCCTGTTTGACTTAAATTTCCACCTATTCCTGCTATTAGATTAGATGTAGGACTTAACGTGCCACTTTCGTTTCCAGAAATAGATGCTGTACCACTTGCGCCAGTTGAAAATGAACGAACAAAAGTTTTTGAAATATCAACTGCAGAAATAGTTATTGTTGTTGCAGATGCAACAGATCCTCTTTGAATAGATTTAATTGGAGAAGACGTTTGTGGATAATTACTGTAACCCATTAAAGATACTCCACAACTTGAAAATAACAAGCTCCACTAGTTGTAATTGTTGTTGAATTAGTTAATTGTGCTCCATTTGCTGCTGAAGATATTGTTGTTGAGCCTGCTGATAAAGTTTGTGATCCACTATAATTTGGAAAAGACCCACCACCCCATTGGGTTGAACCACCATATGCACCAATTGATCCACCACTAGGAGTAAAGGTTCCAGAAAATGAACCTGTTATTTGAGCAGACCCTGAAGATCCGTTTGAAAAAGAATAAATAAAACATTTTTGTATATTTACAGCAGAAATAGTTACTGTTGTATTTGAACTGGCAGAGCCTCTTTGGATAGATTTAATAATTGAAGAAGTTGCTGGATAAACAGATGTACCCATTTTAAGATATCTCAACACCACTTATATGAATTGTTAAAGCTGAATTTGTTGATGCATATCCAATTATTGTTTGTGTTCCTGTTCCCGCCAAAACCTGCTTTAAATCAAAAAAAGCTACGCTATTTGCTGCAACGGCAACTCCTGTTGAAAGAGCAATTTGATTTCCTGATCCGTCTGGGACCGTTAATGTAAAAGTTGCAGAACTTCCTGTATTATTACTAACTACAATATTTGTAATTGTTGTAGTTGTTGATGCGGGGACTGTATACAAAACAGTTGAAGTTGTTGTTGTTAAAGTTGTACGTGATAAAAGTTTACTTAATACCGCCATGATTCCTCCTATTAATTAGAGATAAATTAATTATATAAATATTATAGCACTTGCTAGATTGCGTCCATAATTTTTAGTATAAGCACATCATCTGCCCATCTTATACCTAATGTCTGTGTTGAATCTACAATAAGTGTTTGAAATTTTGATCCTACTGGTAATCTATTTGTTGATTGAAAACCATTTCCTACTATCAAATCACCAGTGTTGGTTACAACCGTATTGTAATTACCTAAAGGACCTTGTATACCTTGAATGCCTTGTATGCCTTGAGGACCTTGTATGCCTTGAGCTTGATTAAATCCGCCGCCTTGAATGCCTTGAAGACCTTGTATACCTTGAATGCCTTGTATACCTTGAGGACCTTGTATGCCTTGAATGCCCATAAGATTATCATAAGACTCAAACCATTCTATTCCATCCCAAATATATGTACGGCCATCATTTGTATTTACCCATCCAGATCCAATTACTGGAGAAGTTGGAGGGGTTGATGAAATTGAATAAGTATTTGTATTTCCCTGAATTCCTTGTAAGCCTTGTATGCCTTGTGTTCCTTGTATGCCCTGTAGACCTTGTATGCCTTGAGATTGATTAAATCCTCCACCTTGTAACCCTTGAAAACCTTGTAATCCTTGAGCTTGATTAAATCCACCACCTTGTAAACCTTGAATGCCTTGTGCACCTTGCAAACCTATACCTGTTGCGCCTTGTATGCCTTGAGATTGATTAAATCCTCCACCTTGAAGACCTTGTAAACCCTGAAAACCCTGTGTACCCTGCAAACCTTGAACGCCTTGTGTTCCTTGTGCGCCTTGTGCACCCTGCAAACCTTGTGCGCCTTGTGCACCCTGCAAACCTTGAACACCTTGTATACCTTGTGGACCAATTTGTCCAGCAACAGAGAATATCCATCCTGCATATGTTCCAGATCCAACAAATTTATCTGAGTTTACTGTAATTGAAACATTTGTTGTTAATGAAGTAATTTGTCCTTCAACATAACTTGTTGGAGATCCCGATGGAACTACAATTACTCTTTGTCCATTTATAAATGCGCCAGTGCTTGTTACTGCAAATGTAAGGGAGCCCGTTCCTAATGTTATAGTTGTTGTTGATGAAACACCTGTATATGAAACAGGATTTGTTCCTTGTATTCCTTGAACGCCTTGTGTTCCTTGTGCGCCTTGTATACCCTGCAAACCTTGTGCGCCTTGTATACCCTGCAAACCTTGAAAACCCGTAAGACCTTGAATACCTTGGCCAGCAAATAAACCAGAAATTCCTTGTATGCCTTGAAGACCTGTTGTTCCTTGTGCGCCTTGTACACCTTGCAAGCCTTGAACGCCTTGAAAACCTTGAAAACCCGTAAGACCTTGAATGCCTTGAATACCTTGGCCAGCAAATAAACCAGAAATTCCTTGTATGCCTTGAAGACCTGTTGTTCCTTGTGCGCCAGAAACTGTTCCTATTGAATCCCAAGTTGTGCCATTCCATATCCAAGTACGACTTTGATAGCTGTATGTTTGATTTAACGACGGAGACGATGGAAAACTTATGGCCATAATAAGTTCATTATACTATTATTTTTGGTTAAAGCGTATTAATTGTCATTGTTTGTAATCCAAGAATGCCATGAACATTCTTGATGAACAATTGATGGAAGTGCTTCGCCTTCTGCGTTTTTTTGTTCTTCCTCCCAAACTTTGGCGGGAGGCAAAGTAGAAAGAATAGGATCTAACCATTCTTGAGCTTCTTGAATAGTATCAAATGTTTTTTCTTCTGTTGGAGATTTATCAACATCTCCATATCCTGCTGTATATGTCATTTTTTTCTCCTTATGGTGTTTTTGGGTATGTTGTATATGTTTGTAAATTTGTTGAGGTTAATGATTTATAACTTGAAGCAAAATTTGTTGTTGTATCTCCATAATATTGTATTAAAAAAGGCACATATGTTGCTGCAGTATAACTATTATTGTTATTTGGATATAAATAAAATAAAGAAATATTATTTAATAAAAATGTTATTGATGTTGCTGTAGTTAATTGTGGTTGATTTCCTGTATAGGCTGTCATATTTTATCCTTATTGTTTTGGAATCCACACGTAAGAAACATATGATACATACGTAGCGGGCTTTACATAATTATATGTATTTGCACCTACAGTTATTGATAATGTATCTCCGCCATTTAAGTTAGCGCCACCCTGCGGATTAAATATAAAATCTTTAAGTGTTCCTAATTGTCTTTGATATGTTGGTTGTTTTACAGATGTAAAAGTAAGTAATGATGAATATGTAAAACCTGTTTTAGGATTTGTACCAGCAGGTATTCCATCATTACCAATAAAAAAAACAAATTGACTTGTAGAATAGCCACTATATGCAGCCCAATTACTTGTTGCTGCTGTAATATATGATTCTCTTGTTAAAGCTCCAGATTTGAAGATTGTATATGTTGGAAGTGTTGTACTATTGTAAGAATTATATCCAATATTTAAAACAATTAATGGAAAAAGGCTTGAATTTCCAATAGGGTCATATAATCCAGCGTAGCCACTGTCACTATAGCTTGTAGAGTTCCCCCAAATTATTCTATTAACATTTATATTAATATAATGTGTTATGGCAGTTGTTACTGGAGCATAAATAGCTGTGCCTTTATATAAAGAAGCTCCACTTGTTGTTGATGATAAAAGAACTCCAGAATCATTTACAGATCCGTCAGATGCTGGAGTCATTGTTGTGTTACCAGTTGATGGAGCATATTTTGTAGCTAAATGTGTTGAGACGTTATATTGTTCAAATATCATAACCGATACACTTGTAGTGGTTGTAGTAGTTCTATTAAATCCAATATAAAAATCTGTACCAAATGAGTTAGATGTTCCTGGAGATTTGTAAACATCAGTAATATTTGTACCAGATGTGTATGTTTCAACAAAAACATAACCATTTGCAGGCATCCATGTCTGTAAATTAATCATAATATCTAAAGCTGGGGTAGCTGTTGTATATGTTGTCTCATAATATGCCATTTTTTATCTCCTATACAAATCTTTCTACTCTTAAATTTGATAATGTAAAGTTTGCTGTAGATCCACTTACATTTTTAATTCTTACCCACATTGAATTTCCTGAATCTGCTTCAAAATACCAAGGTGCTGATAGGTTATATGAGGTTCCATAATATCCTGCTGTGGATAACATCACTGTTCCCCCGCCACTTGATGCAGAGCGAACCTCTATATCAAACTGAGTTGGAGTATCAGCGGTTATATTAAATAATGATACCAGACCACGTTGACAAACAGAAGTTATTTCAGTTTCTGTAAATGATGTTGATACTGCTATGTTGCCTAAAGATAATGAAGATCTTGTAATTTTTGCTGTTGAGCCAGTGGTTCCTTGAATGCTAATACCTTGAATGCCTTGAATGCCTTGAATGCCTTGTCTACCTTGTATGCCTTGAATGCCTTGTACACCTTGTATGCCTTGAATACCTACAGGACCTTGAATGCCTAAATAATTACCATATGGTTCAAACCATTCTGCGCCATCATAAACATATAATCTACCAGTATTTGTATTTAACCATGCTGTTCCTGTTAATGGTGCTGATGGAGGTGTTGTAGAAACTGTATAAACACCTTGTAAACCTATAAGGCCTTGAATGCCTTGTACGCCTTGTATGCCTTGAATACCTACAGGACCTTGTATCCCTTGTATGCCCTGAACGCCTTGAGGCCCTTTATTTGTTGTAAGGTAATTATCAATTTCAGAAGCCAATGCATAAATATCCCTAGGTACATCGGGAGTATCAGTATATTGTGGGTAATTGAAACCCTTGGTGGTTTGCAGGCTCATATGGTATAAGTATACCAAAACAAATACAAAATGCGTGTATTAAAGTTTTTGTAAATTGTATTCTACGGAGGATTTATACGTTAAATTAATATCTTGTGTAAGTAGCTTTTCAAATATTTGTTTTGAGTCTTCTTTTCTTCCCAGCCACCAACCCGAAACACCTTTTTCAAACTCAAGACAATACAAACCATAATATTCAACATCAATTGGAAGTGCCTCTAAGCGGGAATTATGAGTAAGTCCTACTTCCGCCCATGTATAACATTCTTGCCAATCTTGTTTTCTTTCATAATATCTAGATAGCAAAAAATAAGCTTCTGGCCTATTTGGTAAATATTGAATTGCTTGCAACAAACAATGTTTTGTAGTATGTTCTCTTTCACGTTGTGAATCAAAACAAATTGACATTCTTAAAATTGATGCATATACAACAAGTGGGTCTGTATCATGTCCATATTCTGCTGCTCTTAAATAAAATGATATTGCAGATGCAGTTTGACCCATCTCTTCATATTTTTTAGCAATCTCAAAATTAAGTTTTGGATTAAACATATCATGAGAAGCATCTTCAACTAACTTTTCAATTGTTGGCATGTTGAATAATCTCCTCTATCATTTCTGTAACTAATTTATTTGGAACACGTAATACAAATGCTGCATTATCTTGAAATCCAAATGATATCAATAAATCGTTATTATGTACTGCTGCACCAGCAGCAAATTCTATTTTTGCATCTAAGAATGAAAAATGTTCTGGAGATACTCCAATTAAATTATGTTCTTTATCCCATACACATAATCTATGACGATATATTCCATCTTTTTGATTAAGATAATTAAAGAATAAATTTACTTCGTGAGTAATAGATAAATAGTAATTACCAAAGGGAATTAATTGTGACCCGCCCCGTTGATCAGCAAGCATAGGAATACCTGTTTCTTTAATTGAAACTTGTTCACAACGAGCGGGGAGATCTGGATAAGTTCTTACAATTTCAGTAGGAGAAGTCCATTTAACAAAATGATATGGTTTATCAATAATGGGATACCAATTCTTTTCACAATATGATTCATCAGTTCCTGGAGCTGGAATTCTAATACGAGATACTTCTTTTGCTGTCCAATTCTTCTTATCTAATTCAATTTTAGATAATTCCATACGGCCTTCGCCATTTGATTTTGTATCTCTGCGAACACCAATATTATAGTAGTCCCCGTCCCATTGAACTAAACGACAATCTTCTTGTCCAATAAACTCCCACACGGGCGGGATGTCAAGAGTACTAGTATCAACTAAACAGCTATTCATTACATTTAAATTATCATCTAATCTCATAAGATAATTTGTTGTTCTAAGTGTTAAATCTTTTTCTGGATGCAAATATGATAATGGTCCCCAAATTGACGGGAACTTTTGATTATTCTCAGAATGATAAAGAGTATAATTTGTATGTCTTAAATTTACTAGTATTTCTCCATCATCATCTATAAAAATAGAAGGGTTCATTAATCCCGTCCCAGATGTTAATATTTTTTCAATAACTAATGGTGCTAATTTTCCACCATATTGGACGGCTTTTTGAACAAGATTCATTTATTGATTATACCCTATTGTATAGGTTCTTGTAAAGGTTGATCAATTATTTCAGGTTGATTAAATTTACCTGTTTCTTGATCGTATATCCATCCAATTCCCGCAGGATTATCAGATGTATATTCAATCAATTGTGCATTTAATGCATTTGAGGCATCTTGTGGGTCATTGGAAATGATAACTCCTGTAACTGCATTGCCATTCCATTGCCAAGTATTAGCGCCATAGGTATATGTTTGACCAACCGTAGGGCTTGTTGGAAAATCAATTGCCATTATGTCTCCTTAAAAATGTATAATTAATTTTTAATTTATAGATAAAAAACCCCAAGATTCTACAGAGGTTGAAACTACTCCTTGAAATATAACAAAAGCAACTTCAACCGATGTTGCAGTATTGTTTGTTTGGTTTCCAGAACCAGTTGTTGTTGTGCCCGAAGCGGTAGCGGCACGAATAAAAGTATATGATGATTCAGCGCTCGGGTTTGACCCAATAGTTCCTGTGCTTGCCGCAGTCCAACCCGACCAACCCTGAGGGCTAGTATCGTTCAAGGCTAAATGAGTTACATACATATCACCGCTTGCCGTTGCCGCAGGCGTTGTTAATGCTGGAGGTTGGGTGGTTCCAAGAACGGATGTAATGCTAGATACCGAACCTGCCGTTCCTGAAAATTGAAGAGTTGTAATTACTTTGTAAGTAATTGCAGAACTAAAAGTTGCAGTAACGGTCATAGTGCTTCCAGTACCAACTGTTGTTCGTATAAAAATTGCGTTTGATGGCTTACCAATACCAAAAGTAGCCGATCTAACAGTTGTACCTATTTGTGTCCAACTACCTCCACCACTATCTGTTATTGAAACAGTAGGAGTAGAAGCAGAGAGCGTGTCAAAAGCCACAAAAGCAACACCATAGTTACCTGATGTAAGAACTGCCGTAGCAGTTACAACCGTAGTACCAGATGTAGAAGAAGTTCCTGCCGCAGTCCAAACTGCTTGTGCTACTGCCATTATGGCCTCTGTAATTCAATTTGTACGGTTAAATCAGACCCCGCAATAGTTGAGCCAATTTGTGAAATGTTTACTGTTAAATAATCTCCAAGAGCCAACGCCGTTGTGTTTGGGGTTGCCGCTGCTTGAGAAGCAAATGTGCTTATGGCAATTGTTGGGCGGTTAGCAGTAGTTGAATAGATAGTTGTACCATTTTTTAGAACATCAACAATTATTGAAGCACCTGTTGGTGCAGTATTTACTGCCGCGATTGAGCCAACAATGTTCATTGCATAAGGCATCAGATAACGAATAGTTCCTGTGGTTACTGTGAGCGCTCCCGTTTTATTGTATGTAACAATACGGTCACTATAATATGTTCCTGATTGAGAGTTTAATTGAGTAGCATTAGTTCCAGAACCAATAAGTCCTTGGAATCCTTGAATACCTTGTGAAGCAACTAAGCCTTGGAATCCTTGTACGCCTTGTACGCCTTGTGAACCAGTTCCTGTAAGTCCTTGGAATCCTTGAATACCTTGTGAAGCAACTAAGCCTTGGAATCCTTGTACGCCTTGTGAACCAGTTCCTGTAAGTCCTTGGGTGCCTTGAATACCTTGTGAAGCAACTAAGCCTTGGAATCCTTGTACGCCTTGTGAACCAGTTCCTGTAAGTCCTTGGAATCCTTGAATACCTTGTGAAGCAACTAAGCCTTGGAATCCTTGTACGCCCTGAACACCACGAACGCCTGCAAGAGTAATTGTCCAAGCAGTTGCGGTTGTTGTTCCTAAATTATAATCTGCTGCGATTGCAAATGAAGTTCCAGTTGTAAT
>Ga0136642_1001100_pt1 | contig 12062 bp, 7 predicted proteins | sample LowCatLa1302831Y_FD_115313 | JGI IMG/M metagenome (GOLD analysis project Ga0136642, IMG submission 115313) | Freshwater microbial communities from Lower Cathedral Lake, Yosemite National Park, California, USA - 13028-31Y | ecosystem: Environmental > Aquatic > Freshwater > Lake ... | reverse complement strand
GTAGTGCTACCGGCACACTGTATGTGTACTATAACGGTGTTTATATACAGCCAGCTGCCATAGCGTATGGCAGTCCTCCAGTCAACAGTTTTACTGGTGGCACAGTAGCAGGTGCTACCACATTCTCAAGCACAGTATCGATAACAGGTCAAATACGCAGTCCAGCGGCAGCTGTGGGAAATGCCATAGCATTTTATTTTGCTAATCAGACTCAATTCCCCACTGCCAGCTCCTATCACGGTGCTATAGTTCACAGTCATGCAGATGGTCGCATGTACATGGCACATTCCGGTGTATGGCAGCCACAGGCCAATTTGACAGATATTGTGACCACACTTGCGGGGTTGACCGATGTAAGCACAACAGGTGCTACTAACGGTCAAGTGTTGAGTTACAACAGTAGCATGGGCATGTGGATGCCCGCAACTGTTAGCGGCGGGGGTGGAGGCGGTATAACACTGTCCAATTTAAGTGTCACAACTGCGGTCGCAAGTGCCACCAGCTCACTGACATACAACAGCGGCACAGGAGTTTTCACATTCACACCATCGTCAGTAACTGCTTACTCTTTGCCAACTGCAACAACTTCAGTTTTGGGCGGTGTAAAAATAGATGGCTCAACTATTACTATCAGTGGTGGGGTCATTACAGCCAACTATACCGCTTACTCGTTACCAGCGGCCACCACAACGGTACTGGGCGGTATAAAAATAGATGGATCAACATTGGCGTTTAATGGTAATGGCCAACTTTATTATACCGGAGCTGGAGTAGGTGGATATACTTTGCCCACGGCATCTACTAGTCAATTGGGCGGCGTGAGGGTTGACGGTACAACTGTTACCATAAATGGTAGTGGGGTCATTACAGCCAACTATACCAGTTATTCCTTGCCCACAGCTACCACGTCAGTACTGGGTGGTGTGAAAGTTGACGGTACAACTGTTACCATAAATGGTAGTGGAGTTATATCAGCAAGTACCAGCTACACTTTGCCCACTGCTACAACTTCAGTATTGGGTGGTGTGAAAGTTGACGGAACAACTGTTACCATAAATGGTGCCGGAGTTATCAGCGCGGCAGCCGGAGGTTACATGTTACCCACAGCCACTACATCAGTGTTGGGCGGTGTAAAAATAGATGGCACAACTGTTACCATAAATGGTAGTGGAGTTATATCAGCAAGTACCAGCTACACTTTGCCCACTGCTACAACTACAGTGTTGGGTGGCGTAAAAATAGATGGTAGCACAATCACAATTAACGGTAGCGGTGTTATAAGTTCATCCGCATCAGCAATTACCACATATCCTGCAATAACAAGACTGGATGTGACCAATAATGGTTCTACTGCATATTTGTTTAGCAATCAGTATTCGGGCAACAATCCCACAATATATGCCATTAGCGGTACTACCATTGCGTTCAATCTGAATGTGAGTGGCCATCCGTTTCTTATTAGACAAAGCGGAGTAAACTTTGATACTGGGTTGATTCATGTGAGTACTACCGGTGTGATCAGTACCGGAACCAGTGCCCAGGGTCAACAAACTGGCACGTTGTACTGGCAAATACCACAAGCCAACGCTGGCGCCTTTCAATACCAGTGTGCAATCCATACAGGCATGGTTGGTGTTATCACTATTAAACAGATTTCCAGCTTGCCATAACGCTCAAATAACAAATAAATATGATATCTACAACAAACAGAGGACGTTATGAGTTTAATTTTTCCAAGTAATCCAACACTAAATCAAACCTATTCAGCAGGGCAAACTACTTGGATTTGGGACGGTTACGAATGGAGTCTTACTCCTACCAATACGTTTGTTACAATTGCTCTTTTGGCTTCTGATTACGTTTCAAAAACTTATCTAACAACTACACTAAATGATTATGCAACAAATTCGGGTCTAACAACGGCATTGAACAGTTATGTAACAAGTGCAGGGCTAACAACCACGTTGAACAGCTATGTAACAAGTACAGGGCTAACAACCACGTTGAACAGCTATGTGACAGCCAGCAATGCCAAATTCACTGTTACAGGAACTACAGGCACAGCACCAATCAGTGCCAACTCCGGAACACTAACATTTGCCAGCAACAACGGAGTTACCATTGGTGCAAGTGGAACAACCATAACAGTCAGTACTCCGCAAGATCTACAAACCACCGCTACACCAACATTTGCAGGTGCTGTGATCGGCGGCACTAACATAAGATCATTTGCCATAGCTATGGCAGCGGCCATGGCATAAGGACCAGCATGACATATCAGATACAATTAAGAAGAGATTCAGCAGCCAACTGGACAGCAGTGAATCCCATATTGGCCGCAGGCGAACCTGGTTTGGAAACTGACACTGGGCGTATCAAATACGGAGATGGAATCACAAGCTGGAACAGTTTGAATTATCCCACACTGTACTCCACACCAACGCCTGCCAGCGCACTAACGGGCACCACTTTACCGCCAAACATATTGAATTCCAGTTTGACCAGCGTGGGAACATTGGCCAATCTTACAGTAACAAATACCATTACTGGCAGCATCAGTGGCAATGCCGCTACAGCAACAACAGCAGTTTTTGCAACTTCAGCTAGTTCTGCAACTACATCCAGCACAGCAGGCACAGCAACTACACTGGCAGGCGGCAGCAATTTACAGTTAGTGTATCAAACGGGCACAGGACAGATAGCTTACATTTCTGCCCCAGCTGGAGCAACTGCAAATCAATTCCTCAGCAGTAACGGCAGCACCTTTGCATGGAGTCAAGTGCCAGCTGCCGCGGCCGGTACACTTACTGGTACTGCTATCAATTCCGCAGTGGTCTCGTCCAGCTTGACCAGTGTGGGCACCTTGACCAATCTCACAGTGACCAATACTATCACTGGCAGTGTGTCAGGATCAGCAGGCAATGTGAGTGCGGGCAACATCACAGGCAACACATTGGCCAGCAATGTTCTATCCAGCAGTTTGACAACTGTGGGCACTCTTGCAAATTTGGTTGCTACCAATGCCACAGTGAACAACAACCTTGGTGCCAACACGGGCATCACGACAACAGCTACCACATTCCCGTTGGTAAACACCACAGCAACCACTGTGAATTTTGCAGGTGCCGCAACCACTTTGAATATGGGTGCCAGTACTGGCACTACCACTGTAAACAATGCATTGACAGTAACAGGCACACTAACTGCCACCAGCCCTACAATTACCACAAGCATTACCACTCCAAGCACAACGTTTAATTTGGTAAACACTACGGCAACCACTGTGAATTTTGCAAATGCCGCAACAACAATTGGTATAGGTGCTGGTTCAGGAACTACAACAGTCAATAATGCACTTACAGTAACCAGTACATTGTCTGCAACTAGCCCGGCATTTACCGCCAGTATTACTACGCCAAGCACTGCCTTTGCCTTGGTGAATACAACAGCAACAACAGTAAACTTTGCAGGTGCCGCTACCACCTTGAGCATGGGAGCTGCCAATTCGGGCACAACAACCATTGCCAGTGCAACTGTTACACTGACCAATGCCCAACTAAACATTAATAATGCCAGTCCAACAATAGCTACCACAGCAACTGGTATTACAAGTTTGTTCAACACCAACACACTTACTATAAGTGCATTTGGAGCAGCCACATCCATTGGTATTGGCGCAACCACCGGGACATACACTGTTAATAATGCAACAGTTACATTGGCCAATGCTACTGCATGGAATATCAATGGAACTAGTCCTACTCTAGCCAGCTCAAGCACTGGTACACTAACTTTATTCAACACAGCCTTGACAACTGTAAATGCATTTCAGGCGGCAACAACTATTGCTATAGGAGCAAACACAGGTAGTACACAGATTAACAATCCAACACTGTCGTTGCCCAATGCCACCAGCTTGACCATGAACGGTGCCAGTCCAACGTTGTCAAGCACCAGTACTGGCACATTGACTTTGTTCAATACCAACTTGTTAACCGTTGCGGCATTTAATGCGGCAACCACAGCAACTCTGGCCAACAGTGCTACCACATTAGGTATTGGTAACACAGCCACAGCCGCCCAAACCGTTAATATGTTTACAGCATCAACTGGTGCAAGTACATATAATTTTGCTACAGGCGCAACACTCACAGCAACCACAAAATCTATCAATATTGGTACTAGCGGAGTTAGTGGCTCAACTACCAACATTGCAATTGGTAGCAGTGTTGGTACAACCACAACAATTAATGGAACCAAGTTGGCGGCAGGTACCGCGACGATACCCCCGTTAACCATTGTTTCTGGCACCAACTTGACCACAGCGGCCGCAGGTGCAGTTGAATATGACGGTACTGTATTTTATGCTAGCCCAGCGGCCAGCACACGAAGCATTATTGCCGCAGAACAATATACAGTATTAACATCAACATACGTGCTAACAAGTCAGACTGCCGCACAAAAATTATTCAACACAAGCACTAACGGTGCAGTAACATTACCTGTTGGTAACTATCAATTTGAATGTTTCTTTTCTTTAAGTTCGTTGAGTGCAACAAGCGGTACATTTGGTTTTGCACTAGTTGGTGGCGCTGGCCCTGCAACATTTACACAATCTTATTATTGTGAAGCACAAAAACCTATAACAAGTAATGCTACAGCTGCCGCACCGTTTACTACTTACAACACAGCGGCAAACGTTGCATTGACAACTGCAAATACTAATACAACTGGATTTGCATTCATCAGAGGATATATCAATGTTACCGTGGCAGGAACTGTTGTTCCGCAAGTAAGTTTAGGCGTAGCAAACGCGGCAGTAGTGGGTGTTGGTTCTTACTTCAAGATATCACCATTGAGCACGGGTAATATTGTAGGTAACTGGTCTTAATGCGATAAATATAGCAACGGAGAATTTTTAATGGCAAAGAGTCAAATTAGACAATATGTGTTTACACCAGGGGCTGCCGGCGCAGGCACAATTGAAATACCCGGCAAGTACGACCTACAGCAGTTTTTGGTCATAACCAACACCACACGAAATGTAATTATTTACAACTTTGCTGACAGCGCATTTTCAGGCACACGGGTTACATTTACCAGAGCAACTGATGTAGTAAATTACCCCACAATCTTGGACAACGCAGACGGATACACACTGCTGACCTTGGCCATAAGCACAGTGGGCATGAGTGCCAGCGATACCATACAGATCTTCTACGAACAACCATTCCAGTATGTGCGCAGTCCTGAAATTGGCACTGATGCATTCGAACGTCAACGTGTGGCTGCCCCACAGTCCTTGCTGGATGCTGACTTTGAATATGGCATGCAACCTACCAAGTGGTTGACCATTAGTCAGATGCGCAACTATCCCGCTACCTATGAGATACCTGGTACTGATACAGCAGTGCTATCAGTTACCACAGATGCCAGTTCCAATACCGGCGGCGCAAACACAGCAGAAAGTATAATCACAGTAACCACAGTTCTAGCTCATGGATTAAGTGTGGGACAGGCTTTGACCATAGTGGGCATGAACAGCGCATTTACTGGCTATGACCGTGCAGAAGGCACTTTTGTGGTATTCTCAACACCCTCCCCCACCATATTCACTTACATAGCCAAGGGCAAGGTAGGTTTCAATAACAATGACAGTATTGGTACTGCGTTTACTCAATTGCGCCAAGCAGGCTTTTATTCAGGAGCAAACATAAATGCAGTTATCAATGCCACAGCCACGTCGGCCAATGCAACTGGATCTTTGATAACTTTGTCCTCTGTAACAGGTTTGTCAGTGAACAGTCCGATCACATTCCAACAGGTAATCACTAACTGTGTGGCCACAAATACAAATGGTCAATTGACCTTGGGCACCACTGTGGGCATGGCAGTGGGCATGCCATTGTATTTCACAGGTACCAGTTTCGGAGGATTGGTATCGGGCACCACGTACTATGTGTTAACCATTGTGGACAATAGAACAGTAACAGTCAGCTTGGTTTCTAGTGGTCCCACATTTCTGCCCACCATCACAGCCATAGGCGGCAACATGTATGTGGTTGGCGGAGCAGGTTTTGCCAACATCGTGCCCGGCACGCAGTACTATATTGCCAGTATAGTAAGCAATCAGATTTCCATCAGTACCAACATCACTTACAACACCACCATAACCAATACCACTGCTTTGAACAATGCAGTGCGTTTTGGCACCACACTGAACATGACAGTGGGTGAATTTGTAAACATTTCAGGCACCACTATAGGAAACTTGTCCGCTGGTTTCTACTACGTGTATGCTATTCTTGACAGCAACTATGCGCAATTGAGTTTGACAAGTCCAACCAGTTTGAATGGCATGACCCTACTCACACAATCCACAGCTTCGGGATCCATGACAGTGGCAGTGGGTGCTACTGTACCTTTAATTTCAGCCACTGGATTCCTTGCTGTGGTAGCAGTGTGTCCTCCCATTATCACTTATACCTCACCAACCAACGTGACGCAATTTACTGGAGCAACATCTGGCAACATACTCACAGTGGGATCTTTGGTTTTTGGCAATTTAGCCGCGGGTCAAGGTGTCTACAACGGAGCAGGTACTTTGCCCAGCGGAACTGGTATCATAGTACAATTGACTCCAACAGGTGCCAGTGCCGCTGCCAGTCCAACTCAAACAGCAGGTGGCGCGGCTGGCACATTCACATTTACTGTGAGCAGTGCTACCAACATCCAAGTGGGACAAATTGTAACGGGCTCGGGCATTGCAGTGTCCACTTTTGTGAGATCTATTAATGGTGTTGTAATCACCATTTCCAAGGCATTCACTGCGACAGCAAGTGGCACATACAATTTTTATGCTTCATATGGAGTGGGCACCTACAGCATCAGCACATCCAGTAGTTTGAGTGGTGTGTTTTTCACAGTGGCTAGCAGTGCTGTCATCACAGTCAATACCACAAGTCCACATGGATTTGTGGCGGGCAACACCATAAATGCCGTGGTAAACACTGAAAACGGTTTCAACAATCACACGCTGGCCAATGGTCCTTTCTTTGTGGAAAGCACACCTAGTACAACCACATTCACATACACAGCTAGGGCTCCTGGTGTTATCACAGGCACTCTTAGTTTATCATTATATGCAAGACCTGACAGTTTTTATCAGCACAGACCATTTGATGGTGGAGTGCAATTGGGCACAGGCTTGCCTGCATATGGCGCACAGGCCATACGTATGAGCAAAAAATACATACGTTATCAGTCAGGTAAAAGCATCAACTTCAACACGGGCTTGCTCATGGCGCCCAATTACTTTGTGCGCAGTGCCACAGCAACTGGTGTAACTTACATAACTGGCTTAAACATAACAAATATAACCACTGGTGGAGTGGCCACTATAACGTCAGGCACATATGTGCAAGGACAAGCCATAGTGGTCAACAGTGTTACACTCAACGGCGCGGTGGGATTCACAGCTGGCACTTACTATTCATGCACCAGCACCACAGGAACCACAATAACCCTAGCCAACAACTACAACAATGCCATAGCTGCCACTCCAGTGCCCATAACCACTGTATCAGTTTCAGGTGCCATAAGTGCCAGTAACGTAACAGCCGCACAAACCATAACCATTATCACAGATGATGTGGATCATGGATGCCAACCAGGTGCCACTGTGCGCATTGACGGTATTATAACTTCGGGCTACAATGGAACTTACACAGTGGCAGGCATTATAGATGAACGCACTGTGACTTTGGTAAGCCAACAAGCACTTGGTGCCAGCGGCAGTATTACTGGTGCTGTGGTAACTGATCCAGCACTCCTGAGCCTAGTCAGCTGGTATGGTGCTGTGATTAGATCCGGCACATTTGACGAACAAAATGGCGTGTTTTGGCAGTTTGACGGGCAAACTGTGAGTGTGGTCAAACGAAGCGGAACATTTCAATTGGCTGGCACCATATCACTCACAGTGGGATCTGGACAGGTAATAGGCACCAACACTAGATTTTCAAGCCAACTGTTTACTGGGGATCGTGTGGTGATTCGCGGCATGACCTATGTGATCACACAAGTGGTAGGTGACACTCTGCTGTATGTGAATCCACAGTGGCGAGGAGCCAGCAACGTGGCTGGTATCAAATTCACCAAGGTGATAGACTACATCATGCCACAAAGCAAGTGGAATCTGGATCGCTGTGATGGTTCAAACGGCCCATACAATCCCAGCGGTTATCTTATCAATCCCATCAAGATGCAGATGGTGGCTGTGCAGTGGACTTGGTATGGCGCTGGATTTATCGACTGGATGCTTCGCGGACCAGACGGCAAATACATCACAGTGCATAGATTGAGAAACAACAATCTCAACAACGAAGCATGGATGCGTACCGGTAACATGCCCGTGCGCTATGAAGTCTTGAACGAAGGCGCTAGAAGTTATGTGGTAGGAACCACAGCCGTAAACACCAATGACGTGGTGATTCCCATCAATGACAGCACACTGTTTCCCACACCAGTGGCCACCAACACCTGTACTGTGTTGATTGACAATGAGTTCATTTCCTACTCTGGCAAGATCAATGCCTATGCTGTGAGCACCACAGCATCAGGCAACACCATACAAATGAGCAACACAGTTGGCATGGCTGTGGGTCAGCCCATAGTGTTTGTGAACTCTTACAGCTACGTGAATCTCGGCAACACTCTGCAAAACGTCACGTACTACATAGCCAGCATTTCTGGCAACAACATACAGATCAGCACATCCAGTTCAAACCCTTCGGGCAACATATTCACTCAAGTGAACTACACACAGCCAGCTGGTCTTGGCTATCCTTTTGTGAGTGCCTTGACTGGTTGTCTACGTGCTCAAACCATAGGTCCATGGGCCACAGGCGGATATAGATCATTCTCAGCTGGGGCAGCTGCCACGCATCAAGTGCAAACTGGTGTGGTGCTTGTGAACGGCAGTGCCAGTCCAGTTATCAGCCACTGGGGCGCGGCTTTTATTGAAGACGGCGGATTTGACTCAGATCGTTCCTACATTTTCAACTATCAAGTGACCAACGTGAACATTTCAACCAAGAAAAACACCGCGTTTGCCATTCGTCTAGCGCCCAGTGTTAGCAATGCATTGCCTGGAGATCTTGGCAATCGTGAATTGATCAACCGTGCGAGTTTCTTGCTACAGAGTTTGGAATCATCATCAGGCACTGGTGGTACCAACGCGGCCATTGTGGTTGAAGCGGTTATTAACCCCAGCAACTATCCTGCATTGAGTAACATACAGTTCAACAGCTTGAGTTCAGCTGTGAACCCTACTGGACAGCCCAGCTTCAGTCAAGTGGCTCCGGGCAACAGCATGATATTTGCCAACAGTGTCAACAACTACTTTACTGTGCCAATTTATGTGCAGGCAGGTACTGCGCTTATTCCGCTCACAGCCGATCCCAGCGGCACAGTGGTGGCCAATGACGATGTGTACTTTCCCACATCCACTGCCAGCTTGTATGGATTGACCAAGGTGAATACCTTGGTGGCCACCAGCGGTGCACTCACAGCCACCATAGCCAACACCACTACCTGTAGCTTTACTGCCAACTTTGCGGGCAACATCATGACTGTGACAGCTGTGGCTTCGGGCACACTCACAGTGGGCATGCTGTTGACTGGTACCAGCTTGGGATCGGGCACTTATATCACCAACAACATTACCGGCACGGGTTCGGGAGTGGGCAATTGGACAGTGAGTGTGACGCAGACCATTGGTAATGTGACTGTGACTGGCACTGCTGTGATCATGACTGTGACGGCAGCTCCTGGCAACATTCCTGTGGGCTGTTTGTTGGTGGGTGGCAGTGTGTCACCCAATACCTATGTGATTGCATATGGTTCAGGCACTGGCGGTGTGGGCACATACTATGTGAGTGTGAGCCAAAACGGAACCTCAGCCACTACCAACATTTATTATGGTTTGACTCTCAATCAACCGCTACTGAATCCAGTTACCTTGTTCACAGCACAGGGCACCACCATCAACTGCTCACGTAGCACATATGCACTGCCGGGCGAAACGGTGTTTTCGTTCATTAACTCACCGGCCAACAAGGACGGCCTGGATCTCAGCAACTTGAAAGAACTAACCAATACACCCATAGGCGGTAGAGGCACATACCCCAATGGTTGCGATGTGATGTTTGTGAATGTGTACATCACACAGGGTGCGCCTATTTCAACCAACATTGTGCTACGTTGGGGTGAAGCTCAAGCGTGATTCGAATCCCACAAAAAGGCACTGTTCGCAGTGCTTTTTTTTTGGCCAGTTGTAAATACTGTATGATGATACATTGCCCTGTTTGGACCTACTTTCCGGACCAGCATGATTTTGAATACATTGCGGATGTGGCGTGGCCCAACCGTGTAAACGAACAACTAGACTGGATCCAGGGCATCTCAGAAGTGGAATCATGGTTACATCGTTATTCGGGCAGTAAGTATCAGTATTGGGCATGGCACCGTGCTGAAGAAGTTTATCATATAGGCGTGGCGTTCAAGCTGGCCAAACACCGTACTCTATTCCTTCTTGCCTACGCTTGACTCACAGTGGGTCATAGCCGGAGGCAGCGCGGAATTTTTTCAAGCGAAGCGGAGCGCGAAAATTCTAGGGTACACTACGCGAAGCGTAGCGGCACAACGCAAGTTCTGCTAGCGGCGGGGTCTCATGGCCCGGTAGGGTGTAGGGCAGTAACGGCATCGTTCAGGTCCGAACTTGCGATTACACCACTTGGTGATTGGGTTCATGTGATAGCGGCACGATATTCCACGCACACAGCCACAATGGCCAGGAGCATGCATACCACAATCCAAGCCCATTTACCAAGAGTGCTTTCATGTGATCCTCTGTGGTAATAACAATCATGGTCTGGATCATAGTGATATGTTTTGCCATTACGAGTCACAGTTTCGTTGTATAGTTCATGCATACTAGTATATAGCTGATAATAAATACACCATGCGAATCTTAGAAATAATCGAATCACGAGAACACTACAACTGGCGTCAGCAAGGTGTGGCGGAAGGCTTGGAACAAAAATATCTATGGCATGGTTCAAGACAAAAGATTCCTATGTTAGAACCACGACAATCGATTGATACAGGTGGTGCCGCAGGTAGCAATCAAAATGCTATCTATGCTACCAGTGATCCTAAAGTTGCTATAGCATTTGGATTGACTACTCCTGATTCATATACCGCAATGTTCCCCAACGATCCACAGATGGTTCTATTCAGCGGCAATATTAGAAAAGGTCAAAATGTTTATCTACACAAATTGCCGTTCAACGGACCAAATGGTAAACCGCAATTTGTTCAGGGTGCCCACGATAGGGAATTTTATTCAATACCTGGAGTAAAAGGAATCAAACCTGTAGAAATAAAAGCAGTTCCTGTGGACAAGTATCTAAACTTAATTAGACAAGCAACGCCACAAGATTTAGAATTGCGTAAAAAGCATATGAAGAAGCAAGGACTTGAACTGAGTAAGCCTGATGATGCTATCACACAACAGCCCGGAATGGGTTCTGCAACTGCGTAATTTTTCCAGCTGATAAAATATCTAGGCCAAATGGGTCTGCGGGCGGGAAAAAATTTCCTGCGCAAAAAAATTTGGGAAGTACTTAGACAATCAGTAGAAGGTTTTTTTGGGTAGACCGGTTGCAGTGTCTAAACTAGGATCTACTCTAGGGCAACAGTGTGCAAAGCGTAGCTGAAACTCAGTGTTGACGGGCCCGTTGGGAACGAAAAAACGTGTACGATTAAGATGTACTTCAGTGACCAGCTTGTGATCAGTTATCCAACCTAGTACAGCACTAAAGTTGGCATCTAGCGTAAGCACATAGTACTCGTTCATCTTAAACCAAGCCGGGTCTGTACTCTAAACAGAAACAAGCAATGGCTAGCGCAACACATAAGACAAGCCATGCCCATTTGCTAACAACTGATTCATCTGACCCTCTGTAGTAGTAACAGTCATAGTCTGGGTCGTAATGATAGAT
>Ga0136642_1001099_pt1 | contig 12067 bp, 9 predicted proteins | sample LowCatLa1302831Y_FD_115313 | JGI IMG/M metagenome (GOLD analysis project Ga0136642, IMG submission 115313) | Freshwater microbial communities from Lower Cathedral Lake, Yosemite National Park, California, USA - 13028-31Y | ecosystem: Environmental > Aquatic > Freshwater > Lake ... | reverse complement strand
GCTACTAACCGGTAAGGGAAAAGGACATCATGAATTTCGGATTCAGCGAAGAACAAGACGAACTACGCAAGATGGTGAAGCGCTTCTTAGAAGAGAAGTCACCAGAGACAGAAGTACGCCGCGTGATGGCGACTGACGAAGGATTCGATCCTGGTGTCTGGTCAATGATGGCAAACGAACTTGCACTTCAAGGTCTTGGCATCCCAGAAGAATTCGGCGGCCAGGGTTACGGACCCGTTGAGCTCTACGTCGTCTTCGAAGAGATGGGCGCAGCACTACTGTGCTCTCCATACTTCTCAACTGTTGCTCTTGCATCAAACGCACTTCTCCAAGTTGGAACTGATGCCAACAAGAAGGCCTACCTCCCAGGAATTGCATCTGGCGAAACAATCGCAACTGTTGCACTCACTGACGAAGCTGGCGACTGGGATCTTTCAAAGATCAAGGCAACAGCAACTGGTTCGGGCGACTCATTTAAGGTGAGCGGAACATTTAGCTACGTGACTGACGCCAACGCTGCATCACTCATCTTGGTCCCAGCACAAACGTCCAAGGGTCTTTCACTCTTCGCTGTTGCCGGTGACGCTGCAGGCGTAACCCGTACACAACTAGCAACAATGGACCAGACTCGCAAGCAGTCAAAGGTTGAGCTGAAGGACGCCGCTGGTGTTCTTATTGGAACTGAAGGCGGAGCACTCGCTGGTCTTCAGACAACACTTCAGATCGCTGCATCAGCCCTTGCTGCCGAGCAAGTTGGTGGAGCACAGCGTGTTCTAACCAACGCAGTTGAATACGCGAAGCAGCGTGTTCAGTTCGGTCGTCCGATTGGTTCATTCCAAGCAATTAAGCACAAGTGTGCTGACATGCTCCTCGAAGTTGAGTCAGCAAAGTCAGCTGCGTACTACGCAGCATGGGCTTCACAAGAGATGAGCGAGGAATTACCAATTGCTGCAAGTCTCGCGAAGTCATTCTGCTCAGAGGCGTACTTCCACTGTGCAGCAGAGAACATTCAGATTCATGGTGGAATTGGATTTACCTGGGAGCACCACGCTCACTTGTACTTCAAGCGTGCCAAGAGTTCTGAATTGTTCCTCGGTGAGCCTTCATACCACCGCGAACTTCTCGCTACTCGCTTAGGCATCTAATTCTGTGCTCGACCACGAGCGACTTGAAAGCGGATTGTCTCAAATAGAACTTCGAATTACCGAGCGACCCGCAACGCCTAAGGCTGGCCACATCCTCATTTTGATGCACGGTCTTCGACGCACCATGGGCATGGGGCGTCAAGCCGCTGGACTACTTCCAGAGCTTGCTGAGCATTTAGCGAATGAATCTGGATGGACTATTGCCTCGGTAACCCTCTCAGGCGTTGGCGCCAGCACTGGAACCTTTTCGCCAGCTCAGTGGAAACAAGACATGGTCACGATTATCGAGCGCATTTCAAAAGAGAAGCAGCGAATCTCACTCGCCGGCTTCGGTTTTGGTGGAGCGTTAGCTCTCAACGCCGCCGCTAGCGATGAACGCATTCAAGGAGTCGCGACATTTGCGACTCCCGCTCACATGCAGAGTTGGATTGGAACAGCTGAAGCATTCCACCAAGGCATAAAAGTTGCTGGTGTCGTGAGTGAGAGCGTGCCGCTGCTTTCGGCGAAAGAACTGTACGACGAAGTCATGGCCATGGATCCTCTTGGCTCAATTGCAAAGATCCCTCCACGTCGTCTGCTGATTGGACATGGAGCAGATGACGCTGACGTTCCCGTGCAAGATGCGAGAGACCTTGTTGATGCGGCTGGACAACACGCCGAACTGCGAATCATTCAAGGCGCTGGCCACCAGTTGCGAGCTGATCCTCGGATGGTGGCGACGTTGCTTGGTTGGTTAGACCGACACTAAGAGCCAAAGGCTCGTGTGAGTTCTTCTGTGATTTGATGAGCCGCCGCTTCGGGGTCAGTTGCCTCCGTCAGCGCTCGAACAACAACAAAGTGATTAAGGCCAGCGACTGCCAACTCGAAGACATTGCTGGCATCAACACCACCAGTGATAAAGACCGGACGATCACTTCGCGCCTGACATTCCAGTGCATACGCAATTCCAGTTGGTTCACGACCTGGCTTTGTGGGGGTAGCGACAATGGGTCCAGCGCTTATGTAGGAGGCATCTGTTTTTAATGCCAGTGTGAATTCACCTTCAGCATGCGTTGAAAGACCAATGATTGCGTTTGGCCCAAGGAGCTGGCGACAATGGTCAATACTCACGTCATCTTGTCCAACATGGACGCCGTCGGCACCAACTTCCAGGGCAAGTTCTGGCGAATCGTTCATGATGAATGGAACCCCGTAGTCACGACAAATTGGGATCATTAATTCTGCTGTTTTTCTCCGGACATCGTCTCCAAGGTTTTTCTCACGCAGTTGAACAATGCCAACGCCACCTCGAAGTACTGCCGGCAAAAATGTCGACATATCGTCACGGTGAGGAACACAGAGGTATAAACGGCGCGAAGTTAGCTCGGTCATCTATGACACCTTAGAAGGAATGCTTGGCATACTTGTGCGCTAAATGTAGGGCAGAATAGAGAGATGCAGATCCCCGCAAAAGCTGACTACGCAATTAGGGCGTTACTTACTCTTGCGGCGAGTGAAGACTCAATTAGTGCTGAACACCTGGCTGAAGAGCAGGGCCTCCCGGCAAAATTTCTTGGTGCAATTCTTTCCGACCTGCGACGTGGCGGCATGGTGACGAGCCAACGTGGACCAGAAGGTGGATTCAAACTGGCTCGTGATCCTGATCAAATAATGATCGCCGATATTCTTCGAGTTGTGTCTGGGCCAATGGCTGGAGTTAGAGGCATGCGACCAGAGACACTTGAATACGGCGGGGAAGCAACTCACCTTCGTGACGTCTGGGTCGCTGTTCGTGCGTCACTTCGTGAAGTGCTCGAGCACGTGACGCTCGGCCAGGTACTTCGAGGAGAGCTTCCAAAAGCAGTCACTCGCTTTACGGACGACCCGGATGCGTGGATTACTCGAGTCATATGAAAAGAATTCACACCGACGGCGCGTGCCGTGGGAACCCGGGGCCCGGTGGATGGGCGTGGGCCAGCGGCAAAGAAGAATACGCCAGTGGCCACCATGAACACACCACTAATCAGCGCATGGAAGTTCTCGCCGTCATTGAGGCCCTCAAGTCAAATGATGAACAGGAAATTGAGATTGTTTCAGACTCTACGTATGTTGTTAAATGCTTCAACGATAAATGGCACGTTGGCTGGTACCGACGGAACTGGAAGAACTCCCAGGGACAACCTGTCGCCAACCGTGATCTATGGGAAGAGCTCTTTGCTCTAGTGCTGGAGTCTGACCGCAAAATCAGATTTACGTGGGTAAAAGGCCACTCCGGGGACGTTATGAATGATTTCTGTGATGCGCTCGCTACTGAAGCCGCAGACCGGCAAAAGGGCAGTCAGTCGTAGGTCTGGCCCGGTCCAAAGCCTCGCTAATGCATTAGGATTTTATCCCGGGGGGCTTTCGTCTAGCGAGTAAGGAATTGTCGTGACAAACGAGGTCCAAGAGTTCGATGTAGTGGTTATTGGTGGTGGCCCTGGTGGCTACGCCGCCGCTCTGTATGGTGCAGCAGCGGGTCTCAACGTTGCCGTAATTGAGCGTGACAAAGTCGGAGGCACGTGCCTTCACCGCGGATGTGTTCCCGCAAAAGAATTTCTCGAAACCGCACACGTACGGCGCACCCTCGCACACTCGAGTGATTTTGGAATCACTACAGGTGATGTGAAGGTTGACTTTGCGGTTAGCCAAGCTCGAAAGAACGAAGTTGTTGACCGACTCTTCAAGGGAGTTTCTGGACTTCTTAAAGGTCGAAAGGTCACTGTCTTTGAAGGAACAGGTCGACTCGACAAAGACCTCAAAGCAACTGTTGTTGACGGAACAGATGCTGGAAAAGTTATTCAGGGAAAGAACATCATCCTGGCTGCTGGTTCTGTTCCACGCACAATTCCTGGTTTCGACATTGATGGAAAAATTATTGTCACCTCTGATGAGTTCTTAGACATCACCACTCTTCCAAAGACTGCTGCAGTCATTGGCGGGGGAGCAATTGGTTGCGAGTTCGCTTCGATGCTGAGTGACATGGGTTCTGAAGTGACAATTCTCGAAGGACTTCCTACGATTCTTCCGCTTTGTGACCTAGAAGTTGTTAAGTCTGTTGACCGTGCCTTTAAGAAGCGTGGCATCAAAATTCACGCAGGCGTAAAAATCACTGGTCACTCACCAAACGCAAACGGAACCACACTGAGCATCGAAGGTGGCGAAAACCTCGACGTTGAGATGGTTGTTGTTTCCGTTGGGCGCCGGCCCCGTACCGAGGGACTCCTTGGTGAGGGAACTGGTGTCGTTCTCTCAGATAAGGGATATGTTGACATTGACAGTTACATGCGCACGGGTGCAGCAAATGTCTTTGCTGTGGGTGACGTGGTAGCAACCGCACAACTCGCTCACGTCGCATTCGCTGAAGCAATCGTTGCGGTGAAGACCATTCTTGGAGAGTCAGTCCTGCCGGTTGACTACGACCGAGTGCCATGGGCCATTTATTCGAATCCTGAAGTTGCGTTCTGCGGTCTCACTGAAGAAGCAGCAAAAGCCAAAGGCTACGATGTCATCGTGAAAAAAGACCCGTTCGCTGGCAATAGTCGTGCACAGATAATTGGTGAAACTGATGGAGTGGTCAAGATCATTGCTGAAAAGCGTCCTGACGGAACTGCTGGTCAAATTCTTGGCGTTCACATGTCAGGTCCTTGGGTCACTGAACAACTCGGTGCTGGATACTTTGCAGTGAACTGGGAAGCGACTGTTGAAGAAGCAGCTGCGCTCATTCAGCCGCACCCATCACTTTCCGAGACGTTTGGAGAAACACTCCTAGCGCTCGCTGGACGAGGACTCCACGTTGGCTGACGTAACCCTCCCATCGCTCGGTGAATCTGTAACCGAAGGAATCATTACGCAGTGGTTCAAAAAAGTAGGTGACGTTGTTGCACGTGACGAAGCCCTCTTTGAAGTTTCAACTGACAAAGTTGACTCTGAAATGCCGTCACCATTTGCTGGCGTACTGACTCAGATCTCTGCTCAAGAAGGCGACACCGTTCAGACCGGTGCTGTTGTTTGCGTCATTGATGAAAACGCAACAGCGGAAAGTGCTGCTCCGGCTCCTGAGGCACCAGCTGGCGCACCAGTTGCTGCAGTCCCTGCTCCAGCAGTTCAAGCGCCTGCACCAGCACCAATCGTGGCAACTCCAGTTTCTTCTCAGAGCACCGGACCGGGCGTTGTTGCTTCGCCGGTTGTTCGTCGAATTTTGCTTGATGGCGGCATTGACCCGGCGAGTGTTAATGGCACTGGTCCTGGCGGATCGGTTACTCGACGTGATGCTGAACGCGCTGTGCTCCAAGGTGGCGAAACAGAGGCTGCATTCCCAGTTTCCAGTGGACGCAAGCGCATGGCTGAGCACATGGTTGTTTCATCGCAGAGCACACCTCATGGATTCGTTGCGATTGAAATTGACGCAGACGTATTTGCGAAGCTCGCAAAAAAGGGCCGTGAGAGCAAAGACGGCATCACAATCACTGACGAAATGGTGGTGGGCCTCGCTGCAGTTCGTGCTCTAAGTGACTTCGAATACTTGAACGCAACCTTCCAGGGCGAAGAAATAGTTGTTCACCGCACCGTTAGCTTGGGTTTTGTTCGCTCACTCGATGAAGACGGCATGCTCGTTCCGGTTGTTCACGCAGCAGGCGGGCTCACGCTTCGCGCCCTTGCTCGAAGAGTCAGCGAACTCGACGAGCGCCTTAGTGAACGTCAAATGACGGCTGATGACCTCATGGGTGGAACATTCACCATGATGCGCTCGCCAAGCCCTCACACGCTCTACACCGCACCAATCATCATTCAGCCTCAAGTGGCAGTGCTCTCAATTGGTTCTGTTCGTGAAGTTCCAGTAGTCGCCAAGAAAAAGAAGAAGAAAGTTTCAATTGAAATTGGCTACCGTATTGTTCTAGGACTTTCTTTCGATCATCGAGTCTGCGAACCAGTCCTTGCCGCTGCGTATCTTGAACGAGTAGCCGAACTGCTCGCAGGAATGGACCTAGAGAGCGAGCGCTAAATGTTGCGCAGGCGCCACCTCGGCAGAGTTCCATTCGCTGAAGCCAATGATTTTCAAAGAGCGCTACTAAATGCCAAGGATGATTACATTCTTCTGTTCGAACATCCACCTACTTTTACCAAGGGTGTTCGAACTGAAGAGAAGAACATTCTTAGTGACTTGGCTTTGACCGGTGCTGCAGTTGTTGATGTTGACCGCGGTGGGGATGTAACGTATCACGCTCCGGGTCAGGTTGTTGCATGGCCAGTGGTCACAGTTCTTGATGATCCATCGTCAGGAAAAATCCACAATGAGCTCTTAGAAGACGCTGTGATCGCGACGGTAAAGAGTTTTGATCAGTCGAGCAAACTTGGACTCGTTGGTCGCCTCGATGGCTACCCAGGGGTCTGGGCGCACACCGACAGCACTCCGTACAAAATTGCCGCAATTGGCACCCGAACTGAACGTAATTCCGCTGGAGTTCGAAGAACATTGCACGGTATTGCGCTGAACGTTGACATTGATCTCGAAGGTTTTTCTCCAATAGTGCCGTGTGGCATTTCTGAACACCCTGTTGCTTCTATGAAGTCTCTAGGACTTGAAGTCACATCTGTCGAAGTTGAAGAGCGACTCGGTGAAGAACTCGAAGCTCGACTCGGCGCCCATGCACAGGTTGCTCGAGTTGACCGCAGTCTCTCCACGACGTCATCAGAGCGACCTCTACTTCGCCGTCTACGAAAAGCTGGTGTTGACCCTGATGCTGGAATTCCTATTCGTTCACGAAAGCCCGAGTGGTTACGCATTGAGGCGCACATGGGGGCTGAATACCAGTCTCTTCGCACCCTCACAGAAGACCTGCGCCTGGTAACCGTCTGTGAAGAAGCAGGGTGCCCGAACATCTTTGAATGCTGGGAAAGTGGCACCGCGACGTTCATGGTCAACGGAGAACGCTGCACCAGAGCATGCGGCTTTTGTCTGATCGACACCAGAAAGCCAATGGCACTTGACCCCACTGAACCAGCTCGCGTTGCTGAGGCCGTTGTGCGCCTCAAGCTAAAGCACGCAGTTATTACGTGCGTTGCTCGTGACGACCTTGCTGATGGTGGTGCAGGCGCCATTGCTGACACCGTGCGAGCCATTCGTGAGCGCTCGCCGGGGACTGACGTTGAAGTACTTATCAGTGACCTAAAGGGTGACATGGATGCACTGCAGTTGATCATTGATTCGCGCCCCGACGTTATGAATCACAACATCGAAACTGTTGCTCGTCTTCAGCGTGCGGTTCGCCCGAGTGCTGGCTACATGCGCTCAATGACCGTGCTCGCTAGAAGTGTTGCGGCGGGACTCACTACCAAGTCAGGCATGATGGTGGGACTCGGAGAAACGCCAGACGAAGTTGAGGCAACACTGGCCGACCTCGCAGCCGTTGGCGTTTCGATTGCAACAATTGGCCAGTATCTGCGTCCCACTGAAAAGCACTTGCCGGTTTCTCGCTACTGGGAACCAGCGGAATTTGATGATTTAGCTCGCAGGGGTATGGCACTGGGCTTAAGCCATGTGCAATCATCACCTCTCACGCGCTCTAGCTACCACGCTCGCGAAGCGCTTAGTGATGCAACGCCAGTTGGCGTTCCAACTCGGCGCTAATTACCAAATACGAACGCGCTCTTCTATAGGCATAAAGAGCTGGTCATTTTCAGTAACGCCGAATGCGTCAACGAACTCGTCAAGGTTTTTGACGATTTGGTTGCATCTGAATTCAGCAGGTGAGTGCGGGTCAATCGTAATTAAACGACGAGCTTCATCTGGCCGTGACTTTCCTCGCCATACTCGTGCCCAGTTAAAGAAGAGACGCTGTTCGCCGCTCTGGCCGCTCAGCTCCTCTGACTGCTTTCCCTCAAGCGCAATCTTGTAGGCCTTGTAAGCAATAGTGAGTCCACCAAGGTCACCAATGTTTTCTCCAATAGTGAGAGCACCATTGACGTGAACATCTGGTGCCGCTTCTGGTCGCAGAACGTCGTACTGCTCAATAAGTGACTTGGTGCGGTTTTCAAATTCACTGAGGTCTTTTTCGCTCCACCAGTTATTAATGTTGCCGTCACCGTCATACTTTGAGCCCTGGTCGTCAAAACCATGTCCAACTTCGTGACCAATTACAGCGCCAATGCCTCCGTAGTTGGTGGCGTCATCTGCTTGGAGGTCAAAGAAGGGTGCTTGGAGAATTCCGGCGGGGAACACAATGCGGTTCATCACTGGGTTGTAATACGCATTAACCGTCTGAGGAGTCATGCCCCATTCGTCACGGTCAACTGGCTTTCCAATCTTTGCGAGCATGTAGTCGAGCTCAAACTTTGCTAGCGCGTGCAGATTGCCAACGAGGTCGTCAGCTTTAATTTCAAGCGCCGAGTAGTCGCGCCACTTGTCGGGGTAGCCAATCATTGGCACGAACTTCGAGAGCTTTACGAGAGCTTTCTCCTTAGTCTCTTCAGTCATCCAGTCAAGGCCCGTAATGCTCTGCTCGTAAGCAACCATGAGGTTGTCAACGAGTTGCAACATACGTTGCTTGGCGGCTGGTGGGAAGTACTTCTCCACGTACAGTTCTCCAATTGCTTCGCCAAGGAATCCCTCGACGAGCGATCCACCACGACGCCAGCGTTCTTTCATTTCTGGTGTTCCTGAGAGCGTACGGCCAAAGAAGTCAAAGTTTTCTTCCACGAAGGCGCTCGACAAATATGACGCAGCTTCACTGATGATGTTCCACATCAACCATGACTGCCACGTAGCGGCATCGAAGTTCGCCATAAGAGCCTTAAGGCCTTCAAAGAATGGGGGCTGGCGAACAATGAGAGTGTCGAACGCGCCACTTGGGATTTGACTCTTTTCGAGCCACAGCTCCCAGTTGAATGTTCCACTGAGATCTTGCAGCTCAGCAAATGACATCTTGTTGTAGTTGAGCTCAGCTTCTCGTAGTTTCACTCGGTCCCAGTGATACGAAGCAATCTGAGTTTCGAGTTCCATGACTCGCTGGGCGTGACCTGCAGCATCAGCTATTCCAGCGAGCTCGAACATTTTGGTCATGTGAGCAATAAATGCAGTTCTAACTGACTCGTGCTCTGCTTCACGGTAGTAACTCTCGTCAGGAAGGCTGATGCCTGACTGGCTGACGTAAGCAATGTGTGTGGTGGAGTCTTTGAAGTCGGCATAAATGAATGAACCAAAGATGCCGCTCATTCCACGAGTCCACTGAGTACCAAGGAAGGATGCCAAGTCGTCCATCGAGGCAACTTGCTGAGCTTCGCTCAATTCTTGAGCGATTGGTGAAACACCAAGTTCTTCAATTCGCTTTTCGTCCATAAACGAGCGGTAGACATCGCCAACTTTGCGAGCATTGCTCCCAGGAGTTGCAGCACTTGCGGCACATTCGTCAATAATCTTTCGAACTCGGTCTTCGCTTTCCATGCGCAGTTCATCAAATGCCCCGAAGCGCGCGCGGTCGGCTGGGATCTCTGCGTCACGGAGCCAAACGCCATTCACATGGCGAAAGAGGTCATCTTGAGGTCGAACGTCAGAGAGAACATTGGTTAAATCGAGTGAATTAGAAGCGCTGGTAGTCATAGGCTTTTATCCTAGCGACTCAGTTTTTTACAACTAAACGAAATTAAGCGAGGAAGTACTTAGCCTTCGGGTGATGACAGATAATGGCATCGGTTGTTTGCTCAGGGTGAAGTTGGAATCCTTCAGAAACTGTTACGCCAATTCGATCTGACTCAAGCAGAGCAGCAACCTTGGCATTGTCCATTAGATCTGGGCACGCCGGGTAACCCCATGAGTAGCGACCACCACGGTATTGCTGGCGAAATAGTCCGGTGAGGGTTGGACCGTCTTCTTCTACGTACCCGAGTTCTTCGCGGATGCGCTTATGCCAAAGTTCAGCGAGTGCTTCTGCCATTTCAACACCAAGCCCATGGAGCATGAGGTAGTCGTTATATCGATTTTCTGCAAAGAGTTCTTGGCAACGCTCTGAGACTCGTGAACCCATAGTTACGAGCATGAAGCTGGCGTAGTCCTGGTCAGGGCTTGATGATTCACGGAAGAAGTCAGTGATGGACAGGAATGGGTCTTTGTGCTGGCGAGGAAAGCTGAAACGTGTTGCTTCTGTCGTGCGAGTGTCGTCGGTGTAGATAATGAGATCATTGCCGTCTTTTGCAGCAGGGAAGTGTCCCCATACAACTTGAGGAATGAGCAAATTCTCGGCCTTGGCAATATCTAGTTGCTCGCGGAAGGTTGAACCAATTCGCTCCTTGAACGCTTGGTCGGCTTCGCCGTCCTCAGGTCGAAAGCCCCACTGGTTTCTAAAGAGTGCAGTCTGGTTGAGGAACTCTGAAATTTCATCAATAGACATTCCCTTGGCGACGCGACTACCAATGAAGGGTGGCGGGAAGAGTGGGTTATTTGTCTCAACTTCGGGGCTGCGATCTGGAAGACCTTCAGGAGTTGGATCTTCTCCACGGAAACGACGCTGCACGGTGCTCTCTGAAATTTCGAGACCAAACTTTTCATCAACTTCGCCGGTCTTCTTAATTTCTCCGAGACGGTCAAGAACACGCAGTCCTTCGAAAGCATCTTTTCCATAGAAGACACGACCGTCGTAGATGGTTCGAAGGTCGCGCTCTACGTAAGTTCGTGTTAGGGCAGCACCACCCAGTAGCACCGGCACTTCAGACAGTCCTTGCTCGTTCAAAAGCAATAAGTTTTCACGCATGATGAGCGTGGACTTAACGAGTAGCCCACTCATACCAAGTGCGTCAGCCTTGTGTTCTTTAACGGCCTGAATCATTTCGTTAACTCCAACCTTGATTCCAAGATTGATGACGAGGTATCCATTGTTAGTGAGAATGATGTCAACGAGGTTCTTACCAATGTCGTGCACGTCACCTTTAACAGTCGCGAGAACCACTGTTCCTCGTCCACCTTGGTCGCTCTTTTCCATGAACGGCTCTAGGAAGGCAACAGCTGACTTCATGGTTTCTGCTGACTGAAGAACGAAAGGCAACTGCATTTCTCCCGATGCGAAGAGTTCTCCAACAACCTTCATGCCTTCAAGCAAGTGATCATTCACAATTTCGAGTGGCTTAATGCCACTTTCCATTGCCAGTTTCAAGTCATCTTCGAGTCCTGTTCGAACTCCATCAATGATTCGACGCTTCAAGCGTTCTTCGAGGCTTAAGTCATCAAGCTTCGCACCACCAGCAGTAGCTGCCTTTACGCCTTCGTAGAGTCCGAGAAGTGTCTGAAGTGGGTCATACCCTTCAGACCTGCGGTCATAGATAAGGTCGAGGCAGACCTTGCGAGATTCTTCGCTAATTTTTGCGAGTGGCAAAATCTTTGATGCGTGCACAATCGCTGCATCGAGTCCTGCTTCTGCAGCTTCGTGCAAGAACATGCTGTTGAGCACTTGTCGAGCGGCTGGGTTGAGGCCGAACGAGATGTTGGAGAGCCCGAGAATGGTGCGAACTCCTGGCATTTCTGCCTTGATGCGCTTAATCGCTTCAAGTGTCTCAATGCCGTCACGGCGTGACTCGATCATTCCTGTAGACAGCGGTAGCGCCAAGGTGTCAATGAAGATGTCCTCGGGACTTAGTCCGTAGCGCTCGACTGCAAGCTTGGTGATGTTCTGTGCAGCACGAACTTTCCACTCAGCGGTACGGGCCTGACCTTCTTCGTCAATGCACGTAGCAACTACAGCGGAACCAAATTCTGCTGCGAGCGATAAGAAACCGTCGAGGCGAGTTCCCGGTCCGTCACCTTCTTCGAGGTTCACAGAGTTGAGGATTGCCTTGCCACCGAGCCAGGTAAGGGCTTGTCGAGCTACGAGTGTTTCGGTGGTGTCAACCATGATTGGCACTGAAGACTGAGTAGCGAG
>Ga0136642_1001098_pt1 | contig 12072 bp, 9 predicted proteins | sample LowCatLa1302831Y_FD_115313 | JGI IMG/M metagenome (GOLD analysis project Ga0136642, IMG submission 115313) | Freshwater microbial communities from Lower Cathedral Lake, Yosemite National Park, California, USA - 13028-31Y | ecosystem: Environmental > Aquatic > Freshwater > Lake ... | reverse complement strand
TTGGTATTAAAATAATAGCCAGTGGGTGCTGTGAATTTGATCAACGATCCAGCAGTAACGTACAACAGTGAGGTCTGGCTATTTGACCCCAATACCAACGGTGTTCCGCCCAATGGTCCTACATATCCACTGGACTCGTTGCTATCGGCTGTAACACTGTTCCAGACTACGTTGGTAGTGTTGGAGTAATACTTGATGTAATTGGTATAAAAGAAATTTCGTAAATCTGGACTGTTAAAAATATTGTAAATTTTATTAGATATCACACCTTCAATGTCTGATTGAGTTAGAAATGTAAATGTGCTTTGAGCTTTGTAATTTTCTTTGTACAAGATACCGTCATCAGCAAATAAATTGGTGCTAGAATATTTTCCAGTAGGATCTTTTAGATCAAAATAACGACTGATACCGCTACTGGTTCTATTAATACTTTTGACTTTAGACACAGCAAGGCTTGCACTGAGTGGACTGATATTGTAATCCTCGCCAGTAATCATGCGGTTCTGTGTGTAGTATGTTTGTGGTGCGTTTGTCTTGATACTGGCACTGGTTTCTGATGCTGTGGAATTAGACACAGTTGTGACTAGATTCAAATAAATTGTTAGTGTTTCTTGTTGCCCAGCATTGCTAAGGTAGTTGATAGACAAGCTGACATTTCTAATATCAGCGGGATTAATTGTATATGTGAGATTGTTGCCTACACGATAGTAAATTCTAAAATTGCCACGTGGCAATTTTCCAAAAATGCCGTCGCTAAATTGTAGACTCACTGCATCATTGAGACGAGTTATCACACTGTAAATTGTTTTGATACTGTTGCTGATGCTGTTGTAAATAGCGTTGCTGCCCACTGTGGAGGGAACTTGATGCCACAATGTATTTTCTAAACCAGTTTGGTTTAGATCATATAACCATACATCAGTATTGTTAATATTTTCTACAGGAACATCAACCTGTTGATTACTTGTTGGCTGATTGATAGTGAATGTACTAGTGTTTAAGGTACCTTGTGTAAAGCGAAAGAAAAATCCAGTACCAGCACTGCCTGCACCGTAGCCGTCATCTGTGTACACACATGCTGGCGCACGACCAATAAAAGGAGATTCTTCATAGATATAATCTTTATTGGCAAATGTAGTACTGGTAACTTCAAAATTCATAGTGTTGCCAGCAACTGGTTTAGAAAAACTAAACACTGGCACATCTCTGTTTGTTGAGTTAAATCTATATTGTGCTGTTGGGATACCGTAAATTTTAGCGTTGTCTGATGGCTTACCAAACTGCTGAGTATTAGGAAACGCTGCGTTCATGATTCTAATAAACTGATCATACCAGTTTGTGTTGGCACTATCGTTCCAGGTGATTGTTTGACCGGACAAGTTTCGCCCGTTGCTATCAATAACATTTTCAGTAGTCTGCACAATGGCAAATTTTAACAGACCGCTGGCCGCAGTATTTCTAGTAGGATTATAGCTGATTAGTCGCGCTAATCTTAGAACACTTTCACGACGACTGGCCAGTTCAAGAAAGTTTTCACGGGCATTTAAATCCACACGGAACGCTATGCTTTGGCCCACATACGCAATAAGATCGATAAGAGCAAGATATTCGCTGGACTCAATGTAATCGTTGAAATCTTCAGGAAAATTCGTACGGATATAGTCAATCATCGTACGGCGCAAGTTGTCAAAGTCGTAACTTTGGAAGTCAGCGTTCTTGAACGATCGATAAATCTTCTGCCAGTCTTCGCTGACCAGCAGGTTGTTTTGTCTATCCGTTGAGCTCATAATTCTATCCTAATAAGTGTATTTATTAGATAAAATTATGTGTGTAGTTAATTATACGGGCAGCAATCCGTTGGCTTGATCAAACTTTAATTGTAGATTTTGCTGTATGTTGTATGGAATATAGCGCAGTACACACTGAATTTGTAGGCCAGTTTCATAGGGTGTAATTAAAATATTGCTGGCATGTACACGGGGATCATGATTGAGAATTTGATTTACATTTTGCAAAATCAAGTCTTGGACATCAGGTGTTAGTGGTTCAAACAACAGATCCCATATGATGGTTCCAAAGTTTGGATTCATTAATCGTTCGCCCTGTCTTGTATAGAAATGATTTAAAATATCCTGCTTGATCAGTTCAAAATCATAAAGTCTAAAATTTTGTGTGTCCGAATTAATCGTGCTGAATCCTCGGTACATTTGACTACTAGGTACTGAAGTTTTTTTAGGAGCTTTGACTGATAAATTTCTATGTATACTCATAATCCATTCTTATTTAGCTGGGGGCGGAGGAGGAATAAATGTGTCTTGCCCGGTGGAATATGCTTTCCATGCTGGCGGTACTTGGATTGCCGTTGCAACTTCTCTATCAGTGGCATGAGGTTTGAACAGCGTGGCATCCAGGTTTTCGTGATGCGGGTAAGGCTCTGTTGTTGGAACACGGGCCATGATGCTGGTTATTTTTACGCCATCAGTTTCTGTTGGATTATCAATTGTTGGCAACGGTTCTGGTAATGTAGCAACGGTAGCCGCGCCAGCTGATTTTGCAGATGCGGCTGCTGGGCCGTTGAGATTGATGTTGCCTCCTGATATGGTGGTGTTGGCGGCGGCAATCTCGGCATTGCCTCCGGATGTTAATTTATTGCCGCCTCCGGTATTCACATCAAAGTCAGCTCCAGATGACAACTTGGTGCCGCTGGACACAGCAATATCCAGTCCGCTACCAATAGATATATTGGTTTGGTCTCCTGCCGTGACATCCCAGGTTGCTTCAAATGACTGAGTATGGGCACCAGTAATAGTTTCGTTTTGTGTGCCGTCCACTTGTATTGAAACATTGCCGTTCACTATGCAAATCTTGTCCATACCCACTTCAGTTTGATGACGTTCAGCAACTTTGAGGTTGAAATTCCTGCCAGCTTCCATGTTGATGTCACGGTCGGCATAAAAGTTTAAATCATTGCCAGTATGCACACTGATACTATCTTGTGCATAGATGTCAATCTTACCATCGCTGGACAGTTCTATCCAGCTGGTGCCACGACTGTTTGTTATGTAGATCAGATCTTCGCTGTTGTGCATCAGTATTTGATGCCCAGTGCGTGTTCTAATACGAAATAATTCGTTGTGCGGACGAGTTACATCACCGTCATCTTCTCCGTTTTCCACTCCAGCATAGTCTGGCGGGCCATCAGTAGGTGCTTTTCTACGCAGAAATGCTGCATCACCATCATCCATTACAAATGTGGTTCCACCCAGTCTACTTACGTAGGCATTCGGCACTGCCCATTCTGCTTTGCCAATATTTCCACGTTTGGCACCGTCTTGTTTATCCACAGGACCTGGTGTACTGATACCAAACACCATACTAGGTGCTTCACGACGTGAACTACTAGATGTAATTCCTCGGGCGTCATCAAACAACAGGCCCTGAGCATGCAATGCATCAGTAAACGGATGGCGAGGTTTTAAATTTCTATTAGGGTTTGTTGATGTCTGTGCTTCTTTGTCAGATTTGTTGTATTCAGCAGTGGGTACACGGCCATATAGTCCTTGACTGTCTGGTTCAACATCTTGTGTTACCTTTTGGGTAGCAGCAAGGCCTGGCATCATGAAATTCATTTTGTCGTCAGGCACACATCCAATCCAATAACCACGTTTGGGATCACCGTCAACGAATATAACCATCACAGTAGTGCCAGTATCGGGTGGCACCATCCACATGCCATAACTTTTTTGCGAGTTGTTGTAGTCGTTAGGGCTTCCAGTAGTGTGTTTGACATCGGTGACTCCGTAAAACGGAGTCATGTATTTTACTTGATGTAACTGACCTTCATTACTGTTATTGCCGCCAGGTCTTAAAATTTCTACTTCTAGTATACCCATATAGGTAGGATCAATATTGCTAACAACTTTGGCAAGATACGGACCAGGGCGAGGAGTTGGCTGGTCTAAACTGGAACTGTCTGGATTGAATTCTGGCATTTAAAATAATTTTCCTAAACCTTTTTTGAGCGCACTTGCCGCTGCAACTATACTGGTTGCACCCACTGCCAGTTTTGTTGCAGTGCCCAAGGCGCCTTGCAGATCATTAAGAACTCCTGCGGCTTGGCCCAATGCACCTGCAATATTTTCTGGTCCGCTACTAGGTGCGTTGGCATTGCCGCTGTCTCTATTTGTAGGATCGTTTGCATTCTTGGCGGCTTTGTTGCCGTACATTTGATCTTTGGTGCCTTCCACTTTGGCTTCGTATAGCGGACGTCTGTTAAGTTTTAACGTTTGAGTAAAATGATTTTTACTGAATTTACTAGTTGCCAATAATACTCTGTATAATCCGGTAAATTGTTTAACAGGACTGCCGCCTTTTTTTCCAAAATCATATAAACCTGTGCTTTGGTCAATGTCCACTGGGTTCCTGAAGTTGATCATGACATCAACTTCACCATTCAAGTGATTGATTGAACCGTCTGCACACAAATTCACATGTTCGGTGCTTTTGCTAACATAATTACCTGTGCCAGTTTGTACAATATAATACGGATCTCCAATGATTTCCATATTAAGATTTATCATATCATTACCTTTGGTAATGCTATCATGGAAATATCTACCAGCTCTGGACGACTGTGTCTCCACGCCACCTCCGCCTAACTTATCAGTGCCAGACATTGTTTTAACAAATCTAACTATGCTGGAGAAAATTCCAGGCTCAGTTTCTGGCGGTTTGCCAGGTCCCACTGGTTGAGTTTGTAAACTTGGTGCCGATGCTGGCGAATTACTAGGTGCAGTTTTGGCATCTTGTGTTCCGCTGATACCGTCAGCGGGCATTGCATTATAAAAGTTATATTTAAATTCAATATTAAATTTTATGATATCCACATTCTTACCTGTGTAGATATAGTTGTATTCTTTCACAGCTTGTTTCTTTAAATTTTTATATCCTATGGGTTTTACTCCTGCGGGAGTTGCTGCTGAACTGGTGTGTACTTTGTATGGCATAACTCTGTACACATGCACCTTGGCAACATCGCCTGACTTGTTACTAAATTTCAACGGGTAAGTTTGAGCGTGGATTGACCACCAATTTCTATAACCTTCGGGGCTTAGATTGTTAGGGTCAAGAGTCTTGTCCACAAATTCACTCATCATGATGACCTGATTAATTGCATTAGTTACGTCAGTATCCTGACTAAACTTCATGTCAGATTCTTTGGTGTTGATGGTGTTGGCGCCTCGGCGTGCATTTTTTCCGTCATTGTCATAGACTTTTTGGTCTCTACCTACTGGTGTATCTCCTTTATGATTGTCATCAAATTTCATCTTGGATTTTCCAATAGGATTTATGGCTGTAAATTGCACTAATCTATCAGGAGTTGTTGAGTTTGTGATTCCCAGCTGTCGTAGCACGTCAGTCTCTGACTTGGACACATCCACCGTGGGTTCATCAGTATTGCCGGTTCCGCTGCCTGCGGCTACAAGATCTTTGCTGGCTGCGCCATCTTGTGGAAACAATATCAATATCTTATCCTGGTGTTCTAATTTGTTTGTTTCTGCAACTTGTTTTAATCTTGCGTTGATAACTGTTTGCAAACTTTTTGGACCTGATTGCAGCATTTCAACAACAGATGCGCCACGGGCGGCATGGTCGCCTTTTAACTTTGAGTTATAATCCAACAAGGCTTCGTCATTATATGGCTGTGCTGTTATAGTGTAAACAGCGCCCTGCTCATTGACCTTCATTTCACAGTTAATTAATTTGACTGGTATATATCGGCTACACCCTGGTATATTTGATATTGCACCTGTTTCTGTGTTTCCTTTAAAATCTATTGTGAGCAAGAATGGTGCAGTTCGCCAGTTGACTTGTTTTTGTTCTTGTGCTGCCAATTGAAGTACATTGAAAAACATGCCCATGCTGTATGGTTCAACAATCTTCATGGTTATTTTGCCAACTAGATTGTTGTTGCTACCGTTCTCGTGACCTATTTGATGTTGCAATTCTAGATCTTCAATATAGAATTCAAACTTTCCCCACGGTGTACTTATTCTATCATCTGGATTGCCAGATCCTGACTTACAGATAACTTTTCCTAATTTTCGTTTCATGTAAGTGTTATCAGGATTGGCATAGGAATCCATTGATATAGAAGACAAACTTAAAATATAGTTGTAACTGGCATAGGCAAATAACGGATTGGGCAACGGCAAAGGTAATCCAAGAGTTTCTGGCTTGCCTATTGCGCCCAGTGCGCCAGCAAGTCCACCTAGGGCGCCTGTGATGCCGCCAAGGGCGCTGCCAATGCCACCCAGTGCTCCACCAATGCCTCCACCAATGCCTCCCAGTGCTCCACCAATGCCCCCACCAATGCCACCCAGTGCTCCACCAATGCCTCCGGCAATATCACCAACTGCTCCTTCAACTGCTGATAAACCGTCAGCAAGACCACCCTCTAATGCAGTAACCGTACCTGATACAGAATCTTTTATGCCAGAAGCAGCATCCATGGCTTTGTTTTCTAATCCGGATATTGTTGCTCCTGCATCGTCAAAGAAACTTCCCATATTATAATCCCAATGCTTTGGTCAGTTCACTTTTCTTTGGCAAATATATTTTTGTTCCTGGAACAAAATCTAAAATAGGATCTTGTATAACATTCATGTTGCGTTGCGCAAATACCCACCACAAATTTGAACTGCCATACAAATCGTGTGCTAACAAATCAGGTCTGTATGTGTACTGTGATTGTATAGTGTATAAAATATCAGATGCGCTGGCACTTACTGGTCGGATGCTGAGTACGTCTAGATAATTTTGAACAGTTCTTGTTGCATACCAAGGACTTGTGATTGAGTAGGTAGCCATGATTAGATATAACCAAATTGATTGTTTAAATACCCGCCTTGCGCAAATCGGTCTAGACTGAAATTACGCGAACTGTTTCTGCTGTACATTGGCATTAATTTTATAGAAAATGTGCTCTTGGCAGGCACGTGGCTTATACCACCACTGGTACTACCGCCGAGTCCAAGACTTCCTGCAATGCCAGCGATCTGGCCAATGCCACCGGCTAGCCCGCCAATGGTGCTTGTGATGTCCCCCACAATGCCGCCACCTAATCCGCCAGCAAGGCCGCCAATGGTGTTAGCAAGGCCGCCAATGCCGCTGGCAACTCCTTGAGCTGCCCCTGCTGCACTGCCAACCACTGGAACTCCAATATAGTCAGTGTCGTTCATTAGTGTGGTGCTGAAGCTGGTTACAACAACTGGTATATTTTTAAACACATAGTTGCCGTAGCCGTTGAGGAAAATAATAGGAGGTGGGTTGCCGGCCTTTGGATCAGATCCAGCAAACATTTTGGTAAGACTTCTTAAATAATGCACCGCAGCAATCCAGTATAGTCCCTGTGTGGCATCTTCCACATTCATAGGTGCAGTGATAGATATCTCTCCTGGGTCACTGTGTTGGAATGCTCTGAATGTATAATTGGTATGAGTAGTATTGATAGGAGTGTAAGTAGCTGAACTGGCAATTGTGATTTCTGGTGTGTATGGGAATATCAAACCACCAGCATCTTTTAAAGGAGCAAATACAGGACTGCCAGAAAATGCTGTCCATTTAGCCATGCTTAATCTCACACGCCAATCATTGGAATTTGCATCGCCGCCAAAACTAGCCACAGCACTGGACAAATCTCCAATTGCTTCGGCAGCATCTGGCAACCCAGACAGAGCCATTCGAGCTGCGCTGGCAAAACCGCCGTCTTCATATGCAGTGCCCACAGCATTGGCCAAGCCGCTGACTTGGTTAAAGGCGCCAACTCCTGCATTAATGACACTGCCTGCGCTATTGATTGAATCTAATAAACCTGCCATGATATTGTCCTTTTGGTAACATATTTAGTTGACTTTATTATGTGCGTAGTTTATAATGTATCTATAAGAGGACTGACTACGGATGACCGCAAAAGTAAATTACCTAAACAACAAGGATATGTTGTTAGAAATACACAGATCAAAAACTTCCTATTGCAGTTTTACTGATCCCAAATATCACCAATATGATTTGATTCTGCCCAGTGTGGACAAAATCAATATTCGTAGCATAGCAGAAGCCAAACGTGTTCAAGCCAAACGACAAGGCGATGCAGAATATCAGCGTCGTAAGGCCGCTGGAGAAAAAGTCAAACAGTCGGACTGCGAAGTTGACTACAAAAAGATTACCAAAACGGATGTGGTATTTAGAATCATGACATTTGATCATATACCATTGAATAACACTCGCAAAAAGAATCCCAAAAGTCTTGCTGATCATAGAGACAAAGTGAATTTTCCCCCGTTCCAGCATTGGAAATTCAATGATGAAGACAAACTAGTTTGTGTTGGCAAGAGTCATTGGAAAGGTGCGTTGGACACAGGACATTTTGACAAAGATGCGGGCCAAATCACTAACACCTTGGCACGAATGATGTTAAAATTGTGTGAGAGATATGCCACTCGCGGTAATGTGCGTGGCTACACATACAATGACGAAATGAAAGGTCAAGCAATTTTACAGTTGGCACAGATTGGATTGCAATTCGATGAAAGCAAAAGTGACAATCCGTTTGCTTATTTTACTGCTGCTGTGACCAACAGCTTTGTTCGTGTGATCAACATTGAAAAGCGCAATCAAAACATCCGTGATGACATTCTAGAAATCAACGGCATGAATCCTAGCTATTCAAGAACTGGTGCTGGTGAACATGCAGCTGCTATGAAACGTAACGATGAAGCAGGACCCACTGAATGACCCAATTATTTAAAAAAGTTGCTTGTTTTACAGACATTCACTTTGGATTGAAATCTAACAGCAGTGTACACAATCAAGACTGTGAAGATTTTGTGGACTGGTACATTGCCAAAGCCAAGGAGGAAGGTTGCGATGTTGGAATTTTTATGGGAGACTGGCATCACAATCGCAACAGTCTCAACATAACCACCATGGATTACAGTTTACGAGCATTGGAAAAACTGGGTCAGGCGTTTGATCAATTTTACTTTTTCCCTGGCAATCACGATCTATATTACAAAGACAAGCGGGATATTCATTCAGTAGAGTTTGGTAAGTACATACCTGGAATTACTGTGGTACATGAACCTACTACCATTGGCGATGTTACATTATGCCCATGGCTGGTTGGTGAAGAGTGGCGTAGTGTAGGCAAGAAAGGTGGCAAGTATATATTTGGTCACTTTGAACTGCCCAACTTCTTTATGAACGCCATGATCCAAATGCCAGATCACGGTGAGATTGGCTTAGACAGCTTCAAACAGTATGAGCTAGGCTTTAGCGGACACTTTCACAAGCGTCAGCAACAAAAGAACATGATTTATATTGGCAATGCTTTCCCGCACAACTATGCAGACACTTGGGATGACGACCGCGGCATGATGATTCTCGAGTGGAATGGTGAACCTCAATATCACAGTTGGCCGGCTCAACCCACATTCCGCACACTGAAACTCAGCGAGTTGATTGACGGTGCAGAAACAATTATCAAACCCAAGCAACACTTGCGAGTCACATTGGATATTGATATCACTTACGAAGAAGCCAGCTTTATCAAAGAAAAGTTCATGGCAGATTATGAAATTCGTGAACTTACACTTATTGCTGAAAAGAAAGATGTTGAGATCAACACCAGCATTGATGTACAAGCATTTGAATCAGTAGACCAAATCGTTAGCAATCAGATTATCAGCATTGACAGCGACACCTACGACAAAAATATTCTACTGAGCATTTATAACAGCCTATGATCAAAATCAAAGATTTAACAGTTAAGAACTTTATGAGCGTGGGCAACCAGACCCAAGCCGTAAACTTTGGCAAAGAAAACTTAACACTTGTGTTGGGTGAAAATTTGGATCAGGGCGGTGACGACAGCGGTAGCCGTAACGGTACTGGCAAAACAACCATTGTTAATGCACTAAGTTTTGCACTGTTTGGCACTGCGTTAACTAACATTAAAAAAGACAATCTTATTAATAAGATTAACAACAAGAACATGTTGGTTACACTGGCGTTCGAAAAAGACGGCACGGATTATCGCATTGAACGTGGACGCAAGCCCAGTGTCATGCGGTTCTTTGTTAACGATCAAGAACAAGAAGGCGAAGAAACTGACGACAGCCAAGGCGACATGCGTGAGACGCAAAAAGACATTGACGAACTGTTTGGCATGAGTCACGACATGTTCAAGCACATTGTTGCGTTGAACACATATACAGAGCCTTTTCTTAGTATGCGGGCTAACGACCAGCGAGTCATTATTGAACAGTTGTTAGGCATTACTATTCTTAGTGAAAAAGCAGAAAGTCTTAAAGAACTAGTTAAGCAAACTAAAGATAGCATTTTACAAGAAAGTGCCAATATTGAAGCGGCCAAGAAAAGCAACGATAAAATCCAGGTTAGCATTGATAGCTTGTTAACTAGACAAACTGTTTGGAACACTCAACATGCTAACGAGCTTGAAAAGATAGGTCGTAGCATTGTGGAACTTGAGAGCGTTGATATTGAAGCTGAGCTTGCGAAGCACAGCGACCTCAAAGAGTTCGATGAAAAAACAGCGAAGCTGCGAAGCCTGAATAAGGAACGAGCTACTTTAGATAGCGCGATAGCGCAAGCGGAGCGAAGCGTCACGAAGTATGATCGCGAGCTCGGCCTATTGGCTAGCAAGACCTGTCATGCCTGTGAACAAACTCTGCATGACCATAAACATGAAGAAATGAGTGCATTGGCTCAGAAGCATTTGGGAGAGGCCGCCACTTACTTTGACAAAGTATCAAAGGACCTGGAAAAGATCACTGCTGAGATTGCGGCTGTGGGTGAGGTGCCCGGGAAACCCAATACTTACTATGACACCCTGGAGCAGGCCCTTAAACATCAGAACAATTTAAAGACTCTGGAAAATCAACTGGTGCAAAAAAGCCACGAAACTGATCCTTACCAAGAGCAAATTGACGAACTCACTGATACTGCTATGCAGGAGATTACATGGGACAGTGTAAACGCATTGAACACGCTCAAGGACCATCAGGAGTTCCTGCTGAAGTTGTTGACCTCCAAGGATTCGTTTATCCGTAAAAAGATCATAGATCAAAACCTAGCATACTTGAACAATCGCTTGACTTATTATCTTGATAAGATGGGATTGCCTCACACTGTGTTGTTTCAGAATGACCTAACAGTGGAGATCACCCAGCTGGGGCAAGACTTGGATTTTGACAATCTCAGTCGAGGTGAGCGGAATAGACTTATCCTTGGCTTGTCATGGAGTTTCCGAGATGTGTGGGAAAGTTTGTATCAACCTATCAACTTGTTGTTTGTGGATGAGCTGATTGACAACGGCTTGGATGCAGCAGGTGTGGAAGGCGCCTTGGCTGTGCTGAAGAAGATGGGTCGTGAACGCAAAAAGAACATTTTCCTTATCTCGCACAAGGACGAACTGATTGGTCGTGTGAACAATGTGCTCAAAGTGATCAAAGAAAACGGTTACACGTCATATGCCAACGATTTAGAGATCAATGAGTAAGCACGTTGAACCCCGGCCGGATCAGGATGAGCAATCACATGAACTGCTCATGGCCGCGTTTCGAGAGTATTTTAAAGAAAATCAAAAATGGCAAAGCAAAGGCACCCGCAGAGCAGGCGAGAACATGCGCTACTGGCTAGCGCAAATTAGAATTATAGCAAAACAACGCAGAGAACATGTGCAACAATATCGTGTGCATCTGGATCAGACCAAGGCAATTCGCAAGGCAAACCAAGAAGGCAAGGATGTAGGAGAGGCAGACACTAACTAAGTGCATGTCTTGGTACTATGAAAATCACGTAATAGAAACGTTGCCCGAAGACTGTGTTGGGTTTGTGTATCTCATAACAAACACTGTCTCAGGGCGTATGTACATAGGCAAAAAACTAGCAAAATTTTCTAAAACCACTTACAAAACAGTGAAATTAAAAAACGGCACCAAGAAAAAAAAGAAAATCCGCAGCAAAATTGACAGCGATTGGCGGGACTAT
>Ga0136642_1001097_pt1 | contig 12081 bp, 13 predicted proteins | sample LowCatLa1302831Y_FD_115313 | JGI IMG/M metagenome (GOLD analysis project Ga0136642, IMG submission 115313) | Freshwater microbial communities from Lower Cathedral Lake, Yosemite National Park, California, USA - 13028-31Y | ecosystem: Environmental > Aquatic > Freshwater > Lake ... | reverse complement strand
TTGAGCAGTCATTAGTTTATTTCCACAGGAACAGCAGAATTTCGATAAAGAAGAGTTTTTGCATCCACATTGCGAACAGTAAACGTTATTCATACGGTTATTATATTAATGAACTGGATTTTTATCTAATCCTTTGAGTACTTTTATAATATATTTGAGAATTTCACTGCGCATGATGTCTTCTTCGCTGAATTCAAAACAATGAATGCCTTGTTTTTCGCTAGTTTCATTATTGAAAATGTCAAACATTTTACTAAAACCAGATTTATTGCCAATGTCTGATTGCATCGGATCTCCACAAATAAACATTTTAGTATTTTCACCAATACGAGTAATTAAAGTGGTTAATTCTTTAATGGAGAAATTTTGAGTTTCGTCGGCGATGATGATTTTATCTTTCCATGAAGCACCTCTTAGATAATTTACGGGAAGAGCTTCGATGACTCCCTGTTCTTCGAGAATTTTCGATTGATTAATAGGAATCAGCTCATCAAGCTTGTCGTACAAAGGCATCATGAAAGGATTAAACTTTTCTCCAATAGTGCCGGGAAGGGCTCCTAGATTTCTTTCGCCAGATTCGGCGATTGTTCTAACATATTTAATTTCAAGGCCAGGATTTTTATTCAACATATGAAGAGCGCAGTAAACAGATAAGAAAGTTTTAGAGCTGCCTGCGCATCCACTAACGAATATTACTTTTGTATTTCTATCGAAAGCGATTTGCGCCAAACTCTTTTGTTTGTCGGTAAGTTTGAAATCCTTAATGTTTAATTTAAAATTACGAAATCTATTATTTTGTATATCATTTTGAATTTCAGATTCAAAAGATTCTTCTTTATTGGTTTTTCTGATTTTCTTTTTTTGTTTTGACATAGTCCATTTATTATTACACAATGATGTATGGTTTTCCACTGTTTAAGTATTCCTTACGCCGCAACTAGAAAAGAAGTGAGCTTGTGTGCATTTGTACAAAAAGTTTATAAGTTTTGTGGAGAAATGACCAAAAGAGGACATACAGTTTATCATTATGGACATGAAGATTCGAACGTCAACTGCACTGAACACATAACAGTAACGAATGACGCGATTCTTAAGGATGCATATGGAAATCTTGAATCTTGGAAGGCTACAGGCTTTAATCAAAATGTATATGAGAATTCTTTTACAGTATTTAATGAAAACTGCACGATAGAAATCAATAAAAGACTAAAATCAAAAGAAGAATTCATACTTTGTTGGTTTGGTTTTGGTCATGAAGCGTGCGCAAAAAATTTCTATGATAAAGCTGTGGTAGTTGAACCTAGTATCGGATATGATTCTATGTTTGCTCCGATTAAAATGTTTGAAACTAAATCTCAAATGCATAAAATGCACGGAATCGCACAAAATGCAATCAATTTTGGCAAAGAATACGTTGTTTATCCGGGATTTGATCCAGATGATTTTCTTTTTAAAAAGGAAAAATCAGATACAGCGCTGTTTTTAGGAAGAGTTATTGAATCTAAAGGCGCTAAATTAGCTTATGATATATGTAATGAAGTGGGTCAAGATATAATATTCGCGGGCCCCAATATAATGAATCTTCCAGATACGAAATATTGTAAATTTATAGGTTTTGTCGAACCAATCAAAAGAAAACAATTATTAAGTGATGCAAAATTCTTATTTGCGCCTAGTTTATTTATTGAGCCTTGCAATTGGACGGCAATAGAAGCTCAATTCTCAGGCACTCCAGTCGTTTCTACTGATTTCGGAGGTTTTACAGAAACTGTTGACCAAGCTAAAACAGGCATCAGATGTATAGATCCGCAAACGATGCTTTATGCAGTCAAAAATATAAATAAAATGATAAATCCTGTTGATTGCTATAATCATGCGGTATCTAGATTCACATTAAAACAGCAATGCGACTACTATGAAGTACTATTTAGTAATTTAATCCAAGACTTGTAAAGTCTACTTCTTTTGCGGTCACATTTATTAAATAATCTTTTATATTATAAAAATTACAATTAAAATTCACACATCTTTTCCAAAGATTAAAATCTTCAGCTGCCAAATTCGTATCGTCATAAACACCACAAAGATAAAAAATCCTTTTATTTAAAATAACTGAAGGATGACAAATTGGATTTTGATTTTTTTCTCTCACGCAATCATAAATTTCTTCATTAGTCTCCGCATATACGCCATAAAAAGTATTAGTTTTCCCTAATAAAACTACACCTGTTCCACATATATCAATATCAGGATTTTTATTTAAAAAATCCATTTGTATTTCTATTTTATTTAAATGCCACTCGTCATCACCGTCTAATCTGGCAATATATTCAATAGAATCGTCATTCATGATTTTGAATATGCCGGTATTCAGAGCTGAAGATATTCCAGAGTTTTTATTTTTTAAATAAATTAAATTATCAAAACCTTTGATAAGATCATACAAACCATCACTCGAAGCGTCATCAACTAAATAAATAACGTATTCTTTTTTTAAATCTTTAAAATAAGTCTGATTAACAACGCTATCTAAAGCTCTAACTATTGTCGAAGCGTTATTTTTAACTGGAATGAGTACGGCTATTTTCGTATTTTTCATATCCGAATTTTTGTTCATTTAAATCTTTATTAAAAAACTTCTTTTGGAGATTTTGTTTAGCAGTGTGTCTTTGAAAATTACAATAATCAACTTCTTTGGCAGTGACTTCATTATTTTTAGCTTTATCGACTGCATTAAAAGTTAACTGGTTAGCTTGTATCATTTTTCTATACTCTTCGGAGTTGATTATTAAAAACCACTTCTCTTGTGAAAATTGATTCTTTAAATAAGTAAGACAATCACTCCAAGCGTCATGACTTTTTGCGCTTTTTATTTTTTTAACTTCCAATATGCTTAAATAATCAAAAGCATATGCCTCATCTACTTTAAGATTAATCATTATTAATAATAAGATTTATTTTTTGTTTTACCATATCGAAAGTAATTTCTTTACTACATTCAAAATCCTTATTAGCTGGGCACCATTTCCAATCTGAAGGATCAAAGGAGTATTTTGTATTATCAAAACAGCCATTGCATACGTTCGTGTTAGTTACTCGATACGGGGTATGAAATTCAAATTTTTCAGAAACAGAACCCGAAATAATAACAGTCTTTTTATTTAGAGCCCACGAAACCCAAGATAAACCGGAACTTAAACCGATAAAGAACTCAGCTTTATTAATAATATTTATTATGTTATCAAAACTTTCAGAACCGACGAAATAATCAACATTCTTTGGACAAAAGTTCATAAAATCTTGAACACCAAAATGTCTTTCTTTATCAACGCAGATAACTTTATATCCTAAAGAATGTAAATAATCCACTGTTCGCTTCCAACCTCCTTTATTATTCCAATATCTTGATTGAGAAGTAGATTGAGTGGCAATACATACATATTTATGATTAAGAAAACTAAAAGAAGAATTCGTCTTTAATTTAGTCCTAGCTTGTGGTTTTTCTACGTCCAGAATTGAACATGCCACATCTTGAAGACTTAAATTTGCCCAATGAGTTTTATCAAGAGTTCTATTTTCTTGTGAAAAACAACCAATCTTGTATTCGCAGTAGTAGTTGTTATTATTTTTTGTAGAATAATCGTAAAAATTAATGTTTAGATACTGTTTTTGCAATAAATCTCTTTTTGCTGTGTAGAAATCTACTTTGCAATTATGTTTTTTCTGAAATTGATCAACAACAGGCATCCAAGCGATAATGTCTCCTAAGCTTGATGACTCATTTATGATTTTTATAGTTTTACCTTTCAGTTCTATAAAAAAGACTATCTCAGAATTATTTATTAAATTAGTAACTATAATTTTCCAATTTACGAAATATTTAACAGAGCAAGATGTCCACATATTATTTCTTATGTTGGATTGATGCTTGATTGATCCATCTTTTTGATCAATGAATTTTATATTGTAATTGCAAATTTGATCTCCAAAGATTTCTACTTTAGCAGATGGATTGTATGACACTGAAATGTGATTAGTGTCTAAAGAAAAAGTCGTTATGGATTTTTTATTAGTCTTTAGAAGATTGCTCAAAAGATATTCTTGAAGATTTCGTTCAAAAATTATAGAGATATCTTTATTGTTAATGTATTTCTTACGAAAGATTTCCAAATCTGAAACGAAGCATTTCATATTCCACGATAAAGCCTCTTTTATAGAAATAGGGTTTAGTTCTTTAATCGAAGGCATAATAAATAAATCCATGCAGCTCATGAATTTATCAACATCTGATCTTTCTCCCCAGAATTTGCAGTTTTTTTGATTCACATCTATACCGCATTCATTTAAGTAGCATAAATTTCCTACAAAATGAAATTGAATAGGCTTATCAAGAAATTGTTTGGCTAAATCGGTTGAGAATTTTTGATTTTTATTTTTGCATATCAAGCCTACTTGTAAAACGTGATAATATTCTGGGTCTAATCCTAAAGACGAAAGAGTTTGATTTCTGTCTGGACGGATTTTCTTTTCTATTTGCATTTCTACAATTTTGTAATTGTATTTTAATTTTTTAGCAACTTCTTCGTGAAAGTCTGAGCAAAACCAGAATTCATCAGGGATATTCTTTTTATTTTTAATGTCAAAGACGGAGTCGTGTAATGTTTCACATATCTTGTAATTTCTTTTCGTATCGTAAAGAAACAATACAAATTTTTCACTCATTCCCTGAAGAGCAAACTGTTCTGAAAAATCATTAAGATGTATAAAGTCTGGTTGGTAATTATTTATTAAAGTAATTGCTTTATTTTCTTTTTCTTTAAAGATTTCTGAAGGTTCGTCATAACGCCCAATGTTAATAAAGTTTTCTTCGCCAACGAATTTAATAATCTCGTTTCTTTGAACGTTGTATTCTTCGCTGTAAAGATTCCATTCGATGACTTTTATCTGGGCTCCTTCTTTGGCTTTTTCTTTAATAAGCCATTCTAAATATTTAGGAGCGCCGCCTGTGGAAAGGTGGCCAGTAATAAATAAGTATTTTGGATGTGCATGTATCAATTTTTCTTTTTTTATCTCAAAATGATTTTTATTAATTGCGTATATCATTCCGACAAGATCTCCGAATTTATCCATATTTACGTGAAAATTAATTTTTGTTAAAAATTGTAGAATTTCATCTCTTTTGTCGTTGTGATATTCTAACGCGATTTTTTTAACATTTTTTTTGATATAAATTTCATTTTCAGGAGTGAATATAAATTCTTCAGCTCCTTCGCAATCTATTTTTAGAAAATCGATCACGGTTAATTTATTCAATTTAATAAATTGATCAAATGATATAGTCTTGATTTTTATGTTTTTGCTATTTTCATAATAAGAGTCTGATTGATCTCCTTTGGCTTCGATTATTTTAGCGCACGCAGAAAGATCGCCACCTTTTCCCACTTGTAAAAAGCTTTCTCCAGAATCTTTGGAAATAGCAAAAGGATTCACAATTAAATTTTTATGATTACTAAAATATTTATTAATAATAGCTAAACAACTAGGATTGGGTTCGCAACTATAGATTTCAGAACAACCTTTATCTAAAGAATATTTAATAAATGCGCCTTGATTACTTCCAATATCAACAACGATATCATTTTTTTCTACGTCAATATTATATTTATTGTATAAATTTTTATGAAAAACTTCGTAATAAGAATAAAATTCCACATCTTCCTGAAAACCAAAAGAAACAGGAAAAAAGTTATTCAATACCCAATTAAAAAAACATACTTGCTCTAAAATAATATGCGAATCTTGTTCAAAAATTATTTTAATTTTTTCTGTTATAAAATTTTTGTAATAAGAAAAATCCGTCCAATATTCGCAGCCACCTTCCAAACTTAAATCTTCTTGATAGATAATGAATCCATTTGATGGATCAATAATTTTTATTTTAAAATTTTCTATTTTATTAGTGTCGCATGAATAAATGACTTTAGAAGCCTCTTTATCAATGGTTACAATATTTATTTTGCATTTTTCTTTCTTAATGTTCAAAAAAGTTAAAACTTGATCGACATTCGGATGGCATTCAAAAGAGGTTTTGTTTTCTAGACAATTAATTAAAGGAGGTATTCCTTTAATAGTGCCCCACTCTCTAACTCCATATTTTATATTAGAAGCGCAGAAGATATCGCAAGGTCCTGAGATGTATTTGTATTTATAATCTTGACTGTTGTATCTAAATGGTGCGCGCAATTTATTGTTGATTGAAGATCCTAATTGAATAATAAAAGCGTCTGTAGTTCCGGCTAGATGAAGCAATCCAGAATCCATTGTTACAAAATAACTAGATTTATTGATTACATGCCAAGCTTGAGATAATGAAAGCTTATTAGTCAGATCTATTCCTTTAGCGACTCTTAGTTTTTGAACTTGCTTATTTATATCATGGAAGCCCTGCTCTGAAGAATCTTTACCAACCAGAACGACGCTTATTCCATTATTATTTAAATCGTCTATAATCTTCTGCCAGTTATCTAATGCATATGTCCTCGACGGCCATGTCGTGCATACGTGCAGGCATACATATTGATTAGGAAGATTATCGATCTGTTGATAAGGGTCGGCGATGAAATCATATTCCATTTCTCCTTCGGCCAACATAAAACCTAAATCAATAGCGTGAAACTGTCTAATGTCGATAGTATTATGTTTTTTTTCTACACCAAAATAAAGAAATGTTTCAAATATTTCTTTAAAAGCAGTTGTTTTGTTTTTTAATTCAGAAAAGTCGATACATTCTTCGATGTATTTATTGTTTTTAAATATGTCTTTGTGATGAGTGGCGACTGTTAGTTTTTTACCATACGCATGATACAGTTTTCTCAACGTGGGTGTGCAAGCGATTGTATCCCCCAAAGAAGGAGAATGAATTTTTAGTAAAAGGCGATGATTCATTTCTTTAAATATATTATACTCGGTGTCTGAAACCTTTCCATGATAGAAATATAGATTATTCATATCTTTTTCGGCGGGAATACAACAAAAGTCTGTTAACAAATAACTATTGTTTTTAGGATTTTTAAGGGCCCCGTTCATTCTCGCGATGTTCGCGGAAGAAGACTTTTCATCTTGTTCATAAGGTATGTTTATTAGTGTTTGAGATAAATTATTAGAGTATTTATTTTTCCAAAGAAGACAGTTAATCACTGTTTCCTCATGATATGCGGCGTATTTAAATTGATCATTAAATATAAAATCCAAGAAACAAGTATTCTTCCATTCATTTATAAAATCCGAGCATTCGCTATTGAATACAAAAACACCAGTTTGAACATAAGTTGATGTTCTTAAGCTTAAATCTATATTTAAAGCTTTCAAGAGTTCGGCCTCTATGCATTTGTTTATATCAAAAGAGTTGTTAATATAAGGATTGCCGCGACTATTTAATACGATATATTCAAAACACGCACGATTTAATAAAGGATAATTAGTGATGTTTTGCGCGTGATTAAAAATAGAATCAAGTTGTTTTCTAGCCAAACAGTCGCAGTCTATATAACAAAACGAATCGCCAGTGTTTTTTGCATAATTTTTTAGTGTTAGTTCGGCGATGATAGGCTTAAGAAACACTAAACATGATTTGTTATCTAATTTCTCATAGGAAGAAGAAGAAACATAATCTTTAGTAGAGAAATATACTGGAATTACATTTTTGTACTTACTTTTGTAATGGAAATCTACAGTATAATAGATGATTACTGTGTTTGTATTGTTTTGAAGAGACTCGAACAACCTTTCGGCGTATTTAAGATAGTTTTTATCACTGTGAGTAACGAAGCGATTCATTATATATAGTAATCAAGTATTTTATCTTTTTTGGACAAGTATTCTATAGCTTTATATAATAGTTTTTCATCATCATTAAATCGCCCAAGTCCTAAATTACAACTGTTGCATATATAGCCGCGAAACTCATCAGAGAAGTGACAATGATCTAATATCCAATCCGCAGTATACATTCCACAGATTGGGCAGTTTCCCGAAACAGGTGGGGCGTTTTGTGATTTTAATTTTTTTCGCAATATTGAAAGATGTTTTGTACATGTCTTGCATGTATTTTTTCTACCTGCATTACTAGTAGAGAAAAAAGAAAAATCTAGTACAAACTTTTGAGTTTTACAACTTCGACATATTTTTAAAGAATTAGTCATCTGTGGCGAAGGTGGGCGGCTATTTTTTTGATTTCACCTTTTAGGATTATAGCTTTTTTTCATTGATTTTCGAAAATAAGGGGGGGTCAGATTTTTGTGCTTTTTTTTCTGCTGAGTTGGGCGAACGGCTGACAAGGGATGCAGAATGAAAGGTTGATGTTGTGGAATCAGGAATGAGGAGTGGGATAAGGTGGGGATGTGAGAATATAATGAAATATGATGTGAGAGAATGAGGATACCTTCCCCCCTCGCTGCGCTGAATGTGTCAAGATCTTTTTTTTTCAAAAAATGGGGGGGGGTCGCCAACATGGCACGGATGCTGCTGTAAAGATTTCTAAAGAAAAGTGTGGAACAAAAAATCGACGTCTGACATAGTTTGCTCCTAATGAAAAACAACATGTCGGTCTTGTCGGTTGGTCAATTGGTTCGCGTCACGACAGTTGGCGAAGCCAAGCTTCTTAAGGGCGGGCGTGGTCTGCCACTCAACCGTTTGACGGGCAGGGTAACAAAGGAGGTCTGCTATTCACGATTGGAGGTTTCCGGGCCGGGCATGTTTGAGGCTAAGATGCGCGCAATGGGAAGCGAGCCCGCAGGGGCTTCCCCTTGGTATAATTGGACGATGGATGCTGGCGTGGTCCAACATAAGACCTCAGGGGAGCGCTATGCAGCGTTCCTCACTACGGGGGCGCCCGTAGAGGTAAAGTGGTTCGTCGACGGCAGAACGCCATCTCCTAACGAGATGGAAACCATTGAACGCTACAAAGGCGCGCCGAAAGGCGAGCTAATTATGCTGACGTTAAAGATTGACAACGTGGAGAGTATAGGTCCGTGCGAGTGAAGCACCTTCCATGCCAAGTACACCTTGGCATGGTTTCTGCTTGCCCTGAAACGGGCTTGTGTAACCCGTTGAACATCAAGGACTTACAAAAGGGGCCCCCCGCTTTCGTAACTCCTTCGTAGTCAACGACTTACGTAAGCGCCCCGTCTTAGCAAGATGCATGCCAACCTTGACTTGGCACGGTTCATGCTCCCTGCGTCCACATTGGCAAAAAAAACTTCGAAAAAAACCGCTCAAGGCCATTGACGCCGCTCCCGTGTTCCGGTAGATTAACGGCATGGAAATTAAAATGCAGGTCGAACGGGGCGAAGTTGAAATCGAAGTCGAAGTTCTAGTGGAGTTATCTCCAAGCTACCGTGGGGCGCGAGGGCGCTTTGGAGAGCAGCTGGAACCCGACGAGGCAGCATCAGGAGAGGTAGTAGGAGTGGTCCCGGAGGGAATCATGCTGTCTGAGGGTGAGGCCCTAGAGGCTGTGTCTAGGGCTTTCGCCCAAGCTCATGACAATGAGCTTGCGGCGCTAGAATACGCGCAGGAATGCGCACGAGATGAAGCTTGGGACTGAGTAAGCACCTTCCATGCCAAGTACACCTTGGCATGGTTTCTGCTTGCCCCAAAACGGGCTTGTGTAACCCGTTGAACATCAAGGACTTACAAAAGGGGCCCCCCGCTTTCGTAACTCCTTCGTAGTCAACGACTTACGTAAGCGCCCCGTCTTAGCAAGATGCATGCCAACCTCGACTTGGCACGCTAATTGCTCCCCAGCAAGATGCATGCCAACCTTGACTTGGCACGGTTCATGCTCCCTGCGTCCACATTAGCAAAAAATACTTTGAAAAAATCGCCCAAGGCTATTGACGTCGCTACCGTGTTCCTGTAGGTTCACGGCATGGAAATTAATTTGTCGAATCAAATCAAGCAGTTGGGCAATGGCATTATGAACGTGCCGAGCGGTAGTCGAGACTCGACGTCGTTCAATCAGTTGAGCGGATGGCTTGTAGGCTACGTCTCAGAGAATCACCAAATCGGAGATCTCCAAAAAATGAGAATCCTAGAAAAGGTCGCAGAATTGCAAGCAAGCTAAAGCACCTTCCATGCCAAGTACACCTTGGCATGGTTTTTGCTTACCCTGAAACGGGCTTGTGTAACCCGTTGAATGCCAAGCACTTACAAAAGCGGGGGGCCCCATTTGTAACTCCTTGATACTCAACAACTTACGTGTTTTTTCGGCTATAGCATTTTTCATGCCAACCTTGACTTGGCATATATATTGCTACACAGCATCTTTCGTACCAACTATTTTCTTTTCTTTTTTTCAGTTTTTTCTTTCAATCAGTCAAAGAAAACTTATTGTGTACTTATGCAGATTGTATACATTGAAGTTGAAATTAAAATTGACGACATCGTGCGCGTGCCCTTGCTCGTGGACGCGGCATGGAGCGAAGGCGTTCCCGAAATAATGGGCGTTTTTATAGAAAACGAAAACGCTTTCAATAAAGACGAAACTGCAATCATTCTTGCGCAAGCCGAAAAGAAAGAGGATTTTATAATTGACAAATTAATCGAAGCTTCGATTAAAATGGCGGACTTTTCCTGGGATGCATATTGATATATATTCATGAAATTTATTTTATTCTTTATCGCATTCTGTAATGCAGTAAATGCCGCTAGTCTAGATGCTGGATTTGTCGCAGCTGTCCACGAGGTAGAAACTGGCGGACGCAATGGCGCGATCCTTGGGGACAACGGGCGCGCGCTTGGCCCTTTTCAAATTCACAAAGGCTACTGGCAAGATGCCGTGTCTTTTAACAAATCAATCGGCGGAAAGTATAGCGACTGCGCCGAATACTCTTATTCTGTAAAAGTAGTTACAGCCTACTTGAACAGATATGCCAAGGAGGCGGTTTTAAAAAAGGATTACAAGACGCAGGCGAAAATCCACAATGGCGGGCCGAAAGGCGTTGACAAAGCGGCCACCAACGTATATTGGCGCAAGGTGAAGCGGAGCCTATGAACTGCGGGCGGCGCGCCGCCTCATCCCTCCCCAATCTCTATTTGCTATTTGTCAATTAATATTTTGACTTTGAAAATTAATTTTTTTGTATTTGACTATTTGGCCGTAAACATTTAACTTTAGCGTATGAAATTCATCAACTTAACTCCTCACGATATTACGGTTGTACTGGTTGATTCTGACACCCAAAGCAATCGTTCCAGAATTTTTCACAAAAGCGACACGATTGCCAGAGTTTCGCAAGTCTCAACTATGGTTGAATTTATTGACGAAGTCGCCATCCGCGCCGTGAAGTTCGGCCCGGTCACTGGACTACCACAGCCTACCGATGGCATCAAATACATTGTCAGCGCAATGGTCAAGAGTGCCAGCGCTGGTCGTACTGATTTGGTGAGTCCCGGCGACTTGATCCGGGACGCAAGCGGCAACGTGATTGGCTGCAAGGGATTCTTTTGTTGATTCAGTGATTGACTTGTTTTAAACCTTCCGATAGGATATATCCACAATGATTACTTACACTGTAAAAGTTGACGACAACGGCGACACTGAATGGCGTCTTGACGGCAAGTGGCATCGTACTGATGGACCTGCGATTGAATCTGCTGATGGAAGCAAAGAATGGCTTCTTAATGACAAGCGTCATCGTACTGATGGACCTGCGATTGAATCTGCTGATGGAAGCAAAGAATGGTATCTGGACGGCAATCGTCATCGCACTGATGGACCTGCTGTTGAATCTGTTGATGGAAGCAAGCTTTGGTATCTGAACGGCAAGCGTCATCGTACTGATGGACCTGCTGTTGAATCTGCTGATGGAAGCAAGCGTTGGTATCTTGACGGCAAAGAATTGACACAATCACAGTGGATTGAAGCTGTCAAGCCTAAAGTTACTGGTTGTGTCGGAAAGGTGGTTGAGGTTGATGGCGTGAAGTATAAGCTGGTTAAGGCTTGACTTGTTTTAAACCTTCTGATAGGATATATCCGTCAACAACCCCTAGGCTAAAGCCATAGGGGTTTCCTTCCTCCAAGAT
>Ga0136642_1001096_pt1 | contig 12099 bp, 17 predicted proteins | sample LowCatLa1302831Y_FD_115313 | JGI IMG/M metagenome (GOLD analysis project Ga0136642, IMG submission 115313) | Freshwater microbial communities from Lower Cathedral Lake, Yosemite National Park, California, USA - 13028-31Y | ecosystem: Environmental > Aquatic > Freshwater > Lake ... | reverse complement strand
GTGGAAAGAGTAAAGATAAATGCATTAATTGTTTCTTGGATAGAAAAATATTTTTAATTTCATTATTATATTGAAAATAGAGGCAATCTTTAAAAATAGAAGGATTTTTAGCTTCAAAAAAGTGAATATCAATATCATCGATTTTGCCATCTCTCAAAACCCCATTCCAAAGAGAAATATAAAAAATATTATTAGATTCACTAAAAGAAACAATAGCATGATTAATTTGAATAAGCTGAAAATAATTCATTAAAAATATATGAGAATAAACATTTAAATGATTTTATTCATAGCTGATAGGCATTTCAGCAGAAGGTAAATTATCCCGCCGCCATTCGGTCTGAATGATGCCGTTGTCTCTGATGTTGACGGGTTCGTAGCAATCAGCGGCAAAGGCTTTGAGACCTTCCTCAACAAGAGTAGGATTAATATGTTCATTAACAAATCTGCGCCGATAGGCTTTGCATTCGCGTCGTTGCTCTTTGGTCATAGACTTTTTGTATTGTATCCGCTGTTGCCTAATGTGTGCAATTTCGTCGCATACGGCCTTGGTGGTGTAGTGTTCGAGATAAATTGAAGGTGCAAAATCGCGTACACGTGGCTCCCAAAACTTAAGGATGTGTTGGATAGTGTCTTTTTCCTGAGTAGAGAACATGTTGTCGAAAGTAGCCATGGTTATATTAATAATAATGAATAAAGGATGTTTCATTTTTTTAATCTCTAACAAAAGGATAAAGTTCAGAAATGTCGATAGAGAAAATGCGAGATAAAACATGAGCCTGATGTTGAGAAATAGGTTCACACCAAGCATCGCGGTCGTGAGGAATATAATGAATAACAAAATACATATCCCCAGAATCAATAAATTGAATTTTAAAAGGAATAGAGAAAATATGTTTTTCAGTTCCATCAACATTTAAAATAAAGAAATCCCCGCGTTGATGAGAGAAGTAGAGAGAAGGAACGAATTCAATAGGAATACCTTCAGCGTCCATAAGAGTTTGAACATATGATGCCTCAAGAAGAGAAATAGAATAAGGAGTATTGCCATCAAGCATGAAGAAAGATTTGCCGTCATCCGTTTCTTCAATAGGAAGTCCACGAAGAGTAAAAGTACTAAAGCAAGGAGGATTACCATCTAAGAAAGTGTATTTAAGTAATCCGCGAACAGTGCGAATAGAATCAGATAAAATAATAATATCATCGCCACGTCTATAAGCACCATCAAGTTGTCGTATTTTATTTCTGATATCAAGAAGAGAATCAATTGAAACATTTTGAAGGAGAGAAGATAAAGAGTCAATAGAGTCAGAGGTCATTAATTATAATAAAAATATAGAATAAAGTATGCATCAATTTTTCCGACTCATTTCTGAATTTTCCGACTCATTTCTAGTATTGCATGAAATGTAATACAGAAAAAAAATAAAAAAAAATAAAAAGTAAATAAAAATATAAGTAATAATGTAAAATTAAATGGTATAAAAAATGAAGAAAGTAATAATATTAAGGAGTTTTCTCTCTAATATTTTTTGAATTAAGAAAATAAAAAAAAATAAAAAGTGGCCACGCAAGGCCTTGCTTTTTATTTATGGGTCGTTGAGGTCATCTTCGTCGTCGATGAGCGGCGGGATGTCGTTGATGTTGTCGTTGATGTTGTCGTACTGAATGTCGTTGATGTTGATGATGTTGTCGTTGATGTTGTCGTACTGAATGTCGTTGATGTTGATGATGTTGTTGTTGATGTATGTCTCTGGAAGCCAAGTGACGGTAAGATTCTCGTCTAGAATCATAGTACCGACGAGAAGGTTTTGGAAGAAGATACCCTTGCGGTGTTCAACCCCGATGTCTCTGCAGTTGTATCCGACGCCAGCGCAGCGCCAGTAGAAAGAGCCATCGTCCTGTAGTTGCCACATCATACATTCGTTGCCGTCGGGGTCGAAGTAGAGCGTGAAGAGTTGTCCGTTGATGTCCGGGTACCAATGCCATCCGTTATTGTCGATGACGGGCGCGATGGGGTTATGAATAGTCTCGATAGGTGTAGCCAGGTCGTCCCAAGAGATTTCGTCGCCAATGTTAGTGATGAAAGCCATTTTGAAGTGTGTTGGATGAGTCAAACCTCCAGAAAAAAAAAGAGTTCAATTTTATCCGAGTATTTGAAATAAAAAGTGGCCACGCAAGGCCTTTCTTTTTATTTATTCATCGATGATACCTGCGTCGTCAGAGGAATGAAATGTCCATGTACCGTCATAGGTTGCTGATACGCGTCCAAATTCCTCGATGCTGTAGAGTGACATCCTGCACATCGCCGCAAGAGAGCCGAGTGAATCGCCATGTGAGATGACCGTAACAACGGGTACTTTTCGCTGAATACACCAGTCACCAATACGAGCAAGAGTACCCCTGTATCGAGCATCAGCGGTGCCGCCCAGACCGCGTGTTTCCTCTGGAGGGTTAGTAGTGTCGAGGCGAATAAATAGTTGAGTGAGCTTACGTACATCGTCGTCATCCAGGACGTCGAATTCCTCGACAGGGCGTTTCAAAACCTTTGGATGCATAACTTCGCAGAGGCCAGCGTCGATGATGATGATGCCGCCATTACGCTTTTGAACTTCTACAGCAGTTTCGATGCATCGCCATAAGGGCGAACACCAAATATATTGAGTTGGTTCGGCACCCTTTTCGTGAATACGCGCAATGCCGGCCGGAGAGAGTTGTGTGTCGTGAATACGTGTGACCAAATCCTGAATCGCTTTGTCTGGGTCGCCATCAGCGCGAAGAGAATGCCTGCGAAGATTGAGTAGGACCTTGGGTACAATTGGAGCCGAAGCCGAAGGAGCCGAAGCGGAAGTAGCGGTGCGAATAATGCGAGACATTGTTTAAGGCCAATATAGCAAAATAAGTTGAATCAATTTTATTTAAGTATGAAAGTAATATAATGAAATATTTAGGCGGTAAACAAAGAATAGGTAAACACATAGCAGCATTTCTATTAAAGATAAAAGATAAAGAGTTAAAATACTTGGAACCATTTTGTGGGTCATTGGGTGTATTAAAACACATGACAGACGGTGAAGTAGTAGCAAATGATTATCACAGTGATTTAATAGCAATGTGGAAAGCAGTACAGAAAGGAGAGTTAGTATATCCAGAAAGTGTAAGTGAAGAAGAGTACAATGCAGCAAAAGAGTTAAAAAGTCCATCCGCATTAAAATCATTTATAGGGTTTGGAATGAGTTTTGGTGGGCGATATTTTGGAGCATATGCGCATAAGTATTTGGGTAATAAGAAAGAAGATTTCTGTAAAGAGATGAGGAATAGTTTAGAGAGAATACGACCATTAATAAGTAAAGTAAAATTCACAAATAAAGATTATAGAGATTTGAAACCAGAGGGATGTTTCATTTATTGTGACCCTCCATATAGAGAGACAAAGTATCCAATCAAATATCGTAGAGGAATTAAAGATTATGACGTGTTTGATAGTGAAGAGTTTTGGAATGTAATGAGGGAGTGGTCAAAAAATAATATAGTCATCATATCAGAGACAACCGCACCACCTGACTTCAAAGAGATATGGACATCAGAGCAAGTAAGGTCGGCGTCCCGCAGTAAGAACACGCCGAAGACAAACGCGCTAGAGAAGTTATTTATAATCCGAGACACTTAGCGAGTAAGTGCTTGGTATGGGTTCCGCAGCAGCTAGGGCAATCATATTTGCCGTCCTCATTCTTCACGGGGGTGAAGTCTAAATGGTCGAGTTTATGTACAGAGAGGTCGTATTTGGTTACAGCAATGCGGTCACAGCCATCGCAGGCGAATGATGCCTCAGTGTGATTATGTATGACATGGTTGTCTCTGTGAGTGGTGTAAGTAAATAATTGTGGACAATGAGGGCATTTGTGTTTGTAAGCTGTCTTTTTTTTATCGGCCATGTAGTCGAGGGGATGGGTGTCTTTCATATGCATTGAGATTGTATTTGACTTACCTGTTTTGGAACAGTACTTGCACTTACGGACGCAGGATGCATTGCAGATGAGGAACGCCTTTTTGACCCGACCTTCAGATGTATTGAATGTATACGTGTGAGTGACGAATGACGACCCCTCCTGTTTGCACGTGTAGCAGCGAATAGGCATTGGATTTTCAGTATGGTTTAAAACTGAAAAATCAAAAAAAAAGGAGTTCAATTTTAAGTCTGAAATAAAAAGTGGCCCGTAGGCCTTGCTTTTTATTGCTCCAGCCGCTTCCCGTCGTCGCTCCAGCCGCTCCGCCCTTACATCGCTCTAAGCGCCTCCTCGTCCCCGAAGATGAACGCGTCGTACTCCCGCTCCTCCCAGTCAGCCAAGACCTCATCCTGTGCCTCCAACCGCTGCCGCTTGCCGTAGGATGTCTCTTCCATTAGTGCAGCGCGTTCCCGCTTCTCGTCCTCCAAGAGCCACATATACTTCTCGACCGTCATACCTGCTGCCGCCGCCCTCTGCATGTGCTCCTTTGCCTTGGCCTCCACGTCGTTTGCTGCGAACGCGTCACACCGCTTCTGAAGTGCTGCTCGCTCAGCCTTGCGTCGCTCGGCTGAGTTACCTTTGGGCTTCTCCTTGATTTCGCCTGGCTCAAGCTTGGGCTCGATTACGCCCTCGAACACGACTGAGTCGACGAGTTTGGAGAACGCTGGAGTCTTGGAGAAGGCGATGACGTCGGCACGTTCCTTGGCCGTAGCTGACTCAGACGTCGTGACCTCGCGAGGCAAGATGCGAGGCATAGACTTGACCGGAACCTTGTCCTTGTTGAGCCGTACCTGCCAGAAGTACTCCATGCCTTTGACAGTTTCGTAGGTGAGGCGAGCGAACTTGAACTTCTCGATTTCATGGACGAAGTGCCATACGCGGCTGTGGCGAGCTGGCTCGAGCGTAACCCAGAAGAGCTTGAACGTTTTCCCAGTGTCGCGGTCCTTGCGAGCAAGCTCCTCGATTTGCGTGACCTCGTTGTCGAACACGGTGTCGAAGACGTCCTTGACCATAGCCGTAGTGCAGTGCCCGAGCGCGTAGGAGATGAAGAGCTTGACGTGGGTGACAGGAGCCGAAGGAGTAGAGCCGGAAACGTAGAAGTTGGACATTTTGAAAGCTGAAGTGAGTATTGACTCGGATGTAAGTACTCTAGAATAAAAAAAAAAGGTTCAATTTTTTTATTTCGCTAAGATATTCACGGCTCGCGATTTAGAACTTAGCACGGCAAGTGGTGTTTGTGATATTGTAGACCTTTATACCGTGACGCGCATAGACCTCGGGGTCAATGGCAATCCGTTTCAGGACCCAGACGTAAGTTGTGTTTTCTTTCACGAGAACTTCGTGCACCACATTCGCTTGGTAAATCGAGTTGAAAACGTTGGCCGCCGCTTCAGGAGTGAACACTGTGGCACAGATGAACAACATCGGGATAAATATTCTCTCTAAATAAAAAAAGAATCAATTTTCAAATAAAAAGGCACCGCCGCCTATCGCCAGCCGCTTCCACCGTCGTCGCTCCCGTCGTCGCCTAGTTGCCCATCTCGTCCAATGCGTTCCCATCCGCCCGCACCAGCTGCGGCATCGGGTAGAAGATGAAGGGCGGCCGCACGTCGATGTCCATCGGCGTTAGCTCAATCGGTTCCTCCAACACAGCCGCTTTCCGCTTGTACCTCGTGTCGATGTCCATGTCGGTCGGTCCCATCTCGTTCCTGGCGCGTTTCAAAGGGCGGTCGTAGTTCATTGCTTCGGTCTATACTGTAGTATAGAGTTGCCAGAACATTTCAATTTTTTGAAATAAAAAGTGGCTCGCCTGGCCTTGCTTTTTACCACCGCCGCCTTCCGCGCCGCCCGTTTTGCCTCACTCGTGTACCCCTTGCTGCCTCGGCTGCTCGAGGAATGCCTTGCACGCCTCGGCCTGCTTGTCCAAGTCGTCAGCCTCGGCCTGCTCCGCCCGTAGTAGCTCATCGTCGTCCTTCCCAAGGTCCCTCTCATGCTCCTCCAAGAGCTCCTCCGCCCATTTGTAGAGCGAGTCGCCGACCTCCATGAAGAACTCCTCCACCTCCGCCTCCAGCTCGTCGTCCAAGTTCTTATTAGCCCGCGCCAAATGGCTCTTTTTGATTTTGAAGTCCTTCGCCCGCTTGGCGAGATAGTCGCTGAGCCCCTTGTAGTTCTGTTCCTCGATGACCCCTTCCTTCAGCGCACGTTTCACGGTGACGATTGCCTGCGCGATAGACTCGAGAGATTCGTTGAAGAGAGGCATTCTTTGGTTGCGTTGACTTGCGTCGATAAAGTTGTCTAAAGTGCTTGGAATGGTTCAATTTTGAATAAAAAGATGCCCCGCCCTCCACCGCAGTCGCTCCACCCGTAGTCGCAGCCGCTTATACCGCCATCAGCTCGTTCGCCCGCTCGAAGACCTCCTCGTCATCCATGTATTCCACCTGTTCCGCCGCGTTGATTCCGTCGTGCACGTCCACGCCTAGCTTATCGCCGATGGCCTCGAGAAGAGCCTGAAGGTCCGCGTAAGTTCCGTCGAAGTCGTTCTCCGCATCTGCGTGCTCCACGATACGAATTGCCTCTGCGACATCGTACGGCATACAGGCGAGGTGAATCTCGAGCGCCGTCATGCGCTCGCACGGAACCCCCACGAGGGTCTCGGCGATGCGAAGGTGTTGAGCGATGAAGCGTTCGAGAGCCATGAGTTTGAGCTGGTTTGACTTGCGTCGATAAGGTTGTCTAAAGTGCTTTGAATGGTTCAATTTTGTAATAAAAAGTGGCCCATAGGCTTCTTTTTATTTTCCTTTACTCCAAGCCGCTTCCACCGTAGTCGCTCCCGTCCGCTTCACCTAGTACTTCTGCTTGGTGCAGTGGTCGCCGTGCCGTTTGCCGCTGGATAACCTGCAGAGTGCGCAGCAGTGCGCCATGTCTTCGGCGGTGAAGTGGGGGGGCGGGTTAGGATGAATCTGGAACTTCTTGCAGCCGACGCAGCAGGGCCGAGTCGTGGACGCCTTAGCGAGTTGAGGAGCCGGAGATGCCGTAGCGAACGATTGGGAGCAAGTAGGTGCAGGCCGAGTGAAGGGAAGAAGCTGCTTCAGCGCAGGCTTGGGCACAGGTTTAGCCTTTTTCTTCTGGACAGCCCACATTGGCTCCAGAACCTCCTTCACGTCTGCCTTGATTTTTGCCGCCGCCGCTGTTGCCGCCGCCGTTGCCAAGTAGAGCTGGTCCTTGTCAGCGATTATCGCGATGCAGCGCGCGATGCCCTCGTCTGACCAGAGGTGTTCCCAGCGAGAGTAGATAGAGTTGGTTGCCCAGGACATGTTTGAGTTTTGAGAGCTGGTTTGACTTGCGTCGATAAGGTTGTGTAGAGTGGTCGATTCGGCTCAATTTTACAATAAAAAGTGGCCCGTAGGCTCTTTTTATTTTCCTTTACTCCAAGCCGCATCCACCCGTAGTCGCTCCAGTCCCCGCTACTCCACCGTCGTCGCTCCAGCCGCCTTACCGCTCCTCGCTAAGCCACTCCGCGTCTCCATCCTTGTTCAGCTTGGCCAGTATCTTACCCGACTCGTGGTCGCAGACGAACTGGTCGTTCTTGATGTCGTAGACCTTGCCGTCGATTTCCGCTTGCTCCACCACCTCCTCTTCGTCCTCCCCTGTGTCGAGTTTCATGTCGACGATGCGCTCTTCTTCCTCTTCGGACTCTGGTTCAGGGGCCGTCTTGGGCTTGGCCTTAGGCTTCTCCGCCCTGGGCTCTTTGGCAGCCTTCTCCGCCTTGGGCTCTTTGGCAGCCTTCTCCGCCTTGGGCGCCTTAGGCTTTTTCTTGGGCTTCTGGGGTTCTTCGTTGTCTGACGACTCAGGTGACGCCGCAGGTGACACCTTAGGTGATGGCTTCTTGGGCAATTGCTTGGCCTTCTTGGCTTTGGGCGCTGGCTCCGCCTCGGAGTCGCTTGACTCTACCTTGGCCTTCTTCGCCCGGGGCTTCTTCGCCTTGGGCTCGTCAGATTCGCTCGAGTCCGCCCCGGAGTCGCTTGACTCTACCTTGGCCTTCTTCGCCCGGGGCTTCTTCGCCTTGGGCTCGTCAGATTCGCTCGAGTCCTCGTCGACTGCCTTAGCCGGCCGGCCTTTGCGAATCTTGGGCTTCGGCGTCTCGCACACCAGATGTCCCGCCGGGATTTCGAGCGGGACGCCGCAGTTCGACAGCTTAGCGTAGACCTCTGGGAGCGAGGTCTTGCTCTTCTTCAACCAGTCGCCGTACGAGATTGGAGTGAAGCGCCCGTCCTCGATGTTCTGCGCGCGAGTGTCCGTCGTTCCGAACTCCAGCGTTTTGGTGTGGCCCTTTTTGTCGACTGAGCACGTCTTGCAGTAGAACGCGTCCTCAGCGACTTTGCCGCAGCACGGCGTGTAGAGTCCGCCGTTTTTCTTGATGACCGGGCAGCCGTTGTAGTTGATGACGTCGGGCATGTACGGGAGGTTGACCTTGGCGCGCCGGATGTTGTCGAAGGGGACCTTGAAGGGAGCACGAATCACGCCGGCCTGCTTGGCGCACATCCGACCCCACATCGCAGCCTCGAGCTCTTCAGCGGGAATGGCCTTCCCGTCGTAGATATCGGAGTAGATGCTGATGAAGCCGGCGAGCGTCTGGCGAGCGAAGATTTCGAGAGACATTTTGAAAGCGGAGGTTGTAGTGAGTATTGACTCAGATACAGTTCTCTTGAGGGCCCCAAACAACTCAATTTTACGCGCGCGCACGGGCGTATACGGCTCCGCGCCAGTGGCGCCAGCGAGTCATTTTCGGCTCTAAAACCGCTAAGTCCGGAAACGAGCAAAACTTCAAAAAATAGGCAAAACTTCAAAAAACAGTAAAAACTTCGAAAAATAGATAAAACTGATTCATTTCTTATTATAAAAACTTCGAAAAACAGTGAAAACATCGAAAAAATGGCATATAAATGTTTGCACATTTCATTGATAAATAGGCAAAACTTCGAAAAACTGATGACGGTTTATCTCATATAAAACTTCGAAAAAATGCCAAAACTTCGAAAAACTGATGACGGTTTATCTCGTAAAACTTCGAAAAAATGCCAAACTTCGAAAACTGACTCCAATGGTTTTTCCATGAAAACTTCGAAAAAGTTGAAAATCACTGCGCACCGAGCCGTGGTTTTCTTAGTGAACGGGAGCGTACCGAGCCGTGGTTTTCTTAGCGACAGAATCCGAGTCGCATTTTTCTTAGCGACAGATGCCGAGTCGCATTTTTCTTAGCGACAGAAGCCAAATTGAACCGCCCAAAAATGAGGGGAGTTTGAGTACTCAAGCGCTAAACCTCCGAAATTCAATGAACTACGCTAAGACCTCGGCTTGCTACCTTAACCTCCTCCCCCCCAGGATACGCCAGTTGGTCTACGACTTCGACGGACGCTACAAGACAGCCAAGGGTCAATGTCTCCAGGTAATCAAGGAAATGGGCCAAGCCAAGCAAAATATCCACGACATCTGTCACGGTTTTGTCATTGGGGTTGGACGCCGCGCTGACCTTAACATAGAGACCTACCATTCTCGCTGGCCCCACTACTTTGCAGAAATTCAACGCCGTGTTACCAAATATCGAGGGCTCCTAGTTGATGGCCACATTCCTGGTGTAACGACTCACCTTAAGCGCCCCCCCAGGTCCCAATACTTCAAAGATGCGGTTGGTTCTTATTATCTGGGTACCTCCTACGACACCATCTTCGTCAACAACAACGCCTACAAGTCGACAACCAAGCTCTTTACGGTTGTTATGGAGCCATATGACTTGGGGACTGGAACACCTACAGTGGTAAAGCGCATCGACGTCCTGGACGCCGCCTTCATCAAGAGCATCAAGGTACGCGGCCAGAAACGTACCAAGGTGTTTCGCGACCTGGGTATCTCCGATAACGGCATCCCTGGAAAGGACTTATACTTCGAACAAATAACTATCGACGGCAACGACTACTTCCTGGAAAATAAGGGAACTACTGCAGGTGGGTTCATTCGTAAAACGCGGTCAAGCAGCGCCCTGGGTCACATCAACAAGGGAATTGTAAAATGGTATGGAGACAAAAGGTAAATAAAAAGGACCGTCCTTGCGTGGACACCTTTTTATTTGAAAATTGAAATACAGAAAACCGCCCTGGATGTCCACATTGACAATGGCAATGAATCGCCGGTTACCCTACTCTTTTTTCCGCGAGTGTATGAAGCGTCTGCCAAAAATGGAGACAATCGTCGAGGAAGTCTACGTCACCGAGAAGGAACCTGGTCCTGAACGGCACGACAGAAGAAATCGAGTGGATACATACACGGCAGGAATCACACTGGGGTCAATGGACAGACATAGAATACATCGACATCGCGTATGAGCCAACATCACCTCCTATGATAAGGTAACCACGGCTCACGCCATAAAATTGAAACCAAAAATAATCCTTACAATCAACACATCTCAGTCAACACTATGTCTTCCGCTCCTACCATTCCTGCTCTCTGCATTGGCTACGCTCTTGACCGCTGCTCGGTTGAACAAGTCCGCGAGGTCTTCAACACTATTCTTGATGAAGATATTGTTGACAGCGTCACGACACTCGACAAGACCAACGACAAGACCGGCAGGCCCTTCAAAATCTTCTTCATCAACTTCAAACGGTCATCGGAAAGCTTGGCATCGGTCGTCACGCGCATCACAGAGGACGGATTCATCAGGGTAGAATACGACGACCCATGGTACTGGAAGGTGACGCTCGCAAAGAAGAAGGAGGCTAAGGACGACAAGCCAGCGGAGAAGAAAGGGCCTCGTATCATGGGACGCGACGAATAAATAAAAAGCGGTTGACACAGTCCAGCGGGACCAACCATTTTTTATTACTCATTTCTGCGAATTCAGATTCATTTCTCTCTTTCTTGACTCATTTCTTTGAATAAAAAATATATGTTAATGTATTCCGAAACCAATGTCTATTTATACACGATGATACTGGTTTGCAGTCCGGACTTATTCGAAATTGTCGAGTGCGAAATATATTCTCCTGGACGCCTGTTGATTGCCATCTCAATTTCTTTTGCGTGGGTTTTGTAGCAATCGGTTGTAACAAAGAAACAAAATGTACTTACTGTATCGGTGTTGTAGGCCGTGACGAGAGAGAAGAGAGACAAAAGAGTAATGAGCTTCATTGTAATGATAGAGTATATACGATTAAGATGATTTCAATTTTATTTAAAAATTGATATTGAAGTTATTCTAATACTCTTACATTATTCAACATGAGGAACGATTACACACCTTCACTCAAAAAAGGAAAGGTCGCTAAGTCTCCACCACTTCAAAAGCGTATTCAGATTCGAAAGCCTATCATCATGCCACCCATCGTCATTGTGCCGCCATTCTTCGTATTATAGATAAAAAAATACATACAAAACCATATTTTTTTTCTTACTCATTTCTGATTTTTTTGACTCATTTCTGGTCCCCTAATTGATTCGATTTTATAGTAGATATTTTTGAGACATAGTTGGAAAATGGACACCGGGCCTGGAAAATCGAGGGTTGGCGAGTACATAAATATCCCTATCATATCCCTATCATATCTCTATCATATCCCTATCATATCCCTATCATAAATATCCCCCTATTATATGGAATATACTTTCCCATTTAATACATGTGAAACAAAATCAGAACTAATCGCCCAACCCTATTCAGCAACAGTAAACATAATCAACTGTCTAGTTATATTCTATTTTTTAGTATTATCACAATCTTTGTTTATATTTGCACTCTTTTGTTTCCAAGCTTTTCATACCTTTTCGCATATTGTACACATCGATGGTCCTGTACAAACATATATTGCCCACTTTCTCTCCTATTTAGTAAACATTACTTTATTTTTATTATTATACAAATCAAACACATCCATATTGTATATCCTTTTTTTATTCCTAATTGTCGCTTTTGACAATTATTCTCTCTTTCATTTACCACTAATCTTTTATTTCTTTACACAAGCACTTATTTTTGTATCAATCATACTATATTACTTTGCATCCTTGCCTAAATATATTCAATCCAGTGTATATC
>Ga0136642_1001095_pt1 | contig 12113 bp, 13 predicted proteins | sample LowCatLa1302831Y_FD_115313 | JGI IMG/M metagenome (GOLD analysis project Ga0136642, IMG submission 115313) | Freshwater microbial communities from Lower Cathedral Lake, Yosemite National Park, California, USA - 13028-31Y | ecosystem: Environmental > Aquatic > Freshwater > Lake ... | reverse complement strand
GCAGTTACAAGAAGCTCCTGTGGTCTTTTCGCTGAGATTGCCGTTGGAGGAACACGTGCCCACGCCCGCAGAGGGCGGGACCAATTATTCGGATATCCTGTCGGCCGTGGAGACGTCCAAGGTTGCCGAGCGGTTCAATACGGACACGATGCGGGAGATTCTGACGCGGACCAAGAGCCCGACCTATGCACCAACCACCTCGTGTTTCTGGTGTTGCTCGCCTTTTTCGTGGAAGGCCTGTGTGCTTCCAATTTCTTACGATGCCTACGAGAACATGTACACCTGTGAGGGTTACTTTTGTTCCCCCGAGTGCGGGTTGGCGTACCTGTATGGCGAAACCTGTTCCGACACCACCCGTTGGCTCCGTCACTCTCTGCTGGTCGACCTGTATCGCGCCGCCTTTGCCGACAAGGAGCTCACGCCTGCCCCGCCTCGAGCTGTCCTCCGTATGTTCGGGGGTCCGCTGGACATTGAACAGTATCGGGAATACCTGACGGTGTCCGACGACCTAGTGTCGGTCCAACTGCCTCCGCTCCGTCTTCACGTGCCGACGATGAATGTCCAAGGACCTGCTCGCGATGTCAAGAAGTTCGTGGCCCTGTCTCAGGACACTGTGGATAAGGCGTCGAAGGAACTCCGTCTTCGCCGCTCCAAGCCCGTGCACTCCGCCGCGGCAACCTTGGACAAGTGCTTTTCATGAGTCATCACAATGGAGCGCTCACCAACGGGAATCATTACCTGCGAGCGCAGTAACCAGTCGCAGTCTGCAACCTCTCAGCAGCGGGGCGCCGCTCCTCAGAGTTTGTATTCCACACGCATGGATTCGGTCATTCATCAGGTCACGATGCTACCTGCCATGAAGAGTTTGTTGTCCGTTACGCACCACGACTACCTCCCCAATGAGTTCGAGCCTGTTCTCTTGGAGACGGATGTGTACTTTGAGCTGAAGGAGTTGAAGGTGGTCGAGGGCCATCTCGACAGCATCAAGTTCATGCTGACTTGCTACGAACACGATGTCCAGCACCTCCAGGAGTTTGTGGATAACTGCAACGCTGCCTACGAGCGTCGAATGGCCAACAAGCTGGGCACCCACCGCTACTACTTTGACCAGATGGTCAACTCCAAGGCCAAGGGCAATATGCAGAATCCCCTGCCCACGACGCACCTGGTCTACACCAAGGCCAAGTTCGTGACGAGCCGCACCTTTGACAACGTGTTCTTCCAGCAGAAGAAGCAGGTCCGTCATCGCACCAAGTTCTTTTTGGAGCATCGCGAGTGGTATGATCGCAAGGGGATTCCGTACACGCTGGGATTCCTCTACCATGGACCCCCAGGCACAGGCAAGACGTCCACCATCAAGGCCATTGCCAACGAGGGAGGGCGCCACATTATCAACATCCAGCTGTCGGAAATCAAGACCAAGCAGCAGTTGCAGCACCTGTTCTTCAATGACGAAATCCACGTGTACAATGGCACTAACCTGGAGCGCTACACCATTCCCGTGTCCGAGCGATTGTATGTGATTGAGGACATCGACGCCATGGGAGATACGGTGCTGAAGCGGGAGTGGAAGAAGCCTACGGTCACAAAGAAGGAGGAACCCGAGCCGTTCATGCACCGCGAGGAGGAGAAGGACACCTTGGACTTGTCGTTCTTGCTGAATCTGCTGGATGGAACCCTGGAGGCCAACGGGCGGATCCTGATCATCACCACCAACTTTCCCGAGCGCATTGACAAGGCCCTGATTCGCCCTGGGCGCATTGACATGATCGTCCACTTCCAGAAATGCAGCTTGGGGGTGGTGAATGAGATGGTAACATCGTTCTACGACAAACAAGTGGTATTGGAAGACACGACTCTGGACGGCAAGTGGACACCTGCAGAAGTCAACCAGATTCTGTTTCGGAACTTTGAGGATCCCGATGCGGGGATCAAGGAGCTGATTGAGCTGGCTACGAAGGACCTGTACGGATTCCAAGATAGTGCGTAACCAAAACAAGCAAGTTATTGACATAATCCATGATGTGCGACTGGTTCACGGGAGAAATCTCGACCCACATCGTCTTCATCTTTCGGATTACGGGAACGATGGTCTCGTCCTTCTCGTATTCCTTGAACGGGTACTTCAAGAAAAAGTCAGCGTTGCGGGCCTTGATGGTCGCGGCAAACGGCAGGCAGTGCTGCTCAATGCCCATAACCACCATCTTGGGATTGGTCATCTTGGCGATCTTCAGATTCGACAGGTACATGGGAAAGTCCGTGTCCTCTGGAAACACCGCCATCAACTGTTCGATGAAAGATTGGAATTGATCAAAAAACAAAGTCATCACCCGTGACTTCGACATTAGTCTTCTACATTACTTTCGTGAAACCCCTTTGAACTCTCCGTCCCGCTGCTTCTGCAGCTGCTCTAGCCTAGACCCGAGGTCGTCGTTTCGACCCGCCTTGTCGCCATCGTAGCTCTGCTTGGTGGTTGGCTCAGGGGCTCCAGGGGCAGGTGCGGCACCCAAGAAGCTGTAGTGCAGCTGATCCGTGGTTGCCGTACTCTTGCCGTCCCAGCTCGAGTACGAGTCCGAGAACCCACCCGATGTGCCGAAGGACCAGGACTCGAGGCTGCCCAGTCCCGAAGCCCCAGGCACGGCGCCAGGCGTTGCAGCAGGAACGGCGGAGGGCACGGCCGTCACGGGCAGGTCGCGGCGGCTTGACACGGGCTTGGCGATATACCCAAAGATGGCCTGACCCACGAAGACATCCTTGGTCTCGGGCACATACAGGGTTGGCACACGCTGCAGAAACGGCGGCAGCTCGTGGCGCTGCTTGTTGTCAATCGACACCATGCGACAGAGGTCCTGCTTGTTCAGAGTCTTGAGCGTGTCAAGAATCTGCTTGCTGTGGCTGTCGCGGCTGCTGTAGAAGAGAATCGGCTGGCTCATTGCGAATCAAGTCGAAAAAAACGGAAAGAGAATCACGCAGACAAGAAGTAAGCATGGAGAACCTCAAGACCAGCCTTGAAGGCTATCGCATTGACTTTGAGCTCAACAAGGTGCCGATTCCCTTTGTGAATGGCCTTCGCCGCATTCTGCTTGCCGAGATTCCGACTGTCGTCATTCGCGACATTGTCATTCGTTCCAACACCACCCGCCTGAACCATGAGATGCTCAAGCACCGCGTGGCCATGCTGCCCGTGAATGTGCAGCCCTCGGAGGTGGGTGTGATTCGCGATGCCAAGCTGCGGCTCCACTTTGACCCCAGCCCCGAGGTGAATCGCATCGTGACCTCGGACGACTTTGTGGTGTCGGGCACCACTCGCAAGGACATCCTGCTGAAGGACCGCGATCTGGGAACCCCCATGCTGTTTCTGAACCTCAATGTGGGCGGTAAGCACCCTGAGGACGGTCTGCATGTGGAGGCGACCTTGGGCGTGGACGAGCGTGGATCCTCGCAGGTGTGTGTGGCGACCTTCAAGAACCACATTGACCCCGAGCGGGCCAAGCTGGATCGCGATTCTTACCTGCTGGGCGAGGGTGCAATGGCGACCAAGGATGCGCGTATCTTTGACAACCATCTGATCCAGCGCTCCTTCGAGATGGATGAGCAGGGACGACCCACGCGGTTCGACTTTGCGATTGAGAGCATTGGTGTGATTCCCGCCCGCGACCTGCTGCGCCAAGCGGTGGAGGTCTACCAGCACAAGGTGACGGAGTTCCTGAAGGAGCCCATCTCCAAGACCGACGACGGATCGTGCATCATCGAGTCTGTGACGGAGGGACATACGCTTGGGTATCTGGCCCAGACGCTGGTGTTTGACTCGGGGTTAGTCGACTATGCGTCATACGATCCTGGACACCCGCTGGTGCCAAAGTTGACGCTGCGGTTCCGCACCAAGGTCAAGCCCGAGACCGTGCTGGAGCGCTTCCGCACCGACGCGATGGCCTTGTTCGAAAGCATTCTTAAGGGTGTATAATGGATGAGTTCTTCACCTTTGAGGCCAAGGATGTGCAGATCCTTGGGGAAGTGGTCTTTGAGGAAGAAACTCAACGACCGCTGTCCACACGCTTTTACACGTTGGACGAACAGCTCTCCGACTCGTACGAGCGACTGGTCCCGCGGAATAAGCGCGTGACCAAGTTCAAGTTGAAGGAGATTGAAACGGAGGTGGGTCGGTATCGCGAGCTCTACTCTGCGTACATTAACGCCACGCCCGAGAGCTACGACCTAGTAGAACCAAAGACACGGAGGTCCTTCTCGTGGATGTTCCCTGTGTACGCATCCAAGGAGCGGACCTCGTACGTATGGTCCGACTGGGCGTCTCTCTTTTCCCCTGCGGCCATTCGGCAAGCCAATGCATATCCTCGCATGATTGCATCGCTGCCCAAACCATTCGAGATTCCCCAAGCAGGAACGCCCTTTCCAAACACCAAGGCACAGGAGGCACTTGGACTTGAGGGCAAGGAACCACTGCGCTACCTGCCGACCTTCATGACTACGCGGACCAAGCGCCACGAGGACGAAAGCATCACTCTGATTCCGCAGGAGATTGAAGGCACGGACGACAAGCTCAACTTTGTGGGGTATTACCTCACGAGCCGTGGTATCGACATCCCCGACCCCCAGGTAGACCACCCGTTCTTTGGCGACGACAAGCCCAAGTATATCGAGACACAGGCACCCATGAACGAGGTGATCCCCGAACTGGACGCGGTCATGACCCATGGCGTCAAGCGGACCACCGATCCGTATGGAGAGGGCGCCAAGTACCTCAAGGTCTACGATGTGGCTCTCTCGGCGATTCCTTGGGCTCTGTGGAAACAGCGGTTCCCTCCCGAACAGATTGTCAATGAACTGCCTCCACAGGTGGACCTGCCGTTCCCCGAGGCCAAGCAGGACGCACCTTCCCAGAAGTTGACGGAGCAGTATGGTGTTCCGTATTTTCCTGGCAAGTCCTCGCGGTTGTGGCTCCAAGAGCAGGTGGATGCGGGTGCCCTGGTGGCGGCGATGCTCCTGTCCAAGGCGTCGGACGCGGGCGTGGCTCCGATGCTAGCCAGTGGTGAACTTGGAGACATCGTGTTGCCTCCCACCGACCCCGCGCAGTGCAGTCTGGGCGATGTGCCATTCCAAGAGTTTCTGCTGCGTGGCCTGCTGCGTGGAACCAAGGAGCAAGTGTGTGTGCCCCTCGAGATCATCAAGCAGGAACGTCACCAAGCGGGGTACAAGGGACGCAAGTTGTGGAAGGACTCCACATCCAACGATGTCCTGATGCCCACGATTCGGCTGCTGGCGTCGGTGAAGCCTCCGCCTCTGTCTGCCAAGGCCGACGCGCTTTCCAAGTTTGGCGCACAGCCCACATCCACTCAACGCCAGCGACTCTTGGCTGTCTTGGCGGATCCCGAGCGTCTTCCCGAGGACAAGGAAGCAGATGTACAGACCCTTCTGCAGGAGTCTATTCACTCCAACGAGCAGTACACGGACAAGGAGGGATTGTTTGTCTTGTGCGATCACACGGTGGCGATCCTCAAGGGCGACATGGAGAAGGATCGATTGGGGTTTTATCGGTCGTGGACGGCAACGATTGACGGCTTCCGTGTCTGTCGTGTCTGCGGTGAGCAGGTGAACAATGATGTCCTGGTGGACCAAGCGGAGTTCACGGAGGATGGGCGTCTGGACAAGCACACGGATGCACTGGATCGAACTGTCGTTGGACGCGCCGAAGTGGGAGAGTACACGCGGAGTCTCCACGCCATGCTCCCCTTGTTTGTCATGACGGATCCATCGGACGCTACGATGTATCTGCTCTTGTCCTTGCTGCAGGTCCTTCCTGATCCCGCACAGGTCTCGCCCATTCTGCAGTACGCCCGCACCATCTCCACCGCCTTGGCCAAGACGGATAACGACACCACGCGCCGTGCCCGCGGAACGGTGGGCATCGCCGCTGCCGCGACCCTCCTTCAAACCCATCTTCCTGCGTTGACACCTCGCCGTTCCTTCGGACCCCGACCGCTGATGCTCGACGGATATCCGCGCGACGCTGACAAGGCCGAGGGCTTCACGATTGCGGATTCTCTGTCCATGGTGTTGCGTAAGACCTTCGAAGCGTTTCCCACGTCGTTTCAGGGTCCGTCTCTGCAGGTGCTTCGCTTTGCGCTCAATGAGCCCAAGACTCTCCAGAAACAGGTCGTTGGGTTGCTGCCCAAGTTTGTGAAACAGTTTTCCGAACAGTTCAAGAAGGCCAAGCAGGAGTTCTCTCTGCGTCCACCTGCACCCGAGCCCACCATGTTGATTCCTGTGGTGATGCCTCCTGCTGAAATGGGTGTCTTCACACGATTCACCCCGTGCCCGTCGTTTCGTCTGACATGGATCAGCAAGCAGCCTCCTCTGTCCGTGCAGCCTAGTGTGGCCCTTCGTGCGGGGTTATCTGCCTCTCCTCTGTCGCGTCAGATTCGTATGATTCCATCGCCTCGGTCTGAACCTACAGGCATTCCAACTCCCGAGATCTCGAAGCGTCTGAAACTTCCGATTCCTGCGCGCATGGGCCTTGAGCCCACCGATTCGTGGACCGTGAACTCCTTGTTGATTGCTCGCTTGGCAGCCATTGCCCTTCGGCCGAGCCCCGCACGCACTCTGGATCCAGCTGCATCGTCCGACCTCTTGCGCGACATTACCAAGGGCTATATCCGTGAACTGCTGGATGTTATATCCAAGGACCCCGAGATGCGTCGAATCTACGACAAGGTCCGTGGAGAGGACGTGATGTTCTATTCAGTCTTGACCCCCGTGACCTCAGCTCGCACGGAAACCAACACCCTGCGAGCCAAGGAGCGGTTCGCAGTGACCGATCGCCTACGAGGCATGACGGATTCTGACCGCGACATTACCAAGCAATTGATGGACCGCGGACTGGCTCCATTTATCGTGACTGTCACTGACCGCGACTTGTTCGCGACTCAGCTTCGGGATCAGATAGGCAGTGGAGCCGATCGGGGTGAAGACTATGATGAGCATGAAGAGATTGGTCCAGACCCCGCGGCTGAAGCCTATGACCTGAATGGAGACGATGTTGTTGTGGAAGATGACAATGTGCCGCCAATCGGAAACCGCGAGCGCGACGACGACAGCGGTGAGTAGTTTACACTCGCGCACCGCGTAGTAGATAAGATGACGACAACCCGCCTGCTTCAGCTGCACCTGCTTTTCCGCAACCCCGACATTGAGGACGACGATGTGATTGTCGAGCGCGTCGCTCAGGTTCCTGCGACAGCCGAGCCTCTGTTCCGCCTGTCCTTCACGACGACGACTTCGTCGAGCGGGCGCGTGACCTACCGCACGTACTTCAATCGCCGCAACCTGGGAATCTACCTCCAGGCGATCGTGGACAGCCTCGGTGTGGACGATGATCCGTTCCGCGTGATCCAGGTGAGCAGCAGCATCTTCCCGAGCTTCATGTACCGCGTGGAGGACCTCACGTGGGATACGCGCGAGACAATGACGGACATGATCATGATGTCCCTGGGTGCGGACGTGACGCGTCTTCGTTCGTAAAACGGAAAGACACTAACAAATCTAACTAAATCTCATGCTGACCCTTCAGGGATATCGCATCCCGAAAGACCATCGTGAACTTCTGCTGAAGAAAGCCCTGACCGTTCGTCCCTTCTCCTTCGTCAAGCCCCAGTTTCAGCCCAAGTATAAGGTTTGGCACGAAGACTCCAGCCACCTGTATCTGCCCAAGCACTTTGGAATCGAGCGCTACGGTCAAGTGGCTGAGCGTGAAGTCTCCAAGACAGCAGCCGAGCACTGGACCTTTGCGGGCTCCATTCGCCCCGCCCAGGTGCCTGTAGTCAACTCCTTTCTACACCCCGAACCTCACGACGGAATCATCTCTCTTCACACGGGCGGCGGCAAGACGGTCTGCGCCTTGTTCATTGCCTCCAAGTTGAAGGTGCCAACGCTGGTGATTGTCCACAACACCTTTCTCCGCGACCAATGGATCGACCGTATCAAGGCGTTCCTGCCCAAGGCGAGAATCGGCAGGGTCCAAGCCGATGTTGTAGATGTCCAAGACAAGGACGTTGTGATTGTTATGCTTCAAACGCTTTCGATGAAAGAACTAAATGATAACCTCTTCGCCCCCATTGGCTTGGTTATCGTTGATGAGTGTCACCACATTGCTTCTGAGGTGTTTGTGCAGGCGCTGCCCAAGGTTACCTCACGGTATATGCTTGGTCTGTCGGCGACTCCCGAACGAAAGGACAAGCTGATGTTCGCCATCCATTGGTTCCTTGGACCTCTGCTCTACAAATCCGACACAGGTGATTCCGTGGACACGCAGGTGAGGGTGGAAATGTATGAATACGAAAACAACGACCCCGAGTTCAATGAGGTCGTCGTGTCGTCGCAGGGCATGGTCTCGGTGCCCATTATGGTGAACAAGCTGACAGCATGTGAGGACCGCACACGATGGTTGGTGCGGATCCTGGCGGATGTGTTGGAGGAAGGTCGACAGGTGCTAGTGCTGTCAGACCGAGTCCAGCACTGCAAGGACTTGTTGAATGGACTGCCCGACGGCTTGAAGGAGCAAGCGTGTATCCTCAGCCAATCGGTCAAGGCGGATGTGCGCACCGAATACTGCAACACCAAAACGATTCTGATTGCGACGTACAGCATGTGCAAGGAGGGATTTGATGTCCCCACCTTGAACACGTTGGTCATGGCTACGCCGCGACCCGACATTGACCAGATCGTCGGGCGTATTCTGCGAGTGGAAAAGACGGGACGCGCCGTGCATCCTCTGATTGTGGACATCGTGGATCCTCAGTTCAAGCGGCAGTTTGGAGCGCGGAATACGCTGTACAAGAAGCGGCAGTATCACGTGACGCGCATGCTTATGCCCCAGGCACCTTCGGGAGCACAACCTTCACCTGAGTCGCTGGCGACGGCGGGGCACTCTTCGGAGGAGGACTCATAGGTGCCAACTGCCCTCCCAACTCGTGGGCCGAGTCCACGAACACCTCAATCTTGTTGAGTCCATTGGTCTCCTCGGGCTTTGAGATGTCGTTATACTCCTTCATCCTTGCAGAGAACTCACGCGCAACGGACGTCGGAATGGGCGGGCTCAGTTCAGCCAACCGATCGTACTGATCCTTCACATACTTCAGGAAATCGCCTGGCTGCATACGCTCGTCGCGAGGCAAGCGCAGCTCGACATTGATGAACCGATACAATTTTGCATAGTGAATAGCCGACATGCGATGCCCCTCCGAACGCTTAGCCCAAGCAAAGTAGGTGCCAATCGTGTTCAGAACTCCAATCACAAGCGAACCCACACCGAGGGCAGTGGCCGCCAGCTGGTGGTCGCTGAACAGGCTCGACGAGCCCGCGTTGAGGAACGCCACCGCACCCGACCCCACAATCACGGGCAAGTCAATGTACACCTTGCGGCGTGTAAAGATGCTCTCGGACTTCTTGTGCATGATGGCCAATCCATTAGACTTCTCGCCTGTCTGCGCAAAGTACTCCTCCAGAACCACCGTCCAACTGATGCGTTCAGCGATTTGTAGCGTGGTTCCTGATTCGCCCATTTTGTTTTAGACGCAGAGAACAATGTTCATCCCCCTCAAGTACTTGAGTGGTCTGTCAACTCGTAAGAAGACCCAGCGCCGTCGCGAAATCACTCGTCGCGCCAAGATGTCGTACAAGAACCCTGCTGCCTACCGCCCGTTTGCCACTGATCGCAACACGCAACGGAAGCCCTCGTCCTACACCTCGCGCTTCCACACCAAGTACCCTGGCGTCACGGGATTGCCCGCGGTGTCCAAGGCAACGCATGTGCCCATGAGTATTCTCAGTCAAGTGTACAATCGTGGACTGGCCGCGTGGCGCACGGGACATCGTCCTGGAGCCAACCAACACGCATGGGCTATGGCGCGCGTGTACTCCTTCGTCCTCCACGGAAAGACCTGGCGAACAGCCGATGCGGATTTGGCGCGGCGGAATTCTTCGTGAGGGAACACAATGCAGTATACCCGCAACGGCGTCCAGGTGCGCCAGAGCCAGCCCGTCCGCGCTCTGAAGCGCGTGACCCGTGTGATTTCCATCGACTCTCGCGATCGCGACCCCACAAAGTATGTGAGACTGAACGGCGGCGCTGCGGCGTCGGATCCTGGCGACTACGTGGTCTATCTCCCTCGCCCGTTCTCGAATGTGACGCGCATTCGCCTGAAGAACGCAATCATCAATGCCCCGACAGGCAACTGGACTGCCAGCGACCAGTATGTCATGGTGGGGATTGAGGGTCTGAACCGCATCGACGAGACGGCGCCTGGTGGAGACCGAGCGGGATATGCCGACTACTCCTTCGCGAAGATTATGAACTACAATCAGGTGACGGCGGCTACGACGAGTCCTAACGCCGTTTTCTACACGGACCAGACCTATGACGAAAACATGACCGTGTACAATCCCCCCATCGGCACCCTCGACCGCTTCCACATCACGTTTCGTCGTCATCTGCCCTTCTCTGGAATCGGCGCGACGGGAACCAACTTTAGTCCTGCTACGAATGTCCCTCTCAATGCTCCGATTGTCTTCGGAAGCGGTGAGAACAGCCTGACCTTTGAAATCGAGTACCTCGACAATGTGTTTGAAGATGTGTCGTCGTTCGAGACTTTTCTGCCGTCGACACAGGGTGTGGGCCGTTAAACCTTCATCGACTTGCCCAGCATCACAAATGTATCAAACGTGAACAAGAACATGACGCCTGTCAGGATGTATAGAAACATGTCGTGACTGGAGTTCGGCTCATACCCCGTCTTGTTCTGCTCCACCATTTGCAGAATCTTGTCCATTTTGACCTTCATGTCGTCCCCACCCACTGCAAAGGACTCACGCACCGCAGCTGCTGGGCGCGGGGGTGGAGGCGGCTGGAAGTTCGACGTCTCTGTCCTCGTGTCGATAGGGAGCACGGATGTGAGATCGGTGATTGTTTTCATTAAACCAGGGTTTGCGCCACGCTTTGGCTGAGACGGCTGTTCCTGCTTGCCCTCCTTGACTGTTGTCCGAGCCTTGAAATCGCCCCCCTCGGGGTAGGCATCCTCGAGCAAGGTATAATCCATGCCACACTTGTTCTTGGGTAGGCAGAAAAATATAGAGGGTTTCTAGTAAAATGCGTCTCTCTGGAACCAACGAAGTCTATACTGTCGTCGGACTTGCGGCTCTGAGTGTGATTGCGCCCAAGCTGATCAAGCCGCTGACGGGTGGGATGCTTGGTCGCGCGCTGGCCACGGCGGTTGCGGCCTATCTGGCGCTCTACGTCAGTTTGCCTGTTGCCCTGTTCTGGACGATCGCGGTGCACGCCAGCATGTGCCAGTGCGGTGGTGGCATGGAGTACATGACGGGCAAGTGTTCGGCCAACATGAGCGATGCTGCCTGCCCGAAGAGCGATTGCATGTGGGATGGAAAGACGTGCATGGACAAGCACGACACACCCATGCCGCCGTCCATGCCTACACCCACACCTATGGGAAAGCAGATGTAAACATATTTCGCACCAGTGAATAATGCTTGAGGTTCTCGAAAACCACAAACTCTTTCTGGGTATCATGTTGATCTTGGTCAATGTGGGGTCGCGCTACTTTGTCGACGAGCTCAGCGATGACCCGAAGGTCTACGAACGCAACCTCCTCCTCCGACGCATCGCAATCTTTGCAGTGTGTTTCGTCGGCACGAGAGATTTGGTCTATTCTCTGCTCTTGACCGCTGGCTTCATCGTCATCGCGTCGGGCATGTCGAGCCGCAGTCGCGAGGGAATGGAGAATGAAGAGAAGGAGAAGGAGGGAATGTGCAGTGCGGTCGACAAGAGCGTTCCTCCGCTGTTTCCCAAGTAAAACGGATTCCTACACCTTCACGTAAAGAGACTCACCATGGATCTCCACGCACTCTTCCTCCAGTCCAGACCTGACGGGACATCCCTGTTCGACCTGTTCCTGACCGAGTGCCAGAAGTGGTACGATGAACCTGCACACACCTTCACCGAGATGCGAACACGCGACAACAAGAAGGTTCGCGGCGATGTCTTCGAGGAGTTCTGCGTCAAGTATCTCAAGCATGTCCGCAAGTTG
>Ga0136642_1001094_pt1 | contig 12118 bp, 20 predicted proteins | sample LowCatLa1302831Y_FD_115313 | JGI IMG/M metagenome (GOLD analysis project Ga0136642, IMG submission 115313) | Freshwater microbial communities from Lower Cathedral Lake, Yosemite National Park, California, USA - 13028-31Y | ecosystem: Environmental > Aquatic > Freshwater > Lake ... | reverse complement strand
TCGTTCCACGCCTTAACCATTGCTTCGTCCATTTCCTCAGCTGAGTCCCATGGGCGAAGTTTTGTGACACCATCATTACGTGTGAAGCGGCATACACCTGTGTGTCCAAAGTGCGTGTCGCTTACTAAGAATACACTTGGCATATATGCCTCCTTTCTTTAATAAACTTCTTTTACGATATTATACTCTTCGGCTGGCCATTTGGCCTTAAATTCATCAGATTTCACATAGTCATTAAATGATTTAGCATCAAAAAACATTTTGTGGAACTCTGTTTTGAATGAACCTTTTTTGGTTACCGTTAGATAAACCGATTTTGCTTTGCCAGCCATTGAGTACCTTTTGTTGTTTAATAATGCATTATAACACGTATTTAACAAGTAGTCAATCAATGCACACTTTCTTTTGCATCTACTTCACATTCAATTACCCAGTTCGTAAACTCAGTAAACTTGTTGACTTCTACTCCCAAGCCAACCGCCTCATTTACAAAATGCTGTAACAGCGCATTGTATAATTCATCGGCCATAGTGTGTTGATCAAACTTAATTTTCATAGATTCTCCAAGTCTGTTTTCAAACGACGATGGAAACTGTCTTCACCGTCATCACCGCTTACTAACCAATCAATGCGCTGGGCATAGATGTGTGCTTGTCTAAGTAGCACAAGGGCTCTTTTAAATTCAATAATAGTTTCTGGAGAGAAATGGCAACCTTTACGATCACCCCAACGATCTAGTTCTTCGCTGTCATTATCAAGGATCAACTGTTCAACTTCGTCACCGATGTTGCCAATTTCCCATTGTTTGTATTGAAAGTGTCCACCACTCATGCTACTACCCAATCCAGTTCTTCTTTTATTTCAATACTTTCGGCGCCATCGTATTCATGTATGCGAAATGCGGTACCTACCGTAATCCACTCTACTTGCAAGTCGTTGACACCGCCATCGTATGCTTCTGGAAAACGTAAAGTAATATAGTTACGGGCTTCATCGAATTTTTCTTTTTCAATGAAATTCACAAGCATGGGATCAAACAGCAATTCTTCACCATAGCGTGAACTATTCCAAGAGTACCAGCCAGCACCAAAACCAGGGCTATACAGCACACCAACTTTGCCATCACGTATTAATTTTTCCATCATACTCTCTCTTTCTTTACACGGCCAATCCTACTGGCCTTGTTCCAGTCGTAGGCAATGCCATCTGGGCACTTGCCGTTTTTAATTGTATCTACACCAAATAGTCCTACTACTTCAAATTCTGGTCCTTTGATAGTCACAAAGATACCAACTGCTTTGGCAAATGCCATTGCTTCATTCAAAGTAATGAATCGCTCTAGTTCTGTATCATTACTAATGACCTTGTACATTCTTTTCTCGTTTTCTTTTCAAATATGTTTCATTATTACAGTAAGGCCAAATAGTTGGAATGACTGCATCTTCAATCTCACTGATTTGTTTGGCAGTTAGGTGTTCAAGATTCCAAACCAGCACAGGTAGGGTGTCTACCTCTACCAGGTGCTTTACTGGGAAATTTAGAACGCCGGGTCCTACTTTTCCTTTCTGGATTCGGGTCCAGTGGGCTGGAATTGTCTTTACGTCTTCTAATAGGTATTTGCATACACCCTCCTTGAAACCTTCTGGGAACTGCCAACGCGGTTCCTTCTTTTCTCTAGCAGGGCCGTACAGTGTAGCCAAGTCACAGTCCAATTTGGGACGATGTGTTTGATGGCGGTTGATAACTGTATTAGTGGCCGCCTTGCCAAAGTAAAAATTCTTTTCAGGATAGATGTAGTACAAGCCTCTATGGTTTCCCACTTCCTGCCTATTGATTGCGCCTTCGGTTGTGCTGTAAGGTTCTACCCAAGCATGCCCCAACTGCTCAAACACTTGCCGAATTTGATCTATCACATCAATCCTACCAATCTAAAATACTCAGCGTGTGGGACGTAGAAATCCGTTTTTGGATCCCAGTACTTGCCTTCTGTTGTATCATAGTACAATATGCGTCCGCTTACTAGAAACGGTCCTTCTAATTTTGGCAAGGGTCCATAGCCCTGATACAAGTCTTCTGTTTTGCCCAAAATTTTGAATCCCATTACCCGCTCCTGTTTTGCTAGTATATGTATATTGTAGCATCAGTTTTGCCAAAAGTCAAACTGCTCATGTTGTAATAGTACAACACAATTTGGAGCAACGGGAGGGATTTGAACCCCCGGTTTTACGGATTTGCAATCCGTTGCATTGGACCTCTCTGCCACCGTTGCATAAACTTGCCTAATTCATTCTTGCCATACAATGATCCCATGTCTAAAACAGTTTTATCATTACCATCAATCACTTGGATATTGCCCAATATGTCAGGATCCAATTTGAAATTGAGTTCGCCGTTACAGAATCTATTGTTGCCAAACCCTAATTCCACCTGCCTTATCTTTTGATTCAGTTGATTCTTGTCCCATGCAAACAGTTCTTCGTCATCTCGCAACAGATACATGTGGGCACTCTGATGCACGATTTCACAATGCATGTCGTTGAGTCTTGTGCTGTTGTTTGGCCATTTCCAATCCAACATGAAATAAGGTACGCCCAACATGTGACTGAGATGTGCAATTCCACCTTCAAACCCAATCACAGCCTTGCAGTATTTGACTATGAGTTCTACTTTTTCTTCAAATGTAGTAGTGCCACTGTCCAGCACCATGACATCATAATCATGAGTTTTGCAGTATTCAAAAACTCTTGTGTAATAACTTATGGGTCTGTACCTTGTTTGTGGCCATTCATTGGCCTTGCTGGCTACCACAAGACGATCATGATCCCACTGCATCAAACTGCGATCATCTGTCATGTAGTTGCCACTGCCGTTGTAACATACCAGTCCTATATAGCCCTTGCTGGGCTTGGCTCCAACTACAGACAGTTTCTTGTCAAAAATATTAACAGTGGGTGGCTTGTAGTATTCCGAGAACAATTTGAGCGGCCAACCATAGTTTGGAAAGTTGCCAGGTTCATTGGTAAGCCGTACCACAAATCTATAGTTCGGTATGTTCAATACTCTTTTAATGGTACAAAGTGTGTCATATGTGCCATGATCATTACTCACACTGATTTCCACCGGATCAGGTGCACTGCATATGAGACTCACAAAGCACAGCAGATCTCCCATGCCCACACTGTTGGTGTTATCGTAGTGAACTTGTTGCATGACTATTGGTGGGTCCTGACGGGCTCGAACCGCCGGCCTACACGGTGTAAACGTGCCGCTCTACCAACTGAGCTAAGGACCCTGTACTTTATTTTACTTTGAGTAGATACTTTCTTGGTTCAATTAAACCTTGTTGCACTTCCAGCAAGGCACTCACAATAGGGAAATTGTGTTCGTATTTTTCACTGCCTTTGTTTTGACGGCGGATTTCTCTAGCTCTGGCCGCGGCAATGAGAACCAAATCATAACGTAAATCATTGGTGCATGAAACAAGTTTCTCATTGTCCAATTCAGGACCCCTACTGGGTATTTTCGCTTTGATCATATAGTTCCTTTGTAAAATGTTATTATAACACAACTAATCCACATAGTCAACATCAGCTGCCAAAATAAATCTATAGTCCATGCTCTGAGCGATACCAGGACGATGCCAGGTTTCACTGGGGTATATGATCCAGCTGTAGTAACTTGGACGTACAAAGAACTTGCCATCACCTTCTGGACCGTTTGGCGCTAGTTCTGTGCCGCAAGTATCCCAATCTGTAACATCGTCGGGTATATGGAGATACATGATACCACTCATGCTTTTTCCGCTGTGCTTGTCATGGTGATGCCAGTAAGTGTCTCTATCTTCCTGTGTTTTTTGGTTAGTCATAAAGCTCCAAGCCATCATATTACTAACTTTGGCTTCATGCCCTAGGTATAAAAATACACTGGTTAAAAATGTCATACGATACTTCAACCAAACAGTTTCCGGCCTACCAAACAAATTTTCTTGTGTTTGGTAAGGCGGTGAATTTTTAAAGTAGTTGCCGCTTTCGATTATACTTTTGATAATGCCTATAGCTGTGTTGTTTTCGGTAGCTGTAATCAAGCTACTGTAATCATACTTGCGGACTAACTCATTACTATCAATTATCATCCGGTGCGATGAATTAAGTGAAAACCAAACTGTGTTTGTACTGGCTGACTGATAGCACCGACTGGTGTTGAAACCGTTGCGTCTTCGAACGGCTTGACCATTTGTCCTGCTCCGAAGTCACCTAAATCACCACCACGTGCCTTGCTAGGGCATGAACTGTGTTGCTGTGCCAGTTGTGCAAAGTTTAATGCATTGGCTTCTGCCAAGATTGCGTCAGCTTGTTCTTTTGTACTTACTAAAATATGACTTGCTCTCATGTTGTTTCCTTTTATAATTGGTCGGAGTACAAGGATTCGAACCTTGGACCCCCTGGTCCCAAACCAGGTGCGCTACCAGACTGCGCTACACTCCGTGAATTTATTTACTCTGTGTTTCTATTGCATGTGGTTGATCTGAACCATCATAGGGATACTTGCCACCCCATTTACTGCATCTAGGTTGTGATGTGCATTCTCTACAGTGGTACACATACACAGGCTCACCATCTTTTTTGGTTTGATTGCCGTCATAGGTATAACCATTTGCATCCACTTTCATACCCCCAAGCAACCTATCTGCATCCTCTGCTGTTTTTACTTGAGTAACAACTTGGATAGGAAATTCAGGATGTACCTTTTCGTGCCAAAACTTTTTGACAGAAGGTACCGTGGGATGATCTGAAAATAGTATAAAATCTTCGCATGCCGCACCATCCAACCAAAATGGTTCTTGCTTGGCGTGTATGGCCTTTGCTGGACATGCATCAACACAATCATAACAGTTGGTGCATCTGCTCCATAACTTGTGATTGATTCGTGTGTGAGTAGGAATGTCAGTTATTTCTTCCCAAAATCCATAACACACTGCGTGAAAGTCAAATCCAAATTCATAACTGTATATCAAGGAGTTCCTAGCTTTGACTCCTAGTCCTGCAACCATTACTGCTTCTTTGTAATTTGTATAAAGCGGAAACCAGTTTGGTATATCGCTTACTTTTAAAATATCAATGGATTCATCATAATGTCCATAGTCCCATGTGTGCCCTTTTCTAACTAGCACAATAGTGTTCACCAGTTCAGGGAATCTATATGTGTTGGTGTAATCCATGCCATGCACATGGAATTTATTTTTGATAGGGTAGTTGGATACTTGTTTTAGTTGCTCTGCACTTATTACGCCCACGTCCCAACAACTTGTATCAAATAGTGACTTGATTGTGTTGAACGATATCATGTTATGGAGCGGGATAAGAGAATCGAACTCTTGACCGAAGATTGGAAATCTGCTGTTTTACCATTAAACTAATCCCGCTTATTACTCTCTACCAAATCTAGCAATACGTTTTCCATAGTCGAAACGCCTATTGATACATGCTTTGACATTGTTTGTATTCGGAACATCTTGTAAACAGTTGCTATCGAATACATCTTTGAATCTGTCAAGTTCCTCAGAAATAAAAAAATCAGGATGTATTTCTATCATGTTATTGGTGCCCCTTGTCCGACTCGAACAGACCACCTACTGATTACAAATCAGTTGCTCTACCAGATGAGCTAAAGGGGCAAATACTTTACTTGAATGTTTCAATTACTTTGAATTTTCCCACGTTTAGAATTTTCTTTAAACGTGTAATCCGATTAACAATTTTGCCTTTTTCTTTTGGTCTACTGGACTTGTTCAACATGTCCTCCAACTGTGCAAGGCTTAAGGGGCCTAACCGCGTTTTACCTGTTTTTGTTTTCATGGGGTCGTTAACTTGGTTTTTTTGATTACTACCTTTTGTTGCCATTGTAATCTCCTATTGTACATTTTACTTAGTGTAATTTATTTTACCAATGTACAATTATGATCTTTCAGGAAAGTAATCTTCTAATATGCCTTCTCTATGTATATCCGATGTTATACAATGTAATCCACCGTCCCAAAAGTACCTATGTCTAAAATTAACAATATGTGGAGTTATACCATATTCCGCAAATTTATCAAATACTTCTTTGTTATATCCACAGCATGCCACATTGTTTTTATCGATTATCAGCATGTTAACATCAAAAGTTGTTTCTTCCACGTACCCAACCCAGTGATCGAGCCAGGACTCTATGAAGTCGGTAAATTCATCATTTAGTTCTTGTCCTGGTACCCACCACTTGCCTCTATTTTTAATTTTAAGGTCAAGAAACGGTTTCATATTATCCCAGTTGGCTTTAGGCACATGTAACACTTCCCAGCCTGGATATGTTTCTGCATAAGTTGAAACTTTGTATCCACTTATAATTAAACCAGGCACTACTGGACTATAAGTGCCATCTGCGTGTCCCAGGGTATCAATCACATGACACCGATAGTTGGGAAATTGTTCTTGTAAATGTGCTTTCTTTAGATTCAATACCATTTCTTTTTGATTGGGCATATCTCTACCTTCAGTCCACCACCCTTTATTAGTTCCAAAGTATAAATCTTTTCCAATACGGGTTGTGGTAGCTGTATTCCACCATCTAAGCAAATCTGGATCTTTAGGAGGATTTACTACCTTAATATCATTTATTATTGCGTTACCTTGTGCTCGGATATCACTCAATACATGCCCCCATATGCCGTGGTCGGTTAGGGGAACATACGCAAGCCTAAATCCGTCTTGGCCGCCAGTGTTAACAAATTGACTTTTAAAGTAAAATTTATCACCCAACATAATAGTCCAATCTCTAGGACACATGGGCGGCGGCAAAATTTTACCATCTACTAGATAATCTTGATAATTGTTACTAAGCACTGGGCGCAATACTTTTACACCGAAGCTCTTGAGCAAATCCACTAACTTTTGGTAATCTTCTTCAGTCTCGATGGCAATCTTCTGCATGACTGCACGTACTCTAGGGTTTTCGATAAATGAATAAAACTCTGGACTGTAACTTTTGCCTACTAAACAAACCTTTAAAGGATCCCAATGTTGATATACCGAATATTTTGTCATGTTATCTCCAGCTTATCATGGCTTGATGTACGTTGGCGTCCCACGAATTGTAGTAACCTTTTGACTGTAAAAACTGTGATGCTTTTTTTAATTCAGATAGCTGTTGTATCACTAGCAATCCGTACAAGTCAAAATTCATCTTTACATCATTAATATATTCGGGATCGTTTGGATGATCTCTGAGTATTACAATATTTTCCTTATTAAGTTCTAAATTCTTGTCGCGAACAAACATGGTAAGATCTTCATGCGATATAAGCGTGTGGTCAAACACAACTATTACAGCTTCTTTATCCTGTAGCATATCACTCGCTTGATTGATAGCTTGATCAAAGTGTACAGGATCATTGAATAATATTTGAATCTTGTTGTTTATCCGTGCCTGACGTGCATACGGACACGGAGCCCACCCATCTAATTTTTCATTAGGTTGCTCGATAAAGTCTTTCATCCATTTATGAAGTTGTTTTACAATCAATTCTTGATTCATAATAAATTGGTGGAGGATATCGGACTCGAACCGATCACCCCTAGCTTGCAAAGCTAGTGCTCTCCCAGATGAGCTAATCCCCCGTGTGTTTCTATGTGCTTGATAAACAATTCGGCATATTTTTTCTGTCCTTCTTCTCCCCAATGCATTCCTAATCCATGAGGACTTTTTGGAGTTCCTTGCAAGTGTTCAAAAAATGTTTTTTCCTTTTCAAAAAATGCCAAATGTTTTGGAATTTTATTTCCGTATAATTCCAATAGATTATAATATTCGCTTCTTAAATTGTTAGATCCTTTAAAATCTCTTGGTTGGGTAAAAGTTTGTAAGCAATTGGCGAAATAGTATTCAACCCCGTAGGACTCTAAAACTTTTGCCAATGTATGCATGTAGTACAGATTTTTATAATTGGCATAATCTTCAGTCTCTACCATACTACGTGCCTGTATATATTTCAAGTATATTTCTTCTGGTGTATATGGACTTTTAGCAATGTTGAGAGAAAAGGATTTGTGTTTTTGATCTTCAGCATGCCAATATTCATATCGATTAAATCCACTCCAACATATAGCAACGACAATATCTTTAGGGTCTTTCTTTTCTAATTCTATCATATTGCCTATGGCTACGATAGTACTTCGGCTGATTTGTTCATTGCCTGCACCGCCCATTGCGATGTTAACATACTGATAACCGTAGTGATCAGATACCCAACGTGGCCAAGTTAATTCTGGGCATCTGTGTAATTTATTAGGATCGATATCAACACCAGCTGTATGACTACATCCATTAGCTAATAGTATTTTCATTCGTAAATATGCGGGTCATTCTTACGAATTTCCCGTAACCTTTTCCATAAGCGAAAACGATATACTAAATTGTTAATAAACTTTATCATTTTATTTGGCTCCCCGAGGTGGGTTCGAACCACCGACCTGCGGATTAACAGTCCGTCGCTCTACCGACTGAGCTATCAGGGAATATTTTTACTCTGCGCTTGTGCTAGCTGTGCCAGTATCGTTAGTCTGATAGTTAGCAGTACCTCGTGGCGCATTTTTATCGCGTTGCGGTGCTTTCACAACAATCTCACTGCACAATTGTGCATCAATCATCATGCGCTTGTATTGATTGCGAGCAACTGGATCAACAATGGTACACATTGATCTTTTAGTTTGTTTACTTAACTTAAACGTTTTATTTGATTTCATTTTTTTCCTTTATAATTCGTGTTGACCCATGCTCTTGATCATTTTTTCGTTGTCTGCATCTTCTAGCACTTTTACCCAATCTTCGTACATTCTATGTATGTTAGAAACAATTAAAAGTCGTTCTTGATACACGGGCTTCGTGTAGTCTGTGGGTTCAATAAAATGCAACAAGTACCCTGGACTAACAACCATCATGCCTTCTTCAAGACGTAATCTTTTGAAGGGACTAAACTGATTGGTCCAATTGACTCCGCCTCGAGGATCCATGAAAATCATGTTGCCTGGATTGCTGTTGTTTAATTTAATATAAAACACACCAACACCCAGTGTTGATCCGTGCTGGTGGGGAGTAATACGATATTCTACATTGGCTTGTATATGTCTAAAATATCCTTTGGCAATACGCATAGGAGGCAAAGGCATTTCAGCTTGCAATGTGAGAGTTTTTTCCGCCAGTTCTAACTTTTTCTTCTGCACTTCCAGCATGGTGTCTGGAAGATCTGGCAAACTCCATACATCCACACTGTTTTTGTTAGCACGGGGAAGTACATATTTGTACACATCCTCTTTTAACTGTTCAATAAAATCTTGGGTGAACGGGCGAGTTATTCCGATGGGAGTGGACCATAGTTGATGTATGGTTTCTTCGCCTTCACATTTCAAATGTGTTATGCTGCCTTCGTTCATATTTTTCATAGTCATATTTACTTGATATTTCCTATGCCAATAATATTTTTGTATTCTTGTAATTTTGTGCTGTTTAGATGTTCCATGGGATACTTACGCATAATTTCTTTTATAGTCATGGTATGCAGATCTTCTCTGGATATTCCTATATTCATAGCTGTAATTATTTGAAATTCTGCAAACTTGTTTCTAAATTTCATCTGGTGTCTGTACCAGTTTGCTGTTTGCACACATTTGTCGTAAGTTAAATCTTGATCCTTTAACACCCAATTCATGTAATTTTCAGTAACACCGTCCTGCGGAAAGTCGTACCCGTAAATTTCAGGCTGCAGGCTGAATTCACTGCTGTATGCCGCTAGCCTCTCTCGACGTGTGCCCGTTCTATTGTACAAGTACAGCGGATAAAAATCTATGAAAGCCAATGGATTATCGGGTTCTCTGGCCCAGTTGTACAATTCTTTAAAATAGTCCTTGGTATCGTAAGGCAGGCCCAGTATGAATCCAGCGGCCATGTTCACTTTCATATGCCACTTCTCGGCCAACCAGTACAGCCTATCTTTTACTTTGTTGGGATGCAGGCCTTTACCTATTGCTGTTGCGCTTTTAGGTTGCATGGTTTCTAACCCAAAGTAGTTGCCCACTAGCCCCATTTCAGATAACAAATCTGCTTGATGCGGATATCTATTAATTAGGTCAATTCTTAAATAACAACTAAACTTTGGTTTGAACGGCAAGCTGGTGAATATCCTATGCAGTTCTTCTATCTTGTCGTTGTCGTCGTTGAATGTGTCGTCTGTGATGTAATAAGTATCAACACCTTTAGTTTCCCACATGCGAATCAAATCATCCTTGACTTGTTCGCTGGGTCTAAGATAGGTGCCTTTCTTTTTACCCAACAACTGATAGCTACAAAATTTACATTTAAAAATACAACCACGTGCTAGTTCTACAGGAAGTCCTTCTCCCGGAAGCACATTGTAATGTGGCTTCCACCATTGTGTTGAAATATTGTCCATTGCTGGATCTGGAAAATTTGCCGAATCAATTAGTAGTCGTTCTTCGTTGCCTATCTGTATAGTTTCGTATTTGGTAAGATACGACAAATCATCATACTTGAGATAATTGGTAAATGCCACAGTGCTCACATCTGCATAACCCATGATGTAATAATCAATTTGATCATCTAGTAAACCGTACGGAGTGTTTGCACCTCCGTATACAATTTTGGCTGTGCTGTTTGATCGTACAAAATTAATTATCTCTGTGATAAACGACAATTCCGTATAGTACATGTTGGATTTTCTATCAGTAGACTTTTGCTGTCTAAAGAAAAATGTGCTACTGAATCCAACCCACATGGTGTCTGGTCCTAGGTGTAATGCCAGTGCCGCTTTGATTTCCGCCAGTGACAAGTGTATTAAGAAGTCCAATACAAATGTGGTATATCCGGCATCTTCCAGCGCACTGGAAACTCTGTAAGGACCTAGAGATCGCTGTAACAACGGAGCTCCGGGAGACAGTTCTACACCCCCGGTAAGTATAATGCACTGGGTCATTGTTTCTTTTTAATTCTAAAAACCACAGCATAACGCATGGCATTTGCCCACGGTGCTGTTGGTTTAGTTGTGTGTAATGCTCTGCCATCATATAACACTACACGTCCGGGTAGGGGACTGATTGTGGCAAATGGCCAACCCACATTAAAGTAACGGCACTGACCGCGCCCTTTTTGAAATTGCTGTGTATCGCCTGTGGTGTCATCATCACTGTAAAATATATTTTCAGCCATCCAGGTAGGATACCATTCGGGATTGGCAAAATACAACAACGAATAATTTGTGCCTGATATCAAGTCCACAGTGTCTCTATGAATGCCGTGACTGCGTTTGATAGTTTCGTCTGGCTGGGCATTCACATATACACGTGCTGTGTGGTTTATTCTATCAGCTATGCCCTCAGGATCCCCGTCTATGATCCAACGGTTTCCCAATCTGCTGTTGATGGTGTTCCACAATGCTTTGATAGGTTCATGTTGATCTAGGTCATGCTCGGTATTACCAAACACACATCGATGCATGTACTGGTTGTTTACGCTGGGTACTGAATCATCTAGATATTCTTTGAGACCGTCTTTGGGCTTGTACCAAATGATGCTGCCTGGTTTAGGGTAGGGCACATCCTTTCTGGTTGCGTGAAAACTTTGGTTCTGAATGTAGTCCCAGACCTGCTGTTGAAGTTGATCTTCTATCAAATTGTCGTATGTTTCAACAGTGTATGTTTTCATAATATATGGCGGATAGTATAGGATTCGAACCTATGCGCCCCTTTCGGAACGACGGTTTAGCAAACCGTTGCCTTAACCACTCGGCCAACTATCCTTTTGTTTATCTTGTTATCTTACGTATTAATTTATGCCAGTAGTATTTAACTCCGCGCCAAGTTGGCAAAAAATCCCAAAATATGCTAAACCCAACTTCTTTAGGCACATTGCCGTAGGCCTTGTTTAGAACATCTTCTTGTTTTGACATACAGCTTCTCCTTGTGTTAGTGCGAGTATGGACCATACTCGCACTTTTTCTAATTTGGCGTACCCCCAGGGATTTGAACCCCGACCGACAGTTTTGGAGACTGTAATGCTGCCATTACACTAGGGA
>Ga0136642_1001093_pt1 | contig 12121 bp, 9 predicted proteins | sample LowCatLa1302831Y_FD_115313 | JGI IMG/M metagenome (GOLD analysis project Ga0136642, IMG submission 115313) | Freshwater microbial communities from Lower Cathedral Lake, Yosemite National Park, California, USA - 13028-31Y | ecosystem: Environmental > Aquatic > Freshwater > Lake ... | reverse complement strand
CGGCGAGGATGACCACGTTCATCTCCTCGTGTCGTTTCCACCCAAATACTCCGTCGCCACCCTCGTCAACTCCCTCAAGGGCGTTTCGGCCCGGCTCCTGCGACAGCGCAATTTTCCCGAGGTGCGCCGGAAACTGTGGGGTACCCATTTTTGGACCCCGAGCTACTTTGCGGCGACCACTGGCGGGGCGACTCTCGCCACCATCAAGCGCTACATCGACAACCAGCGCGCTCCGGCAAAACGCCGTCTGCCGGGCGGCACTTCATCCCGGCCCTAAACGGCCGGGCTTTCGTGCCGTCTCCTGAGGTAAAATACCCGCGTCACTCAACGCGCACGATGTAGCCACGCAGGTATTCGCTCTCCGGCATCGTCAGCAACACCGGATGATCCGGCGGCTGATGGCAGAATTCCAGCACCTGCACCCGCCGCCGCGCGTCGGCGGCCGCCTCGGCAAGCACCGAGCGCAATTCAGCATCCTGCATGTGGTGAGAGCACGTGTAAGTGGCCAACACCCCTCCGGGTGCTAGCGCTTTGAGTGCGCGCAGATTAAGCTCTTTGTAGCCACGCAACGCACCCGGCAACGCACTCTTTGATTTTGCGAAAGGCGGCGGATCGAGTACGATCACATCCCAGGGCGTCTCGGTTACACGCGCCTCATCGTTGAACCAGTCAAAAACGTTGGCCGCAGCAAACTCGGCCTTCACGCCGTTGTGCTCGGCATTGCGCCGCGCCGCCGCAATAGCCTCTTCGGAACTGTCGAGCCCAAGCACATAGTCCGCGCCCGCGCGCGCCGCATGCAAAGCGAAAGGGCCTTGATTACAGAACGCATCAAGCACGCGCTTGCCTGCACAAAACTTTGCTACGAGCGGATGTTGCGCGCGCTGATCGAGGTAGAAACCGGTCTTTTGTCCTGATTCCAAATCGAGCCAATATTTGATACCCTCGATATTCACCCAACGCGGCTCCCACGCTTGACCAGAGCGGGTATGCGTCTCCAACGGCAGGCCCTCTAGCCGGCGTATATTTGCGTCGTTACGAAAAATAATTTCTGCCGGCTTTAATAGTTCAGCCAACAGATCACTGATCACCGGCGTCATGCGGTCGAGCGCGAGCGTTTGAATCTGGACCACCAGAGCATCACCAAATTGATCCACCACCAGACCCGGCAATTCGTCTGACTCTGACCACACAAGGCGGCGAGCGTTGCCTGGCGCGCGGCGAGCGAGCGCCCGCTCAAGCGCACCACGAATCCAAGCCGCATCCAGCGTGATACGGTTACGGCTCAGGCGGCGCCAGACGATCTGTGACTTACTGTTGTAAATACCTGTACCGATGAAACGTCCCGTACGATCGCGACACTCAATCGCGGTGCCGTCATGCTCAGCGCCAATCAGCGCCTCAATCTCGTTAGCAAACACCCACGGGTGGCCCTGCACCACGCGCGGCTTCACATTAGCCTTAAGCTTGAGCGTGGGCGCGGCGGCAACTACCGACATAGGTGGAGCGGACGGAGATAGGGTCATGCGCCCAAGAAACTCCAAATTTACGCGCCGGACGCAATTGCAACCGTAACTCTAAGGAAAAATTCAGGCTGCCGGATCGGACTCCGACTGGGTGCCGGAGACGGGTAAGGGAACTTCGGCCGCGATTACCACTCCAGCCGCGGAGGGCGAGAGTGCCGTTTTCGGCTTGGGTTCACCCACGAGTACGCTGAGTTGCGCCTGCACTTGGACAAAAAATTCAGGAGTCAACTCGCCCTTCGGCACCTGATAAAGCTGCTTGGTTTTGGCGTGTTCGTAGACGTCTTTTTCACCATCGGCACTGCGGCCCTTGGGGCGCAACAGCTTCTTGCGCTCCAACATGAAGGCCAGAAACTGCACAAGGCGGGTGTTTTCCGCATTCGGCTCGGTCGCCGGATCCGCCAAAGCCAAAAATAGAGTCTCCGCGTTGAGCTTAAGCGTGCGCTCAGTGTTTTCACCTGCCACACGTAGCTTGTAGTGATGCACCCAACTGCAAGCAATGAAGCCCGCCGGGGCAAAAGCCGCCGCTTGGCTCGCCAACACATCGTGCCTTATAATTTCAAGATTAGCATTACGCAAGAGGTAGCTCGCAACGGCGTCGCCTGCGGCAAAAGCCTGACCCGAGACAAAACAAGCAGTGGCGAGCGGCTGCAGATTCATTTCCATAGCCTTTAGTGTTTACTCTCAGGAAGGGCGGACGCTAGCACTTTTACACCGCATGAACGGACGCTTCATCGCCATTGGCGACATCCACGGCTGCCACGAGGAATTCGCCGAACTACTTTCACTCCTCGATCTGAAGCCTGAAGACCGGCTCATTCTCCTGGGTGATCTCGTCAACCGTGGCCCCGACAGTCATCGCGTGATCGAACTAGCACGTGCCCACCGTGCAATTGCGCTCCTCGGTAACCACGAACTCCGCTTACTCAATTACCGCCGCACCCGGGACCTAAAATACACCAAGGAGCATGATCTCCAAACCTTCGATCAGCTCCGCCCCGAGGATTGGACCTATCTAGAGAAAATGTTACTCACCTACGAGGAACCCTCGCTTAACCTTGTATGTGTGCACGGCGGTTTTCTCCCAGGGCAACCCTGGCAGCGTCAACCTGCCGAGGTGATCACTCGAATTCAGGTCATTGATCGCGACGGCCAACCACGCAAACGCACGGATGCACCAGACGCTCCGTTTTGGGCCGATCTCTGGAGCGGCCCGCCCTACGTCATCTATGGCCACACGCCGCGACCCGAAATCTACAAACTCAAGTGGTCTGTGGGCATCGATACCGCCTGCGTCTTAGGTGGGCATCTGACCGCCTTTATTTTGCCCGAAAAGCGTTTCGTTCAAGTCAAAGCCCGCCAAAGCTACTTCACGTGATCCCCGATTCCTCCACTGACCCTCTGGCTGCCACCGCGCTGCTCTGCATCGACATGCAACCTGTGTTCGTTCGAAGCATCATCGAGGGTCCGCAGGTGCAACGCCGCTGTACTTTCGCTGTCACGGCCGCACACGGGCTCGGCCTACGCGTCATATTTACCGAGCAAGTGCCCGCCAAACTCGGCGGGACCGCGCCCGAACTTCTCACCGCCGCGCCCGGGGCCTTGGCCTACGGCAAAGATACGTTTTCTGCGCTCGCCGATGACACCCTTCGAGCCACTGTAGCCCCCGCCGAACACCTGCTGCTGTGCGGACTGGAAACTCCGATCTGCGTCTACCAGACCGCACTAGACGCCCTGCATGCCGGTTTGCACGTGACGATTCTTAGCGACGCCGTCGGTGCCCGCCGCCCGAACGATGCCGGCGCGTGTCTGGATGCGCTCCGGCGCGCCGGCGCACACGTGTTACCAAGCGAGACAGTATTCTACGCCCTCCTGCGCGACGTACGACACCCCTTTTTCAAAACTTACACCCAACTCGTAAAATCTCATGGCTGACGACGCACTCCCCTTCTCTTCTGTTCGCGAACTCAAACAAATGGACGCGGGCGGTCGCGGCACTTTTGCGGCGATATTGATCGTAAGAAAACTTGCGATTAAGACCGCCTCCAACGGCAACCCGTTTCTCAGCATCGATCTGGGGGACCGTTCGGGCTCATTTAGTTGCACCATTTTTGGCGATAATCCTGGCTTCGATGCCTTGCGCGCCGCCGGCGAAGGTTCAGTCATCCGCCTCGAGGGCAAAATTGATTACTATCAAGGTCGCCTCTCACCGAAAATCACTCGCCTCTCGATCGTGCCGGAGAACGAACTTAGCGACCCCGCGATGCTGGAAAACCTTGTCGAGGTCGCCCCAGAAAACGGAGCCGAACTCTGGACGGAATTCCAAGGATTTATCTCTAAGATCGTGCACCCAGAATTACGCGCGACCGTGCAAGCGGTGTTTGACGAGATCGAGGATCAATTCCGTTGGTCACCGGCCGCCGTATCCATGCATCATGCCTACCGTCACGGCCTGCTCGAACACACCACGCACATGGCGCGGGCCTGCCGCGCGTTGCTCCCACTCTATCCCGAAGTCGACGCCGATCTCGCGATGGCAGGCATCCTTGTTCATGACACTGGGAAAACGATCGAGTACGAAGGTACACTAGCCACCAAACGCAGCCGACGCGGCATCCTCCAAGGCCACGTAGTCCTAGGCTACCAACTCGTCCGCAAAGCGGGCATCAAATGCAAACTCGATCCCGAGCGCCTCGAACGTCTCGAACACATTGTCCTTAGCCACCAAGGCGAACCCGAATGGGGCGCAGCCGTTTACGCCGCTGCGCCGGAAGCAGTCTTTGTTTCCATGATCGACAACCTCGACGCCAAAATGGGAATGGTCCAACGCGCCTTGCGTCAGGCCAACACAGACGAGGAGTTTTCTGAACGCCTACCCGGCCTGAGTTCGCAATTGTTGACCAAGCCCGTAGCCCCGTAGGGTGTTACGAACTCACTGCAGGTTTTGGATGATACTCACTAGCGGCAGAAATAGCGCGATCACGATCGTGCCCACCATCACCGCCATGAAAACGATCATAATCGGCTCGATGACGGAAGTGATACCGGCGACCGCATTATCGACCTCTTCGTCATAGCTGTCGGCGATACGGGTAAGCATCTCAGGCAGTGCGCCCGTTTCCTCACCTACTTCGATCATACTAGTGACCATACCAGGGAAAATCGCCGTGCCTTCAAGCGGTTTGGCGACGTTTTCTCCTTCTTTAACGCGGTCGTGCACCGTATTGAGCGCGTCGGCTACATGTACGTTACCGCTCGTGTCGCGAGTAATCACGATCGCCTGCAACATCGGCACGCCGCTCGCCAGAAGCGTACCAAAAGTCCGGGTAAAACGGGCAATCGTAGCCTTCAGCACCAAGTCTCCAAGTACAGGGAGGTGAATCATGAGCCAATCTAACGTACGGGCGCCAACCCGGGTGCGCTTAAAAATCGTGAAGGCAAAATAAAGCCCAATTAAAACAGCCCCCGTCAATAAGAAGTGGTCTCGCATGAAATAACTCACGGTGAGCAATACCTGCGTAAGCATCGGCAAAGGCTGACCCTTCAGCATGCCAGTAAAAATTTCCTGAAACTTAGGCACCACGAAAACCATCAGAATCGAGACAATCGTTACAGCCACACTTGAGATGATAACGGGGTAAATCATCGCAGATTTCACTTTGCCCTTAATGCGCTCGGACTTCTCGTTAAAAACCGATAAGCGTTCCAAAACCGTGCTCAAAACACCGCCCGCCTCACCGGCGCGCACCATGTTCACATAGAGTCGATCAAAAATTTTCGGATGCGCGGCAAGACCTTCGGAGAAGTTTCCGCCCGAACGGATGGTGTCGGTTATTTCCTCGAGCACAATTTTGAAGCCGGCGCGTTTCTCCTGGCGCGAAAGCACTTCGAGACTGCGCAAAATTGGCATACCGGCTTTAACCAGGGTCGCGAGCTGACGGGTAAAAACCGTGAGCCCCTTACTGTTAAGTACGCTACCAAAAACCCGGCGCCGGTTTTTTTTGGCGACAGCGGAGCGTAAGGCCACGGCTTGGGTTGGTGATTTAACGGCTGGTTTCCCGGGTAAATCTGCGGGTGCGCGGGGGGCGAGTTTAGGGGTAGTGCTCACGTGTATTTGACTACTTCTTCAATGCTGGTGTGACCGTCGAAAATAGCGCGCAAACCGTCATCGCGTAGCGTGCGCATGCCCTCGGCAATAGCCTGTTGGCGAATCTGCAAGGTAGGCGCGCGCTGGACGACCAGGTCCCGAACCGCTTCACTCATGCGCAGCCATTCGTAGATCCCCAGACGACCTTTGTAGCCGGTCTGGTTACAAACACCGCAACCCTGACCAAAGGAAAATTGTCGATCGCCGACGCTGGAGCGGCTGATCCCAAGAGGAACAAGGAGCGAATCCGGCGGTTCGTACGCCGTCTTGCAATGGGGGCAAATACGACGAACCAGTCGCTGGGCGAGCACAGCCTCCAAACTCGAAGCAATAAGGAACGGCTCTACGCCCATGTCGATCAAGCGTGTGACCGCACCCGGGGCATCGTTAGTGTGCAGCGTCGAGAGCACCAAGTGGCCCGTGAGTGAGGCTTGAATTGAAATCTGCGCCGTCTCTAGATCGCGGATTTCGCCGACCATGATGACATCAGGGTCTTGCCGCAGAAAGGAGCGTAACGCGGAGGCAAACGTGAGTCCAACGAGCGGATTAACCGGAACCTGCATCAGGCCCTCGATCTCATATTCAACAGGATCTTCCGCCGTGAGAATCTTAAGATCAGGAGTGTTTACGATACGCAGACCGCTGTAGAGCGTCGTAGTTTTCCCGGAGCCAGTAGGACCCGTGACAATGAAAATGCCGTTAGGACGGCGGATGATTTCATTGATCCCGGCGAAGACGTCAGGCGGCATTCCAAGCTGAGTAATGTCAAGCTGTACGGCGGCTTGGTCGAGGACGCGCAGTACAATACTTTCGCCAAATTGTGTAGGCAGAGTCGAAACGCGTAGGTCAACCTGGCGACCGCCAAGGTTAATCTTAATGCGACCGTCCTGCGGAATACGACGCTCAGCGATGTTCAGGTTAGCGAGCACCTTCAGGCGAGAGGTGATGGGGAGCGCAAGTTGTTTAGGCGGGGGCGCCATTTCATAGAGCGCTCCGTCGATACGGTAGCGAATCTTGAACTCGTGCTCAAAAGGCTCGAAATGGATGTCTGAGGCTTTGTCCCGGATCGCCTGGCCGATGACCAGATTAACGAAGCGGATGATGGGCGTCTGATCCGCCATCGTTTCAATGTCGTGGGCGGAGAGCTTGCTGTCGTCCTGATTAAAGTCACCCGCGCTAATCTCCTGCAGGAGTTCGTCGATACTCGATTGGTCTTCGCCAAAATGCTGCCGAATTTGAACGTCGATCTTGTCCGGATCAGAGAGAATGAGCCGCACGCTGCGCCCCAGCGCGAAGGTGAGATCATCGATGATATGAGAGTTGAAGGGATCAGCTGCCAGTAGGTCGATGCTGACCGCGTCGACCCGCAGGGGCATTACAGCGTAATCACGAGCTAGCTTTCCGGTGAGTGCAGCAATGGCATCACCGGGAAATTGGGCCGGCATGTCGGGTAGATAATCACAACCAACATGGGCGGCGATGCGCTGTAGGAGCGTAGATTTCTCGATCAGACCGAGATCAACGACCACATCAGCCAGGGATTTACCGGTGGCTTTGTGCTCCTCATTGAGCTCATTGAGCTGGGCGGGGTCGACGAGTCGTTGCTCGCGCAGAAACTCGTAAATGGCGGGGCTGTGGCTGACGAACATGAGGAGGGGTGTCTCTTAGGGGTGAGTGGTATGAAAATCAGAAATTACGCACATTAGCGCCGCTCTTGAGTAAGTTTTCACGCATACTAATCGGATCGCGGCATTTTTCCAAGGCCTCGTCGGGAGTTATGAGTTCACGGTTAGCCAGGCTCATTAAATGCGCATCGAGCGTGATCATGCCGAGGCTCGCCCCAGTCTGGATATCAGAATCTATACGGAACGTTTTATTTTCGCGAATAAGTGAAGCAATGGAGGTCGTATTGACCATGATTTCATAGGCAGCAATGCGGCCTCCGCCAATCTTAGGGCAGAGCACTTGGGAAATAATGGCAACGAGTGATGCGGCCAGCTGCGTACGGATTATTTCTTTGGTGTACGCTGGAAACGCGTCGACGATACGGTCCACCGTGGTTGCAGCACTATTGGTGTGGAGCGTGCCAAAAACCAAATGTCCTGTTTCCGCCGCACTGATGGCCGCTTCCATCGTCTCAAGATCACGCATTTCCCCGACCATAATAACATCGGGATCTTGCCGCAGCGCGCGGCGGAGCGCCTCCGCGTACGTCGGCACATCAACGGGGACCTCGCGCTGGGTCACGATGCAACGTTTGTGGTCGTGAAAATATTCGATAGGATCCTCAATGGTAATGATATGACCATCACGAACCTCATTCATGTAGTTCACCATCGAGGAGAGAGTGGTGGTTTTTCCGGAACCCGTTGGTCCTGCCACTAAAATGAGACCACGTGGACGGTGCAGAAGCTCGCGAATTTTATCGGGTAAACCAAGGTCGCGCAGGCTATAAATTTTTGAAGGGATCTGACGCAGAACCAGACCGAAGTGACTCTTGGCGCGCAGCACCGAAACCCGAAAGCGGGCTTTGTTATTAAAATTAAAACCATATTCAGCACCCCCGTTGAGCTTAATGTTGGCTTTGTGGGCGTCCGGCGTGATGGATTCCATCAACGCTTCGGTATCGGTGGGCGTAAGGGGCAGACCATCAATCGGCGTCATGCTGCCGCTAATTCGAAGCGTGGGCGGCAGGCCGACTTGGAGGTGCAGGTCGGAAGCGTTTTGCTCGACGGTCAAATCGAGCAAATCCTTCATTTCATAACTCATACTGAAAATAGATTAAAAATCCGTATGCTTAGCTGGAGTCACCGACGGTGATAGATACAATTTCGTCGATGGTGGTGAGCCCGGAGGTAACTTTGCGCAATCCATCTTCGCGCATCGTGCGCATACCAAAGCTACGGGCTTTATCCCGGAGCCGGGCAGAGCCGGAATTTTCGTAAATAAGACGCTGGATCTCTTCGTTAACCAAAAACAACTCAACGATACTCAATCGGCCGCGAAAGCCCGTGCCATTGCAGGTGGCGCACCCAGCACCACGGGCAAACGAAGCGGCGGCGGCTTGGGCGGCGTTGATCCCCAAGGAACGCAGTTCGCTGCTGGTGGGTGAATAGGGCTGGCGGCATTTTGCACAAATTTTACGCACTAAACGCTGGGCCACTGTCGCACGCAACGAAGTCGAGACCAGGAATGGTTTAACCCCAATATCTATGAGACGCGTGACCGCGCTCGGAGCGTCATTTGTGTGCAACGTGGAAAACACCATGTGGCCCGTGAGTGAGGCATTGATCGCAATTTCCGCGGTCTCAAGGTCGCGGATTTCGCCGATCATGACGATGTTAGGCGCCTGACGGAGCATGGCGCGGAGCGCGGACGCAAACGTCATACCGATGTCGGCGCGGACCGGAACTTGGTTAATGCCGTTCAGCTGATACTCGACGGGGTCCTCAACGGTGATGATTTTACGATCCGGCTTATTAATGTAATGCAGGCAGGAATAAAGCGTCGTAGTTTTACCTGAGCCGGTCGGGCCGGTGACCAGAACAATGCCATCGGGCAGCGAAATAAGGCGCTCAAGTTCTTTCTGGTCGTCGCTAAAGAAGCCGAGTTCAGGCAGACCAAGCTGGAGGCCTTCCTTGTCGAGGATTCGCATGACGATACTTTCACCATGCGCGGTGGGCAGCGAGGACACGCGGAGATCAAGCTGCCGCCCATTCATCAATATCTGGATGCGGCCATCCTGAGGGATGCGCTTTTCCGCAATACTGATGTTAGCCATGATCTTCAGACGGGAAATAATCGAGAGCTGGAGCCGCTTCGGCGGATTTTCCACTTCCAGCAACACGCCATCAATACGGTAGCGTACCCGAAAGCGTTTCTCCATGGGCTCAATGTGGATGTCCGAGGCGCGACGTTGAATCGCTTCGAGAATCATCGTATGCACAAGCTTAATGACAGGCGCGTCTGCGTCGGCATCGCTCACGGCGCCTAAGCCATTGGCTTCGGTTGTGGCGGTGATGGAGTCACCATTACCAGGGGCGGAGAGGTTGTTTAAAAGTTCATCAATAGAACCGGCATCTTTGCCATAAAACCGGTCGATCGCAGCGGTGATATCCCGCGCGGTAGCGACATGCGGCTCAATGGTGAGTTTGAGCAGATGACCTAGACTGTCGATCGCCTCAGTATCTAGGGGATCGGCCACCGCGATACGCAAAGTTTTGCCCTCATGCGCAAATGGCAGCACTTGATAACGTGCCGCCATCTCGCGCGGCACTAGCCCCAACACATCGCCACCGACGCGCATCGCGCCGAGATCGGGCGCGAGGGGCAAGCCAAACTCAGCCGCCATTAATGCAGCGACACGTTGCATGTCTAGGCCGGCCTCACTCACCAAAATATCCATCAATCGGGGCGGCGATAGCGTGAGGTCGTTGTGCCCGGCAAGGGTGTCGCGGGCGCGCGCGACCTGCGCGTGATCCAGCAACCCGTGCTCGAGCACAAGCTGTATCACAAAATCGTCCGCTGCTGAAGTGGCTGGTGATGCAGGCATTTCGGGAGATGACGACGGTGACATGGGAAATGTTACGGTGTTACTGGCGGCTAAGGCTAAGGAGGAATTCAGCGTTGGACTTCGTTTTCTTAAGACGTGTGATGAGCATCTCCATCGATTCGATCGGACCGAGCCCCTGCATCGCACGGCGCAGTCCGTAGATACGTTGAAGCTCCTCGGGGTGATAAATGAGCTCTTCTTTGCGAGTGCCCGAACGGTCGATGTTAATGGCCGGGAAAATGCGTCGCTCAACTAGTCCGCGGTCGAGATGCACTTCACAATTACCTGTACCCTTAAATTCCTCGAAAATAATTTCATCCATGCGACTGCCGGTGTCGACAAGCGCCGTGGCGATGATCGTAAGGCTACCAGCTCCCTCGATATTGCGCGCCGCACCGAAGAAACGTTTGGGTTTCTGCAGGGCATTGGATTCAAGGCCGCCGGACATCGTCTTTCCACCGCTGCCAGAGAGCGCATTATAAGCGCGCGCCAGGCGGGTAATAGAGTCCAAGAGGATAACGACGTGTTGACCTTGCTCGACCAGACGGCGGGCTTTTTCACCCACCATCTCTGCGCAATGCACGTGGCTTTCAGGGGTTTCATCGAACGTGGAGGAAACAACCTCCCCCTTCGTGTGACGCTTGAAATCGGTGACTTCTTCCGGGCGCTCGTCGATAAGTAACAGGATTAACTTCACCTCAGGACTATTCGCCGAGATGGAGTTAGCGATGTTCTGCATCAAAACGGTTTTGCCGGTGCGAGGAGGCGCTACAATCAGGCCGCGTTGGCCGAAGCCGATCGGCGTAAGAATATCGACTGCACGCATCGAAACGTCTTTGGCGACTTCTTCGGATTCGAGTAAAATGCGCTTGAGTGGATAATAGGGCGTCAACTCCTCGAAAGGCGTAACGTTGGCAATGGCATCGGGCGCTAGACCCATGACTTTGTTGATACGCACGACGGCGGGGCAACGATCGCCCGACTGCGGGGCTTGGACAAGTACCTCAACCTGATGGCCGCGCTTGAGACCATAACGATTAACGAGGCTCTCGGGCAAATACGCATCGTCAGGATAGAGCCGGTAGTTGCCCTGCTCATGCACGATGAACGCCCCACGATCCGTCACGTCAATGTAGCCGCGATCTAAAATCGGGCGTTTGGCGCCAGCGGCGGCTAAGAAAATCTGAGCCTGCAAAGTGCGGCGGTTGGGCGCGCCTTCAATGGTAATACCCTCACGACGCGCACACGCGGTGAGCTCAGCCAAGGTCAGCGTGTAAAGATCATCGAGCACGAGCGGTTCGCCACCACCGGAAGAAATTTCCGTCGCAAGCGTATCCAGGGCCTCAAGATTAGTAAAACGCGAGGGATTCGGTAGATCTCCAAAAACTTGTTGCGCAGCCGGAGGCAGTGGCTGTGGCGGGTGTAAAGGTCCAGCACCGCCACCACCCTGAGCCGCATAACCGCCGCCACCTTGGCCGCCAGGGCCGTTGGGTTGCCATGGACCGCCCCCATTGCGGCCGCGCTTGCGCTTGTTGCGTTTCCAAGCGTCACGTCCCTGCCATTCTCCGCGACCGCCTCCTCCTCCCTGGCCGCCGTAGCCGGCTTGGCCACCGCCCCCACCCTGCCCACCCTGGTTCCAACCGCCGCCGGATTGCCCCCCGGATTGATCCGAGGTTTGAGGCGCACCAGAATCAACAGATGAGCCATGACCATCGTTTGAGGATCCAAAGGAAGATTCCTGCGCAGAGGCAGGACCCGACGGTGTATAATCCTGAGAGCCACCGCCCTGGCCTGGAGCGCCAGACGAAGATCCTGTTACGGCCGGCGTCGGCACGAAAATCGGAGATGGCGTCGACTCACGCGCAGCGGGCGCGGCCGGCGCGGCGGATTCAAACGACAACT
>Ga0136642_1001092_pt1 | contig 12125 bp, 16 predicted proteins | sample LowCatLa1302831Y_FD_115313 | JGI IMG/M metagenome (GOLD analysis project Ga0136642, IMG submission 115313) | Freshwater microbial communities from Lower Cathedral Lake, Yosemite National Park, California, USA - 13028-31Y | ecosystem: Environmental > Aquatic > Freshwater > Lake ... | reverse complement strand
AGCTAGCACACCAAGCAATTGATGCTTCGGGAGATATTTATCAAGACCAACAAGGTCAAGATTACTTTGTTTTTCCAGGTGATGCTATTCTTAACACAGCCGTAGCATCTACTATCGGTCAATTATACGATAACCCTAAAGGTAATACTTTTAAAGTACCGCAATTTGATGACATCAAGATGAAGTTAGAACTTATTAACCCATCTTTTGCTAATGATGCTGGTCAACCAATGCTAGGTGGTCCACTTACTGGGGTACTTGTTAGTGGTGTTAAAGCAATGCTTGGTTCTCTTCCTGAAAGATTACAACCAGCAGCAACCAAAACAGGTGAAACCCTTAACAATGTAGCCCTTGGTCCTATAGGTAAGGACGAAAACATTCGTAAGGCGTTAGTACCTATGTTCTTTGATAACATCTATAGAGCTTTAAGCCCAGCAGATGCTAACCGAGAATACGTTAGTGCTGGCATTTCTGCTACGGCTTACATGCAAGCTTTTGGACAGAAGTTGCCACCCAACCCAACGGATGAACAAAAGTATAATTATTTAAAAGCTATTCGTATAGGAACACATAACATTTTAGTTGTCCGTGCGATACTTGGTCTTGGTCCAATCAACCCTTCACTACAGGAATCAAAAGGACTGCCTGATTACTACAAGAATATAGGGGCTATCAGTCTACGCGGTGAGTTCTATAAGATACTTCAATCAGTTAAAGATACTTATGGTACAGATGTACAGGATCCATATGCTTTAGCAACTGCTATATTCTGTGGAAAGAACCCAGGCTTGTTAGTAGATACTGTATCTCGAAGCGATAAGAACTATAAAGTTTTAGTAAACATGACACAAGAAGTTAAAGATTGGGCTACAAAACACCAGTCTTTTATAGATAAACATGGTGATGCAGCGTGGATATTTGCTCCACAAATAGGTAAATTTAATACCAATGTTTACACTTGGATGCAGAGTCAAAACTTAATAGCCTCAAAGAATATGAGTGACTATCTAATAAGAGCTATGACTTCAGAACAAACATCTACTTACTTTGGTATTGGTGCTAAAGAAAAAGAAGACTTGGCTAAGACTTCAGACCTAAGCCTAAGACAGAACATTATTAAACAAGCAACTCAAGACCGTCAAGATATATTGGCTTCTAATCCTTACCTAGCCAAGGCTATACAGCCGCAGGCAGGCGGTGGCAAGAGCCAAGATGAGATTACCCTTGAAGGTATTCGTCAGGTATTACAAGAACCAGATGCACCTATAAACAAGACAGATAAGAAGTTTATGAAAGCTGCTATTCAAGAAATGGATAGCCTGACTACCTATGCTCAGGATCCATACGTCAAAGATTCCGGCGATGCTGCAATTCTTAAATCTGACAGAAGGCATATAGTAGAAGATAATATTAAAAAGTTAGCACTACTAAGTCCTGCTGTTAACGAGGCTTATGCCTATGTATTTAAAGCAATTATGAACTCATATGCTCCTGAGAAAAACGTAGTATTAGAGAAGGGTCAGTAACCAATGGCAGCAGATAAAGACTTAAGTAAACTTACTGGTCCTACAGCTGAGTACCGAGTAGATATTGACCCATTAACTCAGAAGACTGTTGTTGTAACAACAGCTCTTCATCCATCAGGTGCAGGTAAACCAGCCTATATTTATGTAGACCCACAGGGTAATTGGCGGGGTACATTAAGCGCACAAGAAGCAATCAACGCATTTAGAGCAGACATAAAGAAGTCTGGTATTACTAGCGCTGTTGCTAAAAAAATGTACGATGCTACATATTTAAGTCAAAAAGGATTTACATCTAACAACGCTGCTGCGTTTAATGAAGGTCTTAGAAAATACATTATTGATTTTAATGCTGACCAATTAACTAAGATTGCAGATGGGGAAGCTAATGCTTTCCAGCCATTTGGAGCGTGGGTAAATAGTTCTGCTGGGTCTGCCGGTGCTATTGGCAGACGCGGTAGTGTAACTACTACTGCTACTACCTCTGCTTTAACTAGTCCAGCTCAGGCTTACTATGAACTAGATAACTTTATGTTTGACCAGATAGGTCGTAAGGCTACTGCTGCTGAAAAAAAAGCATATCTAGACCAACTTAATTCTGAAGAAAACAAAGCTACTATTACCCGCAAGACATCTAGCACCACCATTACTGGTCCAGATTCACAGGCAACCACAGCCAAAGACCAAAGCATAGGCGCTGGTGGGTTAACTCAAGCAGACCATGACCGTATATTAAATTCAGTAGTTGCTCCTGTTGTACAGAAAATGTCCACAGATGAGTTAATGAAAACCAATGGCTCTATTGCTCAAGGTATCTCTACCTTGTTAGCCACTGCTGCTGACTATGGACTAACTAACTACACAGCGGATATAGCCAAAAATGATATATACGGCAAGATGAATGCTGGTGGTGTTGTAGGAATTAAAACCCTTGATATGGAAAAACAAAACATCAAGAGCCTAGCAATAGGTCTTTATCCAAACTTAGCTAATATGATTAACCAAGGCGTAAAGATCAGTTCAATTGGAAACCTTTATGCTCAGGAAATGCAAAAGACATTAGAGGTTCCTTGGACATCAGTTAAGGCTGATGACCCATTTGTTGTAAAAGCTTTGCAAAACAAAGATGCTAATGGCAAATCTCAGGATGGTGTTATGAGTTTAAATGATTTTAATATAATGCTACGCAACGACCCACGTTGGGCTACTACACAAAACGCAAAAGAAGAAGCGTCTGGCTACGCTAATACAATTCTTAAGCAGTTTGGATTCATGGGCTAATGGCAAGATATAATGAACCTGTAGTTAATACACCAACGGTCAATGACAAACAAGTAGCATTCAACAATATTCCTGCACCTGCACAGGTTATACCCGCATCTATTGCAGCAGCACAAGCAACAGTAGGAGCAAAAGAACTAGCCGCAACTAGGGCTGAAACTGCAGCAACTCGTGCAGCAGAACCTTTAACAAATAAATCAGTAACTCCACCAGCCCCAGCAAGTACAACTGCTGTATGGGTAGGCGGTACAACTACTGGTAGTTGGAAGTTTCAACCTAATCAAAACCAAGGACAACAAGGCGGTAGTACTACCAATACTAGCACTGGTGCTACTACTGATGCTTTGGCTGCACTGCAAGCACAACAAGATGCAGCAGTTAAACAAGATGCTTTTAAACTTATTGAAGATGTTTTTAACCAATATGGTTTAAGTAGTTTGGCTGCCAAAATTACAGATTACATGAAACAAAACATTGGTCCTAATGAAGCCACTTTGCTTTTAAAACAAACCCCTGAATATAAAACTAGGTTTGCCGGTAATGAAGCCCGTGTTAAGGCAGGCATGAATGCTTTGTCTGAAGCACAGTATTTAACCATGGAAGATAATTATCAGAATACTCTTACGGCGTATGGGTTAAAAAACTATTACGGCACGGATGCTAAAACAAGACAAGCAGGCATGGCTGCCGTTATAGGTGGAGATATATCAGCTACTGAATTTGCCGATAGAATTAAAACTGTGGTAGATACAGTACAAAATGCTGACCCACAAATCAAGGCTCAACTACAATCTTTCTATAACGTTAACTCAAATGACTTGGTTAAGTATTACTTAGATCCAACTAATAACTTTACTGCTCTTCAACAGAAAACAAATGCAGCACAAATTGGTGCCGCTGCTGTCGACCAAGGGTTGACTACTGATGTTGCTAGCGCAGAAGCACTAGCAAAGTTTGGGGTTACCCAACAACAAGCCATTACTGGCTACCGTAATGTAGGAGAAATACTACCAATTGCTAATAAGTTGGGTCAGATATATGGTCAAAAGTATGACCAAGCAACTGCTGAATCTGAAGCATTTGGAACAGGTACATCAGCAGAAGCACAACGTAAACGTCTTGCTCTTAAACAACTTGAAGAAGGTTCCTTTAGCGGACGTTCAGGCATTATAGGAGCCAATGTTGGTTCTGGGTATAGCGGGTCCCTTGGAAAGTCAATTCAAGGTAAGTTCTAAATAGATTCCTGTCGTGGATAGACCAGCACCACGCAGTGTATTAAGACTGGTAGTAGAAGCCATCATAGTTTCCCCGAACTTTGATGAGGTCTGCGATACAACTAACAGAATGGGAGAACGGTTGCTATGGCAACAAACGATTGGGAAGATGACGACGACTTCGATTTAGAAGACGCCGCTCCGCAAAGCAATGATGGCAGTGACTTACTAAGGAAACTCCGTAAGGCTAAGCGGGCAGATGAAAAAAGAATCAAAGAACTCACTGAGCAACTTGAGGGATTATCCAAGGTGCAGCGTGAGCGAGTTGTCAAAGAAGTCCTAAATCAAAAGGGTGTCAACCCTAAGGCAGCACGTCTAATACTTAATGACTTAACAGATATTAACGAGGAGTCAGTCTCGCACTGGCTCGATGATAATGCTGATTTGTTTGGATTAGAAACTAAGTCTCAGGTAGACCCTCAACAACAAGCTGACCTAGCGGCACTACGCCAACAGGACATTGTTACTCAGGGTGCACTAACACCCGACAGAGCTCAGGATGGATTCCAGCGAATCAATGATGCCACTAGTGCAGAAGAGATTATCGCCATGATTCAATCTGGGAATTTTTAATCAACCGAATCTAACATCCTCATAAGGAGGTGCAACAAATGGCAAACGCATATACCACCACCGGGTCCTCAACACTCGGAGGTACAATAGGAGGCGCTGGTCTAGTCCAAAAGGCTTATGACCGTCTTATCGAATTCGCGCTTCGTGCACAGCCACTTATCCGCCAAGTCGCAGATAAGACCCCTGCTCGTCAGAGCATTCCGGGTTCCTCAGTTGTATTGCAACGCTACGTCGACCTAACTCAACAGACCGCAACTCTGACTGAAGCAGTTGACCCAGATGCAGTAGCACTGGCTACCCCAACATACACAACCATTACTCTTGCTGAGTATGGTAACGCAGTACTTGTTACACGTGCTTTGGAACTCTTCAGCCTTGCTGATGTAGATCCAGCTGTTGCTAACATCATTGCGTACAACCTTGCAGACTCTATTGATACAGTCGCGCAGAACGTGCTTCGCACAGGTACTAACACACTATATGGTGGCTCACGTACTTCAACTGCAACACTAACATCTTCAGATACTTTCACTTCAGCAGTTGCTCGTAAGGCAGTTGCTAAGCTACGTACCAACAAGGCTATCCCACGTAAGGGTTCCTTGTACTGGGCAGGTATCCACCCAGAAGTTGCTCACGATCTTCGCGCCGAAACAGGTGTGGGTTCATGGCGTCAGCCACATGAGTACCAATCAAATGATGAAATTTGGGCAGGCGAAATCGGAACTTACGAAGGTGCATTCTACATAGAATCACCACGTATGTACAGCGATTACAAAGGTGCTGCTAAGACAACATCAACTACAACCACAACAGCTTCTGCTGCTTCTGGTGCATACGTTCTTGCTGTTACATCTACTTCAGGTATCTTGGTATCTGACGTTGTTGCTGGAACTGGTGTTGCTACAGGTGCAAACGTTGTATCTATCTCAGGTACAAACGTTACACTTGATACAGCAGTTACTTCTGCTGGTGTTACATCAGGTGCATCAATCACCTTTACACATGAGACAAACGTCTTCAACACTTACTTCGCAGGACAACAAGCTCTTGCTGAAGCAGTGGCTGAAGAACCACATGTTGTTATCGGACCGGTTGTTGATAAGTTAATGCGTCACCGCCCACTCGGCTGGTACGGCGTACTTGGCTTCTCCATCTACCGTGATGAAGCACTCTACCGCGTAGAGACTTCTTCTTCAATCGACTACTAATAGTTAATTGACTGTAGGGCTGGAGCAATCCAGCCTTATGGTAAGTCCACTATTAAGGGAGCGCAATGGCTTATTACTTTTTACCTCCGACTGTGTCGGAAGGTCCTGCTGGTGGTGGACGTTTGTTTGTCCGCTTTCGCTTGACCCGTGGTGTAACAGTCCTGCGTGTTAAGGGAGTGTGGCAAGAGATTCGCTACCCAACAGAAGATCAAACTGCAGAAGCAGACCATGGTTTTTTATTCCGTGGTGGTTACAAGCACTACATAACTGACGCGCAAAGGACGGCACTAATTAATGCAGGATACTCAGCAAACATCTTCTCAGAGTAATCATACTCATGTACCCAAGATAGTTGAATGGGCTTACGAGTTAGTAAACGGAGACGTCAAAGAACGTCCAGCTCTTTATGGATGTACCAAGTGTGATGTTACATCAGTAGAACTTTTTGAATATCAAGATGACATCTTTGTTGACCACACCAAGTGTGGACCGGACTGCTTTGGGTGTAAAGCCAAAGGCATACAACTCAACGCAGGAGATGCTAAGGGCAGCATTGTTGCCTCTGGTACCACCCAGAAAAAATGGGATAAAGAATTGGCTTACTACAAAGATGCCCGTGCCCAGGGGGTTCAACCCGAAGGAACATCACGTGCTGCTGTACAGAAAGCGCTTGAAGCCTCAGAGGTTCTTAACAAACCTTACAACGGCAGCAAGATGCCAAAAGCCAATTTCATAAACGAAAAGACCGTAGAGGTCATGAAAGAAGTAGGAGCAGTCTAATGGCAGCAAAAAAATATAACGATGCTAAGCAAGACGCCAAGGTCATGAAAGGCATGAAGCCTGCACAAAAGGCTGCCTTTATGAAAGGCGATAAGAAGATGGATGCTAAGAAGCCATCTCCTAAAGCCGATATGAAAATGGACAAGGCATTGGCAAAAAGAATTATGAAGAAAGGCAAGTAACTATGTGTACACAATGCGGATGCGCTGATACAGCCGTCACAATTAAAGCACCAGTCAGAGTTGCGTCAGGTCAAGATGCGTCAGTCATCAAAGGCTTTGATGTACCACCCCCATATGGAAAAGGAAAAGAATAATGTCAGACATGATGTCACCAAAGTCTCGTAGCGCAGCTACAGACGTATCGTCAGTAAACAAGGCTGACTTCCACGGAGGCGTAGCACCTGCTGCTGCCAACGTAGCACAGCCATACACAGGCAAGACAGGCATGGGTCCTTCACAAGTTGTTGAAGGTATCTACGTCCAACCTGAAGGTGGACGGGCTAAGTAATGCCAAATAGAATCCCAACACCTGGGGTTCCTAATCCCGGTGTAAGAAACACTGCGGTTGATAATCGACACATCAACACGGTCCAACATGGAACCGTTGGTGGAGAGACTAAGGGTGCAGTTAAATCTCAAGGTCCGATTAACTTCAACAAAACTGTAGGTCACAAGCCACTTCCTAAAATCACAGCTCCTACAACTAGGGACAAGATGATAGGCAATGCCCAAGATGCTCTTCAAAAGAAGCGTCTTAAAGGCGGAACTTACAACAGTTCAGGTACCAACTAATGGCTAAGGGCATGGGCTTTAAAGCCGCACAGAAGTCAGTAGCAAAGAAGCAAGGACTATCAATGGATAAGGCTGGCGCAATAATTGCTGCCGGTGCTCGCAAAGCTAGCCCTGCTGCAAAGAAGGCAAACCCTAACCTTATGAAGGTTAAAGGCAAAGCAAAAGGAAAATAATTATGGCAACCGATTCACGTCTAACCAGAGCTGGAGTATCAGGCTTTAATAAGCCTAAGCGCACACCTAGCCATCCTACTAAGTCACATGTTGTTGTGGCTAAGGAAGGCGACAAGGTAAAGACAATTCGCTTTGGACAACAGGGCGTGGTCGGTGACCATAAGCCAACAGCAAGACAGGCTTCATTCAAAGCCCGTCATGCTAAGAATATTGCTAAAGGAAAAATGAGTGCCGCTTACTGGGCAGATAAGGTGAAGTGGTAATGGTTAAAAAAGTTTGGGAAACACCTAACCCTAAAAAGAAATCAACTCCGTTAACACCTGCCGCTAAAGCATCAGCAAAAGCTGCAGCCAAAAAAGCCGGCAGACCTTATCCAAATCTTGTGGATAATATGAGAGCCGCTAAGAAGAAGGGCAAGTAATGGCTACCTATGGTACAGCCGTTTACAACGGAACTACCTACACCCTCTATGGACGCCCGGGCTCTACTGTCCGCGATGAACTTAATCGCCTAGCCAATGGCGGCGACTATCCAGCCTACACCGCTTACAAAGATGAGCAGGGTGCTGCTAACGCATGGGCAGGCACAACGGGTAAAGCAATCATTGCTGCCCTTAACTATAAAGTTTCTTCAACACGTCAACCACCAGCCTACAAAGAGCGTAACGCAGTAGCTAGTGAACTAGCAGGTATCACAGACCCTGCCAAGTACCTAGAGATTGTTACCGCATTAAGGACTATAGCTTCCTAATGGCAACCACATTTAAAAATTTAATTGATGACACGGCTTTAAACGTTCAGGGTTTTACCTATCGCCAAGACCGTGCTACTTATTTGACTGCTGCCTGTACCTCAGGCGACTTTGTTTTATCTGTAGGTTCTACTGAAAACATTGGCAAAGGCATTATTGAAATTGATAATGAAATGATGTGGGTAGATGCTTATGACCGTCAAGCCAACACTATTACCATTGCTCCGTTTGGGCGGGGATATAATTCAACAACGGCTGTTTCTCACACTACTAATACCAAGGTAACTATTACGCCTACCTACCCAAGGGTAGCAATATCACGGGCTATTAACGATACTATCAATTCTGTTTACCCAAAGGTATTTGCAATTGGTGCTACTGACGTTACTTTCCTAGCTTCTCGGACTACCTATCAGGTTCCGTCAGAAGCAATTCAAATTTTACACATGGCATGGCAGACCGTTGGTCCTACACGTGAGTGGTTACCTATTCGCCAATGGCGTTGGGATCCACTAGCAGACACAGCCTATTGGGGTGTCTCATCTCCTGACGGACCTAGCAGTGGCTTTAGTCGTACCGTATCTGTTTATGATAACGTCTTACCTGGTCGCACCATGCACATTGTTTACGCCCACTTGCCTAACCAACTAACTAACGATACAGATAATTTTGAATTAATTACTGGATTGCCTACATCTATGAGAGATGTAGTTATCTACGGTGCAGCTGCACGTTTAGTTTCTTACATAGACCCTGCTCGTATGTCCGTAACATCTGCTGCTGCAGATGAATTTGATAGCAAGCGTCCTTATGGCACAGGTTCAAACGTTACTAAGCAATTGCAACAAATGTATTTAGCGCGTCTTGAAGAGGAATCGCTAAAACAAAAACTTCAATTCCCAGCCCGCGTTCATTATTCAAGATAGGGTAATTAATGACAACTCGTAAGTATACCTCCCGGTCTCAACAAACCACACTCACAGGCTCAGTCACATCTGGTGCCACAATCATTCCTGTTGTCTCTGCTACCACTGTGCTTGGTGGTGCAACAATCAGCACAGGGCAAACTATGACAGTTGTCATTGACCCAGATACAGCTCTTGAAGAAGTAGTTGATATTACCGCGGTAAGCGGAAACAACTTAACCATCACACGTGCTATTGATGGTTCTTCTGCACAAGACCACTCAGCAGGTGCAGTAGTCCGTCACATGATTGTAGGTCGTGACCTTCGTGAAACTAATCTGCACATCGAAGCATCCACTTACTACAACGATGGAACTGTTGCAACCAAGTCCCTTCACGGGCTAGGCTCAGCAGACGGCGCAGTGGTTGGTTCAACCCAGACTGCAACCTTTACCAACAAGACCATTGATGCTACATCAAACACTGTGCTTAACATTGCTGATGCTAACATTAAATCAGGTGCTGCTATCGCACCGGCTAAGATTGCAGGCACAGCGGTAACTCAGGCTGATACTGGCACTATTACATCAACCATGATTCTTGATGGCACAATTGTCAACGCAGACATCAATGCAAGTGCAGCGATTGCTGCTAGCAAGATTGCTGGCACTGCTGTCACACAAGCAGACACAGGCACAGTCACCAGCACAATGATTGCTGACGGCACCATCGTCAATGCAGACATTAACGCTGCTGCTGCTATTGCACCTACAAAGGTTGCTGGTACTGCTGTAACTCAGGCTGATACAGGAACAGTTACAAGCAACATGATTGCTGATGGAACAATAGTTAACGCAGATATTAATGCTGCTGCTGCTATTGCTCTTAGCAAGTTGGCTACTGACCCACTAGCCCGTGCTAACCACACAGGCACACAGTTGGCTAGCACCATCTCTAACTTTGATACACAGGTACGCACATCTGCTCTTAACCAGATGGCTGCTCCTACCACTGACCTATCAATCAACACGCATAAGTTGACTGGCGTAGTAGACCCAACATCTGCACAAGATGCTGCTACCAAGAACTATGTAGATATTAAACTATCTGCACTTGTTAACGGAGCACCTAGCACCCTTGACCAACTCAACGAGTTGGCTAACGCTATTGCTAACGACCCTAACTACTCCACTACAATCACAACGGCATTATCAACAAAACTCCCTCTAGCAGGGGGCAACATGACCGGTGTTATCGATATGGGCAGCAATAAAATAACATCTCTTGCAGCCCCTGTTGTTGGAACAGATGCAGTTAACAAAACTTATGCAGATGCAAATATTGCCATTACTGCTACCAGCGCTGCTAGTGCAGCAACATCTGCTGCATCTGCAGCAACGTCTGCATCTAGTGCAGCGACATCTGCCTCATCTGCTTTAACCAGTCAAACTGCTGCTGCTACCAGCGCTACAAGCGCTGCAGCATCCGCTACTGCCTCTGCTGCTTCAGCCGCTACTGCTTCAACCGCAGCAACTAATGCTGCTGCTAGCCAAACTGCTGCTGCTACCAGCGCAACCAGTGCTGCTGCATCGGCTACGTCTGCTGCAGGTTCGGCTACAACTGCCTCTAATTCGGCTTCTACAGCCTCTACCGCTGCTACAAACGCGGTAGCCAGTGCAACTGCTGCTGCTACGTCTGCAACCTCAGCAGCGGCCTCAGCAACTGCTGCTGCTACGTCTGCTACTTCTGCTGCTGTTAGCGCATCAACGGCTTCTAATTCTGCTGCTACTGCTAGCACGCAGGCTACAAACGCCGCTGCTTCTGCTACTGCTGCTGCAACAAGTGCTACGTCGGCTGCTGCTTCAGCAACTGCTGCTGCTGCTTCAGCAGCAACTGCCAGCACTGCAGCAACTAATGCTTCTACTTACGCTACCAATGCTAACAACTCAGCCACTGCAGCCGCTACATCGGCTACATCGGCTGCAGCATCTGCTACGGCAGCAGCTACTTCTGCTACCAGTGCAGCAACTTCGGCTACCAGTGCAGCAACTTCTGCTTCCAGTTCGCTGACTACTTACAACACCTATAAGACTTATTACCTAGGTTCTTTTGCTTCAGCCCCTACCCTTGATAATCAAGGCAATGCTCTTATTACTGGTGCTACTTATTGGAACTCTGGTAGTTCAACCATGTTTGCTTGGTCAGGTTCTGTTTGGAGTGCTTTATCTACAGCCAACGGTGCAGTTACTACTGGAACACTAGCCCAATTTGCAGCCACAACTTCTGCTCAACTGGCTGGTGTTATATCTGATGAGACCGGTAGCGGATCACTTGTATTTGCTACTTTGCCTACCTTTGGTACTACTGGTGTCAAATTTTCAGGTTCAGTTTCTGGTACAACACAAGTGTTGTCAGGAGCAACAGCGGGTACATCTGTACTTACATTGCCAGTTGCTACAGATACTCTTGTAGGTAAAGCAACAACAGATACTTTAACTAACAAAACTTTAACAACGCCAACAATTAATGGTCTTACCATTACTGGAACTGTTACTTCTACGGCTACCGTTAGTGGTGGAACTTTTAATAATATAACTTTAACTGGCACATTAACAGCTGCGTCATCATCTGGCACAAACGGGCAAGTATTGCAATCAACTGGCACGGGAGTCCAATGGGCTGCTGCAGTTACTGATGCAAACCCAACAGCGTTTATGCTTATGGGCGCTTAACCCAACAACCAAGGAGAAATAAATGGCAACAACCTATAAAGTGTTGGGTCAATCTAACCCAGCAGCAACAACAGCAACAACCCTATACACGGTACCATCGCTAACATCTACAATTGTTTCAACCATTACAGT
>Ga0136642_1001091_pt1 | contig 12127 bp, 1 predicted proteins | sample LowCatLa1302831Y_FD_115313 | JGI IMG/M metagenome (GOLD analysis project Ga0136642, IMG submission 115313) | Freshwater microbial communities from Lower Cathedral Lake, Yosemite National Park, California, USA - 13028-31Y | ecosystem: Environmental > Aquatic > Freshwater > Lake ... | reverse complement strand
CCATAGGGGAACCGCGCCACTCCATCGGACCAATCAACCACCGACGTCACCTGTTGCACCCCCGACCACGTGTTCCCATCCGAGTACCCAAACTGGTCGAAACCGTCTGTCGCCGTGATACGCATCGACGTCACACCGGCTGGCGGCACAATCACAGGGATGGTTGTGGAAGGCGGCAAGATGTAATGCGTGTTCTCGTCAATGTAGACTTCCACCGTCACCGGCGAACGCACCTCCTGTAGGGGCAGGGCAATCGGTGTTTCCGGCGTCAATCCATCGAATTGGAGCGATATCTGCGGCACCACCAAGACGTCTCCCAACATACTGGTATCAACAGTACTCCCCATGTACTGAATGTCGAAATTGGCTGTCCAACGAGTCATGTGACCGACCCAACCAACTATTCCAGTCGTTGTCGTTATGTGGTCTCCCACCTGGTCACAGTACAAATTGAAATATCCATTGTACCCCATAAACGACAACACCTTTATCAATAATCCATAGTCGTCAAATTGCAACCAACCGTTTTCGTACGCATTGTCATAATAATTATTTGCAAATCTGTAAATGGGGTATCCCGTGTCTGACAACCCTGGCTGCAATGTGCCGGCCCGAAACAACAAATCCAAGCCATCGGTGTCATAGAATCCCACAATGAGGTTACCCGAATTGACAGTCATCGTACCTGTGAAAGCCGGTTTCCCCGGCGCCGTGATATTGACAGAATAGTTCATGTTCATGCTGCCAAACTGGTCGTGGGCTGGGATGGCATACTGCATGTACTGCAATCCCTGTGCCGTCAAACCACATTGCTGTGGATGGGCCAACGTACCCCCCTGTATCCAGTTCACCAACGTGTCCGAATACTGCACCGGCGTCATGGAACAATCGTCGAGCATGTGTTGCATGCCCCCCGGGGCACACGACGACAAATTCCATGCACCCAGCGTTGTTTGCAAAAAAGAGGCACTAAACATGTAGTGAAAATACTGCACATGCGACGTGTTCCACGTGTTGACACCGAATCCCAGGGTCGACGCGCCAAAAAACATGTATGCCATATCGGTCACGTTGCTTGTATTCCATGCCGACCAGTTCAAGGTAGGTTGCAATGCGTTGTTGTACATGAACATGGAATTCATGTTTTGAACATTTTGAACGTCCCATAAGGTGACGCCGGTGCCACTGTAATCTGTTTGTTTAAACATACCTTGCATCGTGGTAACTTGTCCAGTATTCCATAGACTCAAGTCCAAGGAGAAATCCAACAAACAATTCAAAAACAGATGGGACATGTTTGTCACAGATTCGGTGGACCAACGCTCGACCACTCCGACGCCTGTAAACAAAGGGTTTAATACAGAAGGCATCGCCAAGAGATAACTCAGGTCGAGGACCCCTACAGGAAGTTGGGTGGGCAGCGTCGTCAAACGGACTGCATTCATACAGGCGCCGGTGAGCGATGTAAAGCCCTGCCATTGTGTTATCGCTGTCAAGTACTCGACGCCCGGCCATGACTGATTTGGGTCGGTGTCGGCGTTGCCAAATTGGGAAAACGGACCCAAGACACTGACATAGAGGTCGCTGATGGCAGCCGCGGCAATAAATACCGGCGTGTTGGGGTAGTTTAGGTCGGTTGTCTGCACGGCAAACACAATATTGTCAGAGTAGTAGGTGAGAGTCACCATTCCATTTACCTGTTTGATGGGCAATTGCAAGGACGCCCCCTGTGGTACCGACGAAAAACGCAACACGATGGAAGAACTCGACAAATAAGTATCGCCCAGAATCAACCATGCGTAGGTGTTTGTCAAGGTTTGATGCGCGACCAAGGCACTGTTGTTGCTGTAATTCAAGCCCTGCGCACCCAATGTCACGTTGTTTTGAGGAGAAGACACAGACCATCCCTGTAAGGTTTGGTTGTAGTTTGTCAAAGATATGGCCGTGTTGTTCAAGGCACTCTCCATATTGGTGACCTGACTGATGTTCCACGCGCCCAGGTTTTGGTTGAATGCGAAGCAATTCGTAAAGAGGTACGACATGTCCGTGACCTTGCTGGTATTCCACAGGGGGGTGCCTATGCCCTGGAACAAAAAACAGCTATTAAACATGAAACTGAGTGTCGTGACTTGGCTCACATCCCATCCTGAAAGGTCCAGGAGGGGCAGCAAATCGCAACCTGACAACATACGTGTCATGTTGGTGACCCGGCTCGTGTTCCAGGACCCGATGCCGACGCCTTGAATGGGCGTGTTTGCGAACATTGTATTCGTCGATGTGACTTGGCTCGTGTTCCAAATATTGGCGTTGTCGTTCTTACCTGTCGTAAAATCGAGTGTCGGCGACAAGGAGCTGCATTGACATAAGAAATAAGACATTTCGGTCATGTTGTGTGTATCCCACAGGGGGATTCCGATACCCTGAAAACGATTGTTGTTGATAAACATAAGGGTGACATTGTTGACATTGCTCGTGTTCCAAATACGCGGGTTAGACAACGACCCCAAGTTCGGGTTCACTTGTCCCGGCGTGACATTGAAGAGGGGGAGCAAATTACAAGCTTCAAACATACGGGTCATGTTGGTCACCGAGGATGTATCCCACAAGTTGACACCGATGCCTTGGAAACCAGAACAGTTGCTAAACAGAAAAGACATATCGGTGATATTGCCGGTGAACCAAATGTTGGCGTTGCCTCCCTTGCCAGGTGTCAGGTCCAAGGTGATTGACAGGTCGGTACAGTTCCGAAACATGCTATCTGCTGAAATGAGATTGTTGGTTTGCCACGTCTGCAAACCCGTTCCTTGGAACGAGCTGCATTCCGAAAACATACCGGAAGCAATCGTTAGGTTGCTCGTGTTCCAAATATCGGCGTCGTTTCCCTTGGCCCCATTGTTGACACCAGGAGTCACGTCCACATTCATCAAGTTCATATTGTTGAACATATAACTGGCATTGACAAGTGCTGATGTTTTCCAGTAGGGCAGACCCGTACCTCCCCATTGAACGCAATTCAAAAACATCTGCACAGCGTTCTGTAACTGTCCCGTGTCCCATATCGAGGAATTTTCCGACGGTGTTCGAAACGAGCCCGGTGTCACATCCATGGCGGAGGAAAGCGAGGTGCACCCCGAAAACATACCTGTCGCATTAGTCACGTTTGGCGTCTTGAATTTGCTCACATTGGTCAAACTTTGACAACCAGCAAACATAAAGTTTGTGTTTTTTACGCTGATGGTATCGAAACGGGGGTTGATGTTTAGGTTGGTGCATCCAAAAAACATCCCTTCCATCGTAAGCACACTCGAAAAAGCAAAATACTCGAAATAAGAAGGACTGAAGTTATTGTTCACCAAGCCAGTGTTGTTGTAAAACATATAGCTGGTATCGGTTATACTTTGTGGCTCGCCACTTACATCCAACACAATGTTGTAACACCCAATAAAGGCGCCATTTAATGACCGCAGTCCGCCCCAATCCCCCACGTGGGTCAAATGGATGGCCCCCGGCCAGGGTTGGTAACCACGCGGTGTACGTGTGTTTCCGAATTGCAGGAAGCCAACGACGGTGACAGTGACCGATGACTGTGTAGGCACATAGACAGGGTTGTAGGGGTAGGATTGCGTAAACGACAACACCGTGCCGTCGGAAGAAGTGAGGACAGCCTCCTGTAATATGTCCCCGATGGGGAGTTGCAACTGTGTGACCCCAGGTACCAAGTTGTCGAATTGTAAACTGATGCTGGGCTTCTGAGAAAAGTTAAAGGTCCATCCATACAGGGTCATCAATTTATTCTTGGCATCTTGGGCCGCTTGCGAGGTGAGATAAAAGCCCAACCCGCCAACATTGATGTCTATCGGAATCGTTCCCGAGAGCGGCGTGCTCCATCCGATGATGGTAGCATCGTAGTTGGCGCTGCTCATTACAGGTAAAGAGATGCGAGTTAGGTTGTTGGTAAGATTCCACGCGCCGAGGTTTTGGTTTACCGATGTACCATCAAGCATTCCAAAAAACACGGTGACCAATCCTGTATTCCACAGGGGCAATCCTGTACCTTTGAAAAAAGTGCAACTGGAAAACATGGACGTCATGTCGGTAACAGAGGCCGTGTTCCAGAGGCTGAGGTCGACAGTGGGTCCATAATCAAGGTGTGTGCAGTTCGTAAACATATTTGACATGTTGGTGACTGCCGCGACATTCCATGAGGCGAGTCCGCGTCCTTGAAAACGATTGCTATTTATAAACATCTGTGACATGTTGATTACCTGACTCGTATTCCACGCAGACAGGTCCAACAGGGGGTGCAACGATGCGCAACTTGAAAAGAGACCCTCCATATTTGTTACTTGCGACACGTCCCATGTTTCTATCATAGACAGACCTGTAAACAACAAACATCTTACAAACATACTTTTCATGTTGGTGACCCCTACAGGAAGCGATGTGGGGACGGACACCAAATGGATGCAATAGGCAAACGCATTCTGCCAATTCGTGATGGCCTCCCAACTTACTACAGATGTCAAACAGGTGTTGCCTGGCCAACCATAAGGTCCACCACCAAAAGAAGAAAACGCTCCTTGGACGGTAACAGTGACGTCTTGTGTGGCGGGTGTGTACGACGGATTGTTGGGGTAATTCATGGTGTCATCCAAGGATTGCACGACAATGGTGCCCCCGTCGTTCCATGTCACCGTGACTGTCTGCCCCCCCGGAATGCCTTTGATAGGAAGCTTGATGGGGGTCGCGTCGCCCAAGAACTGCAGGGTGACCGAGGGTTGCAAGGGGGTGTCTCCGAGGATGGTCCATCCGTAGGTGTTTAGGAGAATATTTCGCGACGCGACGGATTGAATGTTGTAAAAAAGCGAGGTCGCGCCCAGAAAAATATTTGTTGGCACGGTATGCCCGCCTGTGGGCGAAGCCCACCCTTGCAACGTCAACGAATAGTTGGTGGAACTGATACCCGTATAGTCCAACATGCCGTACATGCTGTAATATTCAGTATTGGACGTGATACTCGACAAGTTCCATGCACCTAGATTTTGATTGAAGGCGTTGGCATTGAAAAACATATTGGACATATTGGTGACCGCGCCGGTATTCCACAGGGGCAGGCCGATGCCTTGAAAAAGGACACACCCGTTGAACATACTGTTCATGTCCGTCACTGTCGCCGTGTCCCAACTCTGGGGATACCCCAGTTTGGCGGGTGTTGTATCCAACGTGGCCGACAACAGGGGGCAACCAGAAAACATAGAGGCCATGGACGTTGCACTATATGTGTTCCACAACTCCAGACCGACCCCTGTAAAGCGTTGGCACCCGCTAAACATTTGAATGAAACTTTGTACCTGGCTCGTGTTCCAACGTCTCAAATTCCCGGAAAACGTAGAGGCGGCAAAAGTCCCTGTCATGTCCGTCACTGTCGACGTGTTCCATGTCTCGACCTGATTCGATATGCCCGTTGCATAAAACATGGCCATGATGTTGGTGACCCCTACAGGAAGAAAGGTGGGGACGGACGTCAAATTCAAACACCCGAAAAAGGCGAAACCAAAATCAGTGATGCCAGACCAGTCAAAGACTTCCTTCAAATATTCATACCCCTGCCAATAGTTATTCGACAAAACGTATCCATCAAAAGTTCCCGACCCGAATTTGGTAAAATCACCCACCACCTGCACGGTAAACACAGAAGTGGTCGTTACATACACAGGATGGGGAAGGGGATACGAATAAGTAAGCGGCGGAGAACCATTCGAAAACGTCAGAGTTGCCGTTGTTAACCCAATGAGCGGCAAAACAATGTTCGTACCCACTGGCACATCAACAAACCGCAGCGCAATATGACTCGGTGCCGACAGATACACGTCCCCCACAATGTTCCAGTTGTACGTCCCTGTCAAAGTATTATGCGCAAACACAGCCGCCGTATCATAACATAGGTTCAACGCACCCAACGGAATGCCCGACACCGGCTCCACAGGTTGCGGCGAAAGAGGCGCAAACGTTGTCTCGAACGTCAATGAATAAGCAGCCAACGTCGTCCATACATTGTTTATGTTCCTGTAGGAAATCGTATTGTTGCTTCGCAGCTGCCATTCGACTGAATCTGGATACAACGTAGCGAATATCCCTGACAGACTACTCACATTGACACCTGTACGAAATGTGGTACCATCAAAGAAGTTGTCCGCATCATGAGCCCCATCCTTTACCAATATTTGTGTATCTATCTGTGAAAAGTCCAGAACAAACTGCACAACATGGCTCGTTGTGCAGCCAAAGAACCCGGACCAGACCCTGTTGTTATTATTGTTGTTGTCCACGATAGACACCAGGTACCAGGAGGGCAATCTGACAGGGGGGGAGGGGGTCGCCCATGCAATCAATGTGTTGTTGTAATTTGTCACAGACATGAGGGACCCATCCAACATCCCTGTCATGTCGACAAAATTGGTGAGTCTCCATCCACCCAGACTCACGTTGAGCGCCGTATTGCGAAACGCATTTGTCATGCTGATTGTCTGTTGACCGATGGCCCAGGCGTCGACCCCCCGCCCTTGAAACACCGTGCATTCCTCGAATATCGAATTCATAGAGACCACTTGGTCCACCTTCCAAACTGTGCTTCCATTTGGAGTAAAGTCCAAGGTCGGCATTAGCGAGGAACATCCTTGGAACATGGCGTTCATGGATTGCGCGGACTGTGTTTGCCATGTGTTCACACCCATCCCCTGTAGTGAGGTGCAGCCGATAAAGATACCGGTAAAGTCTTTGACTTGGCCCGTGTTCCATAAACCGAAATTGAGCGAGGCATCCAACGAACTGCAGTAGGCAAATGTGTATCCCATATCTTTCACCGTAGACACATCCCATAACTCCAATATACCGGTGCCGTGGAACTGCGAACCTGGCATGGTAAACTGAAGCATGCTGCGCAGACTGGTCAATCCTACAGGAAGGTACAGTGGCAGCGCGTTTAACTGGAAACAGTTTTGGAAGGCATAGTCGAGTCGTCGTAGAGGCCCAGACCAGACATTTACCGCTGTCAATTGCCCGCTCCCTGTCCACACTGACCCTTGTGGGTCCCCGAACCCACTGAATATCCCCTGTAAGGTTACCGAGAGGTACTGTGTCATCGCAGGCGGTGTATATGCAGCATGGTTGGGGTAATCTTGCCCTGGTTGTATTGTTTGCACGGCGCCATTGGACCATGATACTGTCACAGTAGAGGTAATGCCGACAACAGGGAGTTTGATGGCCGTCAAGGGTTGTCCAGGCAGGGGAGGCTGTACACCGAATTCCAACGTCATGGACGTGGTGGGCGAGTTCAATAAGCTGTCGCCGACAAAAGACCATCCATAAAGCCGAGTTAGTTTGTTGCGTGCATAGAGTGACGCTTCTGTGTAGTACAGACCTTGCGCTCCTACCACGAGATTGTAAGCGATGGTGCCATAGAGGGGAATTGCCCAGCTGTTGATAGTCGTATCGTAATCCGACGCAGAGAGCGGCGTGTTGTCGAACAACGCCGTCATGTCCGTGATGTTGGTGAGGTTCCAGTGGTCCAAGGGGAACTGCATGCCAGATTGAGCAAACATGCCCCGCGCGGTGACGGTTTCTGTCGTGTTCCAATTGGGAACGCCGACACCCACAAAATGGGTACATCCCTGGAACATGTACGAAAAATTTTTGTTGTTTTGAACATCCCAACCACCCACATCAAACGTGTTTGGCAAATCACTACACCCTTGAAACATGCTACTGAAATTCACGACATTGCTTGTATTCCAAGACGCGACTCCGACACCCAAGAAGTTGGAACAGAAGCTAAAAGTACCAATCATTTTTTTCACCTGCGACGTGTCCCAGAGTACCAGGTTCACATTCGTCATGCCAGTGCAGCTCTGAAATGTCTGCGTCATATCATTGACGGTACTGACGTCCCACGTCTCCAACATCGACACTCCTGTAAATACCTTGTTGTTGCCATACGAATTAGCAAACATGGTGCGAAGAGTCGTCACACCAACCGGCAAGTAATTCGGCACTGTGTGCAGTCGTGTGCAATTGTAAAACGCCCCTGTAAAATCCGTGATACCGCTCCATGAAAGCACGGTCGTCAAAAAAGTGTTGCCCAACCATCCCGATTCCGAGCCGAAAGCAGTAAAGTTGCCGACCGCCGTGACATGCACTGTGGCGGTTTGTGCAGTATACACCGGGTTCGCAGGATAAGATTGTTGCGGTGTCCAGGTTTGCACGGTGGTTTCGGCCCCATCAATCCATGTGACTGTGATGGAGGACGAAAATTGGGTAATGGGGAGTTGGATGGTAGAGACATCGGGTTGCAAACCCTGAAAGCGTAGTTCGATGGAAGAAGACATCCCCCCTTTTACTTATTGGTTCATTTTTTTTGTTGGGATTACACAAGAAAGGTCGTGTTTGTGCCATTCGTGAGATTGTACAAGGTAATGTTGTATTGTGTAATCGGGGCTTGACCGTACTGCACTGGGTCAATCCAGTGCGCCACGACTGTATTGCTGGTGGGAGTGACATCGACGCCGACATAGGTAGGAGGGCCCAACAGGGGCAGTATGGGGGTCACGGAGTTGGACAAGGCAGAGGAAGTGCTGCCATAGTTGCTGTTGGCGATGACGACAAAAGAATAAGTCGTGTTGTAAAACAGGTAGCGTACAGTGGTTTTGGTCACTGTTGTGGATTGTGTTTCGATATACAAGTCGGTTTGCGGTACTCCATCGACATATCCCTGTAGTGTGTAGCTGGACAGTGTTGAGCCGTAGAGATTCGCAGGAGGCGTCCAGAAAACAGTCGCCGATGCCTCGATGGACGTGGCATCGGCCGCGTTGAGGACGACGGAGACGTTGGTGGGCGGCGAAGGTCGTGCTGTCAACGTAAATCCCGAGAGAATGGCCGAGGGGGGGCTGGTCCCCAACGAGTTGGTGGCGGTCACAGAGAAACTGTACTGCACCAGCCGTGACAAGGAGGGAAACACGGCCTGGTTGGTCGTGGTTGTCTGTTGGACGACGGGCCCACCATAAGAGGGTGTCATGGTGACCAGGTAGGACAGAATCACTGGTACCTCAGGAGGTGTGGACCACGTCAAGGTCGCGGTCGTCGTATTGGGCGCCGAGGTCGCGACCAGTTGGGTCGGCGCCGTAGGAACGCCATACTGTAGGGGGGCAAAAGCAAAGGAAAACACAGTGCCATAATTGCCACTGCTGTCTGTAATATCGTGCCAGACCCCGTCGGCGCTTTGGTAGGACACCGACGTGTAGGGCGACACAATCTGCGGGTTGGGCACAAACACCGGACTGAAAAACGCCAAGAACCATTGGACGGGATTGCCGTACTGGGTTTGCAGCGCGGGGATACGTGATATTGTGCTGCCGTTGAAAGTAAAATTGCCATTCGCAAAGACATTGTCGGAACCGTAAGTGAAATCAGGTATGACCGGTGTCAACAGGTTCGTTTGTGTTGGGTCCGTGACATCAAACACCCCCTGTAGTTGGTTGGTATCGTTGTTCACCTCGATAAAAGCCTGGAACACCTGTGTGGCCCCCCTAGACAAAGTAAACAAGTACCAGGAATTTGAGCTCACTGTACCTTCTGCAAAGAGGTTCCAGTTGGCGATACCGAGGGGTCCCATGAGGGGCGATGAGGGGAGAATCCACGGCACTTCTGAGAGGAAGATGACGAGATATGTGGAGTAGGCGGTACGTGGAGTAGGCAAGACAAAAAAGTTTTCAAAAGAGCTGACCAACTGGTAATCCAACCTCTTGTAGTTTTTACCTCCATCGTTCGACCCGGCGACAATCCAGGACAACGGGGAGGCGATTTGTGTGTAAGGTGGTGCGGCCGTCCCCACATCGATACCGGTGAAACTGTACTGCGCCAAGACAAAGGCGTAGGGGCAAGTCACAGTGAGGGTTTCTCCTGCATAAAAGGTGCCGCCTACATTGGTTGTCGTGGTGCCACGGTAGCCGTTGTTGTAATTCGGCAAGGTGACGTAATAGGGAAAGAAGCCATTGTTGGCGCACCGATGGAACACGTTGACCGGGCCGTCCCTGTCTTCTGCTCCCGGCGTCACAGCATAGACACTGCTGGCCGTCACCGTGTACGTGCCGTTTTTTTCGGTTTGCGCCTCGCCTGTCACTGTCACAGTGGATGTGGCACCAGTCAACAAAGAGGCATAGAGCGGCAACTTGGGCAGCGCGTTGTGGGTGCCTGCAGGAGGAGTACACAGCACCATTTGGTTCGACCGGTCAGACGAAGTGAAAACATACGTGAAATCTGTGTATCCATGGCTCACCAAGTATTGAATGAACTGGGAAGTGGCCATCTATATATATGCACGTTTCTTGTTTTTTTGTATAAAAACAAGAAAAATCGTATAATTAGCAGTTTAGACTGACCCAACTACTTCCTGTAGGGTTTCCAGGTAACCACACACACCGTACTGAATTGGCACCAGTATCGGAATTATTTACCACTGTTACTACCGTTGTGTTTGAGTCAACAACGATCAAGATACTAACATCATTCACGTTGTAAATAATTACCCAGTCTCCAATGGTTGTACCATCGGGAAGCGAAACCGTGTTACCATTGGCAAAGACCACGTGATACAACTGCGATGACGTCAAATTCAAGTTCGAGTCTTGGTTGTAAGACACAAACAAATTATAATTAGGTCCACTCGTACCTGTCGGACCTGTATAACCTGTGGGACCCATATCACCTGTCGGACCCATATCACCTGTAAAGCCTGTATCACCTGTGGGACCCATATCACCTGTGGGACCCATATCACCTGTGGGACCCATATCACCTGTCGGTCCAGTCGAACCCGTAGGACCTGAATCACCCGCCATGGCAAACGCGTCATAATCTTCAATTAATGTATTTGTATTTTGGTACAGCGGCGTGATTCCCGAAACGTCGACAAAGTAAAATTCGGTGCTATCAAAATAAATATTTGAAATCGTGCTATGCACCACCATGGTTCGGTTGCCAACGACATTTCCAGACACAAACGATGTCTCTGGGATAGCGAAATAGGAACCATCCCGCAACCGGTACTTGTATACGTTATCAGCGCATAGGAAATACAAAAATCCAGCCCCCTCTTGGATGGTCTTGACGGCATAAGGAAAGACGTTTGCTACAAAATGGCCTGAGGCATCGTACTTTTTGACACCGATACCGTATATTTCATATATTTCATACATGTAGAAATACCCATCCGAGGCGAAAAAGACCCCTCCGTGACAGTCGATGGAAAAATACGAAACACCATTGAACGTTAAATCGTTCGTACTGACGTAAGCGACACCAATACCTTGAATATAATAATACAGGTATCCATTCGGACCAAAGACGGCTTGTCCGGGGCCAAATGGGTAATTGACGGTCGTCTGTTGAAGACGGTTCCAAGAGACATCAAATTGTGTGATACTGTTTTCAGCCAAAATATAAAAATTACAGGAAGCGTCTTGTGCAATGCAGTACATGTAAGTACCGTGATAATCGACATCCACTGTCATTGGATAAAATTGTACAATGACATTGTGGATCGGGTCGATTTTCAGGACGCCCTCTTGTGATTCCAAGGTGTAAATGTAGCCGTCGGCACCCCGCAGGGAGAATTGGATGGTATTGGAGCCAGTCACATTTTGCTGGTAGTCGAGGGGTATGGCGATAGTATTGTTTGGATAGTATTGGATGGTGTTGGTATTAGTCACGATATAAGACGACCCATGGTACCCAAAAATATCGTTTTTGTGATAAGGAATTGTGAGGTCAAGCGGACCTCTCCAAACAGGGCCGTTTATACCTGTGGGACCTGTATGACCTGTGGGACCTGTATGACCTGTGGGACCTGTATGACCTGTGGGACCTGTATCACCTGTGGGACCTGTATCACCTGTTGGTCCGCTTGAACCTGTCGGTCCAGTATCACCTGTTGGTCCGCTTGAACCTGTCGGTCCGCTTGAACCTGTCGGTCCGCTTGAACCTGTCGGTCCGCTTGAACCTGTCGGTCCGCTTGAACCTGTCGGTCCGCTTGAACCTGTCGGTCCGCTTGAACCTGTCGCTCCGCTTGAACCTG
>Ga0136642_1001090_pt1 | contig 12141 bp, 11 predicted proteins | sample LowCatLa1302831Y_FD_115313 | JGI IMG/M metagenome (GOLD analysis project Ga0136642, IMG submission 115313) | Freshwater microbial communities from Lower Cathedral Lake, Yosemite National Park, California, USA - 13028-31Y | ecosystem: Environmental > Aquatic > Freshwater > Lake ... | reverse complement strand
GGCTTGACCTTGAACGTCTGAATAACTCGGGGATAGATCACACCTGTCGTCAGAGAAACTACGACCCACAAGACAGCGGCAAGCGCCGGAAGAGACCAGCCTCGTCGGGCAATGTTGGCTAGCAACAGACCAGCCACGAAGAGAGAAATCCAAAAGAGAATCGACAAGGCGGGCATCCGAGCGTGAACGTCGGAGTACGTCGCGCCCTGCACGTAGCCGTTCGACTCGGTCACGAGGGCGTAGCGGGCGTAGACGTATCCAAATGCCTTCAAAATGGCAATCACGGCCAACAGCACGCTCAAGTGAACCTTCACCTGAGGGCTCACCCGTGGTGCCACGCGTACGGCACGGATGCCACCGTTGAGATAGTGGAAGGCGGCCGTAATGATGGTGATTGCAATCATCGACGCGAGTGCCCACGTGATGATGAAGCGAATGAAGTCCAATCTGAAGATGTAGAAACCCGCGTTCTTGTGAAAGATGGGGTCGACGGAGCCAAACGACTGGGCGTGGGCGTAGAGGAGATAGTGCTGCCAGTGCGGCAGAGCAGCGAGGCCGGCGATCGCTGCGACGACAAGCGCTATGAGGGCGTACACCCGGCGGGCATAGGGACGGACGAGTTGCTGATACCAGCGGATGAGTTCATCTTCTGGCTCGAAGGTCAAGTCGCGAGCACCGAAGCGTGCTGCCAGCAGCAAATTCGCAAAGAGAACGACGAAGAAGGCGAGGCCAAAGACGAAGACCAGCCCAATCTTGATTGAGAGGAGGCCACTAAACACGCCACCCTGACCAATCGAGTTGAACCACAGAGAGTCAGTCCACAAGACGGCCCCACTGCGGAGGAAGGTCAGGAGAAAGAACCCGAGGAAGAGGACTCCCGCTCCAATTCCGCGACGGCGGGTAAAGGGAGATTTAAAGGACGCTAGGTCGTCAGGGCTTCGCACAAGGGAAGCCTAGAGCCAGTTAGGCCGGAACCACTGCGCAGCTACATCCCGCGTGCAGCGGGGGGTGGGGCTGCCCACTAGGGAAGTTATGACCAGCGAGATGCATCCCGGAACTGGCGTCTAGCTTGCAGGCATCGCAGGGAATATCACTGGGTGAGATCACCATGCGGACGTGAGTTCCCTCGCATGCGGCGATGACACCGACATTGAAGGCACGGCGGCCAATATCGCCACAGAGACGCTCGACGCGAGCGCCACGCCACTCTTTGTACGCCGCATTGGCCCGTTCCGAGCCATCGTCATTGCCGTCGGCCTGTACGCGCTTCCGTAGCGCCAGGGCCAGGGTGATTCCCAGATCCGTCGCACATTCGTCTACGGCACCAAAGCCAGCCAGATCACCAGAGACGCCGGCCACGGTGGCGGAGAATGCCACGCCGGCCTTCGCGGCGGCGCGAATCGACTCGGTGGCAGCGGCTACGTAGCGGCTGCGCTGATCGTTCTCGTCACCCATTTGATCGGTAATCATGCCGTGTACGCCGCGCAGTCGATCAATCATGATGTTCTGGTCATCCTGCAACGCCCGCTTGACGTGTCGTACGAGTTCGCTGAGATGCGGTGCCAGGGCGGCCTCTCGCTGCAGGAAGAGCTCGTCGTCGGGCGTAACGGGCGTGGTGACCGCCTTGGCGGCGCGCTTGGCCGGAGTCGGCTCGCTGCCCTTTTCTTCGTGGGTTGATGCCCGCAGGCGGGCAAAAATCTCACCAACGACATCGCTGGATGGTGCCACTTCGAGATCGGGGACGAGCGTTGGGGTAGTGGCGCGGGCCTTGATAGCACCCTTATCTACGGCAGGGATACGCGATGGCGGGGTCACATCAGGGCTGGTCAAGTCCTCGGGAGTGACGGCCGGCGCTTCGGGTACGGGACGCAGCGGGACATCCTTGAGGAGTTCTTCTTCCGTCGGCTCGGGACCAGTAGGGCGATGACGAAGCGCTTCGATGGCCGCGGCCCGTGCGCCTTCGTCGGAACTCATGAGTCCACCAAGTACTTGATCAACCGATTCTCGCACTGAGCTCACCGAAGCAGTGAGTACGTCACGGGCAGCACGAAGCTGTTCGATTTGGACATTGAGCGCCTTGCGCTTAATCATCAGGTCATTGAGAATCTGACGGCGAGCTTCGTTGGCTTGCTCAATGACGGCGCGACCCTGCTCGCGTGATCGATCAATAATGGCCTCACCATTAACGCGAGCCGAATCCTCTAGGCGTTGTGCCGCGGCGCGAGCCTCTTCGTCTTTTTGCTGAGACTGCATTTCAGCCTCATTCATAATGCTGAGCGCACGAGCCTGCGCTTCGACGATGAAGTTCGTCGCACGCTCTTGGGCCTGCGTGAAGATCTGCGTTGAGCGCTCTTGGCCCTCGGCCGAAACGCGTCCCGCCTCGTCATGGGCGGCGCGCAAGATGGCGACCGACTGTGATCCCAAGGCGGCAGCTAGCTGGGCTTCATCGAGAACGGGGTTTTCAGCGCGGTGTAGCGCGTCGGTCAATTTCGACTGGACGTCCTGGAGTCGCTTCTCCAGCAGGCCGACCTCACGACCAATGCCTTCGAGGAAACTACGAACTTCATCAGGGTCAAAACCCTTACGAACCGTTCGAAAGTTGGCGTTGGTGACGTCAATACCCGAGTGACGGTTCGGCGACAGTGTGCGGCGATCGTCCATAACGGCTCCAGCCTAGGGTTTTCTGGCCTAGAAATTTGGTTTCGTATAGGGAATTGGTGGGTCCCCGCCCATCTGGCGCAACCTGGCGAGGACTTGGGTGAGTTGGTAGGCACCGACGACCTTTAGTTTTCCATTCGCGGCCCGACGGGCCTCCACCGCTTGATTAGCGGGCACGACAAAAATGGTGGCCCCGGCCGTTATGGCCGCTTCAGTCTTTTGTGCGATTCCACCAATGTCGCCCACCACGCCGTTGAGGGCTATTTCACCAGTCACTGCCACTTTGCCTCCACCGCTCAGGCGGCCAGAACTCATCTGGTCAATCAGGGCCAGAGTCATCGCAAGACCGGCCGATGGCCCCCCGATGTAACTGGTGTCAATCGTGACCTTCGCCGGGAAGGCGTAGGTCACTGCGTCACTCAGCGCAAGACCAATCCACGACTTGGCAAGAGTGTGTATCCCTGGGCACTCCGAAATACCAAGACTTTTTGGGGGCTTCGCCGTTGTGATGTTGACCGTCTTGACTGGTTGGTAGGTAAAGACACCGGCTCCTGAAATTTTGGCATGTTCGACGCCAGCGTTGATTGTGGACCCCGGTCGCAGGTCGTGCAGAATCCGGATGGCGGCACAACTGTCCGTTGTCGGGACGCCATTCAGCGAAACAATCCGGTCAGCAATTTGGATTCCGGCTCGCTTACCCGGGCCGAGCCCAGTGGTGTCGTTCACGAGAGCCCCGTGGGCCACGGTGGGAATCTGCCAACCGAGGGCCGTAAATGCATTCAGCTCGGCGGCATCTTTCGAATTTTGCATGTCGAGGTAACTCTGTCGATCGAAATCGGCAAAGGAACTGCCCGTGGGCACGAGGGCCGAGACATCGACCGTATTGTTCGCTCCGCGAAACTCGGCGATGATGCGGCCCAACGCCGTCATCTGTTGCAACGAGACATCAACCATCATGAAACCAGATTTGGTGGCGTGGGGATGGGGGGCCGTAGCGATACCCGAAATCGAGATCATGGGCGCTAGAGGTCGCGCCTCACCAGGCAAGATTGCGTAGGTACTTACATGCACCGAGTTCAGTACCAACATCAGACCCGCGAGCACTGATACCACGACCACGGTCCGTTGCTGCTTTAGCCAATTGGTACGCATAACCGTCCTTGGTGGGCACTACGGGTGAGAATGGAGCGATGCCACACGATGACGACACGCTACCGGAGTCGTTCGCTGAAGAACTAGTCCGTGCCGGCTTTGATGGCAGCGATCCGTCCCGAGCCACGCTCATGGCCGCGCTTCACCACCCATTCCCCCGGGCGCGGTCGCTGGCCATTCGGGGTCTTGCGCGCCACCAGTGTGTCGATAACGAAATCTTGCGACCACTCTTGCACGACGAAAATGCCAACGTGATCCGCGATGCCCTAGAGGTAGCTGCGCATCTCGAGACCGTGAATGAGGAAACTACCGCGGCCTTGAGCCAGCTGCTGAATCACGCGGACCCTCTTGTGGTGGAAGCCACAGTCTTTGCGGCGGGCGAACTCGGGCTTTCAGAACTGGTTGATGAACTCAACCGGATTACGGCATCTCACGACGACGCGAGGTGCCGGGAAGCTGGTGTGATTGCCCTAGGGCAGATTGGGATTGACCAAGGTCGAGATGTGATTCTGGCGGCCCTGCAAGACAAGCCCACTGTCCGGCGACGTGCCGTCGTGGCACTCTCATCCTTTGAAGGGCCCGATATTGAAACGGCTCTCGACGCGGCCGCCCACGATCGTGACTGGCAGGTTCGTTCGGCCGTCGAGCAACTCCGTCGAGATCCCGACTAAAGATCGGTTTGACGCAACGAGCGGTGCAGCGTGTGCAGTTCGTTCAAACAGCGCAAGAGTCCGCGAATCACGACTAGGTCGGGCTGGACCACGGTGGTGCAGGCCACACCAACTTCATGAGTCAAGAGCTCGGGGAAATCGTGGAGCTGCGCCATGCCGCCAACCACGTGAATCCCTCGCACCGAGACGTCCTGGGAGAGATCGGGCGGCGCCTCACCGAGACACTCCTTCACGCTGCGCACAATGGAGCGGACGTGGTCGGCAATAGCGCCATCCACTACTTCAGCGGAGACCTCAACACTGACAGGGAGTCCGACGTCTACGGTGCGCGCCGGCACCACCCGAACGTCACCTCGCCGTGAACCCATAAGCGATCCCAGTTCGTTCTTGAGCGACTCGGCAACTCGGGGAGACACCACGACGCCGTAGCGCTGGCGGAGAGCCGAGGCGATGGACACATCCAAGTGCGAGCCACCAATCCGAACGGACTTGGCTGTAACAATGCCACCGAGAGAAATGAGCGCGGTCTCGCACGCACCACCACCCAGCATGATGATTGGTGCCGCCACCGGTTCATCGACGTGGAGGCCCACACCAATGGCTGCGGCGATAGGGGCTTCGATCAGCGTGGCGTCAACGGCCCCGGCCTGCAGGGCCGCCTGTCGTAGGGCGCGACGTTCAATAGAAGTAGCAAGCGCCGGAACGCTCATCGTGGCGTGCACGCGACTCATGCGGCTAAAGCCGGCGCGGTCAAAAAGCGCGCGGATCAGTCGCGCGGCAACGTCAAAGTCAATGGTGGTGCCGTTGGCGAGAGGGCGAAAGTTAACGACATGCCTCGGATCGCGCCCGATCTTGCGCATAGCGGCATCGCCAATGTCAACGATGTCGCCCGTAGTGGTATCAACTGCGACCACACTGGCTTCACGAAGAAAGACTGAACCGTCAGCAGTAGCGAGACGGGTGGTAGCCGTTCCCACATCAATCGCTACGTCAAGGGCCACGTGCAGATGTTAGGGCGACACCAAAATTCATCGTCACAGTCCTAGCCTTGCTACTTGTGAACACCAATAGCGCCCCTCGAAACGGTGGGAAACGACGACTTCGGTGGCGCCGTGCTCGTGGGGTTATTCCACCCGTAGGGGGGCGCACTTATTTGCACCCGTCGGAACTGCCCGGCGAGTTTGAGAAGCTCCTCTCCAGCGTGCCCGCTCCAAAGAGTCGGCGCTTAGATGCGGGGCTCCTAACGGGAGCCACCGTCCTCTTGCTCGTGGGCTCCCTATCGCTGTACTCCACCGAAACATCAGTCGAGCCCACGCGGGCCATGAATGAACATGTGGCATTTTCCCTGCGGGCCATTCCGCAAGTCGGGCAGGCCGCGGCCACCAACTCGATTCAGATCACCAGCGAACGAGACGGGCGCCTGATCTCGGGTGGCGCCATGATTGTTGGCAATGGTGATATTGCAGTGACCACGCTGCACCTCAATAGTCATGACTCCATCACCGGCTCGACATTCAAAACGCCCCGGATGCGCGTTCAGTGGATGGGCGTTGACCGCCACCTGGGATTGACGTATCTCCACCTACCGTGCACTTTGCGGGCGACAGCCATCGCCAAACACAACGAGGTCGAGCCCGTTCTGGTCATCTCGCCCTACTTCGCCAGTTCCTCGAAAACACCGAGGTTCGCCTACGCCACGACAGTACTGAGCGACCCTCGAAGGACATCTAACGACGGCATCGTCAGCTACCTCACGGCCACTTCCCCAACCCAACTTCAAGGCTTCCCCGGTTCATTCGCAATTGGAGACTCGGGTGACGTGGTGGCGATACTGTCCGATACTGGACAGTGGATAACGACCGAATACATCTCACGAGTGGCCTCTGCTTGGTTGGCCGCCCCTAAATGTCATGGTCATCTCGGTATCATCGGCGTTCCAGCCGAAGGTGGGGGCGTACTCGTGACCGCCGTGGCCCGAGGTCCTAGTTTCAACAAACTCGCACCGGGTGACGTCATAACTGCCCTGAATGAAAAGCGCGTCGACACCATGGACGAAATCGTCACCGAGCTCTACGCCACGGCCGGTCGCTCCTCGATGGTCATCCAGTTTCTTCGACACCAGCAACCGTCATCCGTGGTTGTGCGGCTGGACTGTCTCTCCTAAGTTGCTGTTGTGAGCGACACCCCCTTCGGCAACTTTGGCTTCATGGGCGACCTAATGAAGATGCTCGGTCAACAAGGTCCGAACTCATGGCTGGAAACAGCCCGGGCGCTGGCGCTCAATATTGCTCGCGGCGATGACGCCGATCCCAATCCCCTGCCTGTAGAGCGCCAACGGCTGGAGCAGTACGGCCCGCTCGTGGCTCGACATATCGAGATGTTGCTTGGCGTCCCGCAGGGCACCCCCGCCCGAGCGGCTACGCGTACCGAGCTGTCGGAGGCCGCGCTCCGCGACTGGTCGCCACTGGTCGCCCCCCACGCGAACACGCCAGATGCATCGACGGAACCTGCGGATGTCAATCCAATGGCCCCGATGTTGGCGCAACTGGGTGCGGCGATGGGACCACTCTTTATCGGGTTTCAATTAGGTTCTGTCGCGGGACACTTTTCCGAGACGGCCTGGTCCCTCGGGGCCATCCCGCTTCCTCGTGAAAATGACGAGCGCGCCATCATTGTTAACAATGTCGCACGCTTCGCTGATGAGTGGTCACTCGATCACGACCAGGTGATGATCTACGCCGTGGCCTACGAACACACGGCCGCGACCTACTTGCGTCAAGACGGCACGGGAACCGCACTGCGAGCTCTGCTCTTTGATGCGGTGCAGGACGCCCAAGCGGGACAGGGTGACATCATGGGGCGTCTCGCTGGACTCATGCAAGGTGGCGACATCAGCGAGCTCATGAGCAATCCCGAGCAGCTCCTCGATGGCATTGAACTTGGGGAAGAAACGCCCGCGACGATTGCCATCGACGCGGCGAGCGTCTGCTTGCGGGCCACGTTTGACTTCATTGCGAGTCACGTCACCCACTCGATAGTGGGGCCCACACCACTTCTGGATGAAGCCCTCCGCCGTCACCAACGTAGTGACGCCAAGGGCGAAGAGTCCGCGGCCGCCCTCTTTGGTATTTCAATACGAGGCTCGCGCGTCGACGTCGCGGAGCAGTTTGTGCGCGAGGTCGTCGCGACATGGGGTATTGAAGAATTGACTCGACTGTTTCAACTCGATGGACTTCCGAATGCCGAAGAATTGCTACAGCCCGCGGTGTGGCGCAGTCGCGTCACACAGTCACCGTTCGCCTAGGCGCGAAAACTATTCGTTTTCGTTGTAGCCGAGGTCCCACTCAATCTTGAGCTGCTCGCGCTCGGCATCACGGTTGACGCGCTCGCGATTACGGCGGAACTGTGGGTCGTGAGGGGGCAGGAGGCGGAGACGGGCATCGACGCGGTCGACGAAGGCCTGAATCTGTTCGGGCTCGCCAAAGACCATGCGGCACTCCCAGTGGGGGGCGACGGGGCCGAGGTAGATCACCTGGACGTGACCGACGGGGTTTTCGATCTCTGCCGGTTCAGTAGGCGAAAACTGGCTCATGGCCACTCCTTTTGAGTGTGTTACTCCCGCAGAACTTCAACGGGACCGTCATTCTATCGGACGGGACTCTGTCGAGTTGAGCCCGACTTTTACAGGTCATTTGCTGGTCCGTTGTGAAGTTGTTCGCATCGTAGAAATGGCTTTCTGGCCCCGTAGTGGCTACTGTCCCTTGTAGACCTAACAAGGAGGGTCAGTATGAGTACCGAATGGATGGCAGACGGCAAGTGTCGCAACTTCCCAGCCGAGATGTTTTTCCCCGGTGACGGTACGGGTGTGATTAAAGCGCAGAAGATTTGCGCCACATGCCCCGTAGCCGATCAGTGTCTGAACTACGCCCTTGAGAACCACGTGGATCACGGCATCTGGGGTGGTAAGAGTGAGCGTGAGCGTCGCCGACTGCAGCGGGCCCGTCGCCGTGGGCTTCCCCTGACCCGCAGCTAACGCTTGATGGCGCACCGCGACGTCTTTGAGTGCGTCATCAACGTTTCCGAGGGACAAGATGAACCAATCCTTCGACAGTTTGAGCGGTCAGCCGGTTCATCCCTTCGCCATCGGCACAGCGATCCCTGGCACAATCGTTCAGTCTTCACGCTCATCAACTCGGCCGACGAGTTACTACTCGACGTTCAGTGGATGTTGCGCAACGTCATTGATGCCCTCGACTTGGAGTTCCACGACGGCGTTCACCCTCGATTTGGGGTCGTCGATGTTGTGCCCTTTGTAGCCCTTGACCCGGCCCAGCGCGGCGAAGCTCTCGCTCTACGGAACCAAACGGCCGAGTGGCTCGGCGATCTCGGCGTTCCCACGTTTCTCTACGGTGAGGTCAACGGCGTCGAGCGCACCCTGCCGGAAGTACGCAAAAGCGCCTTTGTCACCCTAAGCCCAGATTGTGGTCCAGCCGTGCCGGACGAGGAAGTGGGGGCGACCGCCGTGGGCGAACGGTCCATCCTCCTGGCCTGGAACATGTTTGTGGAGGGCATTGACCTCGCAGTCGCCAAGCGCCTCGCGGGCCAATTGCGCCGCCCCGGGATCCGGACCCTTGGACTCGCCGTGGGTCCGCGATTTCAGGTGAGTTGCAATCTGGTCGATCCCTTCACCACCGGTCCGGCCGTCGCCTACGACGCCCTGGTCGAGCTTTTGCCAGAGGGGGCCTCAATCACCGAATGTGAACTCGTCGGGCTAGCGCCCCGGGAGGTCCTCGATGCCATTGAACCCAGCCGTAGGCCACAATTGGGGTTGAGCGAGGAACTCACTATTGAGTCGCATCTCGAAAACGTCGTCACCACTAATTAGTGGCACAAACTAGTGGCACATGAAAACGCCCCCGGTATTCCCGGGGGCGTTTCTAAAACTTCGCGTTAACTCGCGGCACTCCGTCGCTCCACGGCACGGGCACGGCGCAGACGGCGGCGCTCACGCTCGCTCATTCCACCCCAGATACCAAACTTCTCGCCATTGTCGAGGGCGTACTCCAAGCAGTCGTCACGGACAACGCAGCCCCGACAGACTTCCTTGGCTTCGCGCGTTGAAGCACCGCGCTCGGGGAAGAAGAGATCCGGGTCAACGCCCATGCAGTTCGCACGCGACTGCCATCCGCGGTTCTCGAGCCCACTCAACAAACTTGTGATGTCATCCATCGGTTCCTCCTAGGAAACGCCATTGCTGTCATCGTTGTAATTACAACGATGTGATTGTTACTCAAATTCGCACACAATGCAAATGGAAATGGAAATTTCCTGATGGGCGTGGGTCAGGGCGAATTAAACCCTATTTTTCAGTGGAAAGCCCCGGTCGAACCGGCCGCCCTTAGTTGTTGGCGGCGTGGGCCGTGAAGTGCTGCTGGCCAATTGTTTCACCGGTCTCATCACGGATGAGACGCATTTGGTAGACGCCGGGAGCGAGTTTGAGTCCGTACCACTTGGCCGACCAGATAAAGTCCAATTCGGCATCGAATGTAGCGTCACTGACGGGAGTCACGATCGTGTCGGAGAGGCCGTACTCGAAGGGGTTTCCAGCATCGTCGGCGCCCATTGCGGGGCTGCCGTCTTCCTGGAAGATGCGGAGTGAGACTTGCATCTCACGACCGAGCTCGGAAGGCTCGAAGTCAAAAAGACCGGCTACCGACATGGACGATGGGAAATTGGCCCAAATCCAAGTCAGACCGCCACCCATGACGTAGAGGCGCCCGTTGTGGACTTCGGCGCTCTCGCATAGTAGAAGAGTCGTGTTCACGGCAGGCTCCTTCAAGAGTAACTGTGCGAAACTTGCGCCAGTACTCGCTGATGTTAGTACCGAGTGGGGGGTTTTGAAAAATTATTAACTGGGAATTTAGGAAGCTTTTCTACGGGATTTAACGAAGTCATCCAGCACATACCGGCCCAGGTTGTCAATATCGGTATAGAAGGTCCGCCCGCCATTGACCTTGGCGATCTGCTCCACGAAGGGGAACTGACTCCGCTCAATGTCCAGAGCAAAGGTGTTGATGGTAATTCCGGCCTTGCTGCAGCGCAGCACTTCAGCCATCGTCAGGTAGAGAGTCTCTCGAACTGGTGGCCAGGAAAAGAAGGGCTCTCCGTTGGGCTGCAGGTGGGCCGTGGGCTCGCCGTCGGTCACGACGATGATCTGCTTCGTACCCTTCTCCCCCCGCATGAGGTGGCGTGAGAGAGCCAGAGCGTGCTGCAGGTTGGTGCCGTACTGGTAGTCAACCGTTAGAAAGGGAACGTCTTCGAACTTGATTTCGTGGGCCGTCTCGCCGAAGCCGACGATGGTGACGAAGTCACGCGGGTAGGCCGTTTGGATCAGATGTGAGAGGGCCAGCACCATCTTCTTGGCCGCACCGAGGTTGCCACGCATCTCCATAGAGAGCGAGAGATCGACGGCAATAACGGTGGCCGAACGAACGGTGGCCTCGTGCTCTTCCACTTCGAAGTCCTCGGGCAGGAGTCGCACGGGCGTGCCCGGTCCTTGGCGAAAAACTGCGTTGCGAAGCGTGCGGCCGAGGTGGAGATTCACGGCCTCACCAGGCTCCCACGGCTTGGACGTCTCTTCGCGGTCGTGGCCGCGAGAGGTGCTCGCCTGGCGGTGCGCTCCGAAGGCGCCGCCACGGAGCTGGGAGAAGAGCTCACGCAGGGCCGAGCCGGCTACTTTGCGCATACCCCGGGCCGTGAGTTTGGTCTGACCCTGCGAGCGGTCAATCAGTCCTTTTTCCGTCAGTCCGCGCACCGCCTTTTGAAGGCGCTCAACATTCTTGGCGGCGTCGGGACCGAGGTTGCGACGAACGGCTTCGATGTCGATTTCTGGGAGACGGTTGGCGCCCCCGGGTCCCTCGAGAAATTGTTCTAAATTGCGGAGCTCTGCAATTTCTTGCGAGCGGTCAGTGGCCTCCGAGAACTTCCCCGGCTGCCCACCACGGTACCGATTGGCTCGTTGCCAGTCGATGTCGGGGGTCGCCTGGCGCAAGTTCCCGACCAAACGATTGAGGGCCGAGTTGAGATCAAGATCTTCGAGCATCTGACCAAAGAGGCCCCGCAGTTCGGCCTGCTGCTCGGCAGAGAGGGAGTTAAACATCGCTTCGGCCGCGGCGGCCCGTTCGGCCATCATTCGCACGACGTCCTCGAGAGTCTCGGCACCAGGAAAGAAGTCGCCGAACTCCTGCATGAACTCTTCAAACGTGGGATCGAGTGGTTCGCCCCGACGATCCTGCTCGATGAGATTCGAGAGGGCGTTCATCATGTCTCGCAAGCGGCCCATCTCGGCCTCGTCGGGGTTGGCGAAGAACTCCTTGTTGGCCTCAAAATAGGTATTGAGAACGTCTTCGCGAATCTCTTGCATCATCTCTTCAAACGCTTCGCGCGCTTCGGAGGAAACAAAGTCGTAGTTCTGATAGGAATTCAGTCGCTCACCGAACTGGTCGGGCATGAGGTCGCGCTGCATTCGCTTTTCATTAACGAGGTCGCTCGTCACTTCCTGTCGACGCTCGTCACCCGAGGCTTCAGCTTCGGCTTGGAGTTCATCGAGGGCCTCGCCTTCGAGCTCTTCGATCTGCTCGAGGCGCTTCATTAGTTCGGC
>Ga0136642_1001089_pt1 | contig 12141 bp, 29 predicted proteins | sample LowCatLa1302831Y_FD_115313 | JGI IMG/M metagenome (GOLD analysis project Ga0136642, IMG submission 115313) | Freshwater microbial communities from Lower Cathedral Lake, Yosemite National Park, California, USA - 13028-31Y | ecosystem: Environmental > Aquatic > Freshwater > Lake ... | reverse complement strand
GTTCGGTGTTGTCGGGCTCGGTCATGCGTCCCCCAGCAGCTCGACGAAGGTGGCGAGCGTCATGCAAATAACCTCGGCGTATCATCGACTGTGTGCGGTGAGCACCAGAGAACTTCGCCGTGGCGATTGTCTTTGTTGCCACCCGATGAATTGCTAGTCTGATACGCAGCCGAGGCAGACCATCGGATTCGTCGCCATGTGTCGGGGAAGATGTGGTCATGCTCTGCCGAGTAGCCAGCCATGATGATTCGATAGCGTGGGTTGTCGCCATTCTCGATGCACCAGTCCCGAACGTCGTGGGCGATGTAGTGGTCGTCTGCTGCGTACAGGTCTGTCCTCCTGACCTCGCAGAGATAAGGCGGGTCCAAGAACACACCGACCCGGTTGCCAAAGGTAAGTGCGCCCTTGGTGACGATTCGGGACCAGTCTCCTGTGCAAACTCGAACGTCACGCAGCCGGTTGGCCAGTTCCTTCATGTAGGCAGCGATGCCATCGGCTCGATACTCCAGGTTGTTGTATCCAGCCTGGCCAGCGTTCCCGAGGTGCGGAAGTTGGCGGTTGACGCCCCGGCCAGCGTCCCCGAGGTGCGGACGTTGGCTTACCACTCCGTTTTCGTCGTGCATCCAAGGACCTGTCCCGCTGCACCAGCCGCTGCCGATCCATGCGTTTACGCCCCACACCCACCACCCCGCAATACGGGTATCGCAAAACATCGGGTCGGCCTCGATGCCTTTAGCCAAGATCAACCTGCCTTCGGTGACGAGCCATAGATGGCGCGCCAGTAGGTCGTCTTCGTTGACCGGCCAGTCTGCATAGTTGGCGACTCCATCGGGGTCGATTGCCAACGCACGCCAGAAGTTGCTGAGGTAGTGGTCCATATCGTTGACCGTTTCCACTCGACGAGTGCCATTGGTGAGGTCATGTGGCCGACCCAACAAGACAGCAAGCGATCCGGCGAATGGTTCAACGTAGTTGTCGCAGTCCCCGAGCGCACCCCACACTTCGGCAGCAACCTTGCGCTTACCGCCGAACCAGACGAAGGGAGACTTGAGCGGTGCGTCGACTCTCATGCGATCACCTCGCCACCCAGGAGATCAGCGAAGGTGGCGAGCGTCATCACGACGTAGGACTGGCCAGCTGACTTGCCACGACGCTTGGCGATGACTGCAGCGAACCGGGCTCGAGCGTTCACCCGCTCCACCTCGGCCTCATCGAGCCAGCCAGCGAACGCCAACTTCTGGTGGTTCTTCAGTTCCAACGCCCAGCCCGGTACGCCATCGAGATCGCCCACGTCGTCAGGTCGGCCAGCACCGTAGGCCCGCTCCACGTGGGGGTGACCGTTGGCTCGGAAGAACTCGACCACGTCACGCTCGAACTGCGCGCCCTTGCGGGCCTGGGGGCTGGTCACTAGAACGGCTGGTCGTTCAGGTCGCTGGTGTCGATGCGGTCGACCGGGATGCCGAAGTGATCACGCTCGGGCTCTCGATAGGTGCCATGGGTGAATCGGAGATCCGGACCCAGTGCGTCGACGATCAGCTTCTGCCCAGGTCGCTCTACGCCGTCGGTGCCAGTCCAGGCATCGTCCTCGAGTCGACCGGTGGCGCAGATGCGGTCGCCCTTGTGCAGCTGGCCGGCCACGTTCCACGCAAGTGATCCGAACATGACCAGGTTGACGAACACCGTCTCCACGTCTCCGCCGCCTGGCGTGAACGGCTTGACCGCCAACCGGGCCGTCGTCCATGGCTTGCCCGCCTGGCTGGAACGCAGCACTGGATCGGCGGTGAGGTTTCCGACCAGGCCGGTGATGGTGGTGTCGATCACGATGCCACCGCTTCCACGTCGATGAACTCCTGAGCGTCGATCTCGGCGTTGGTGCGGATCTTGCGCTCGTTGGCCGGCTTGATCGGGCGCTTCAGGTGCCGCCACTTGTCGAAGAACTCAGCAGCCAGTGCTGCGCCATAGACGCTGGGGGTGTCGTAGGTCGTCGGCACGTGGTCGGGAACACGAAGTGCTCGAGGTGCGGTGGCGTATCCCCGGAACTGCTCAACCGATGGGCGGAAGCGCAACTCGGCGGTGGGCCTGGTTGCTGCCACCCGCTGAGCGGACTGGAACTGGTCGAAGGTCAGGTCGGCGACGATGCCCACCCATGCGTCGAGATCGTCCGTCGTCAGGGCCGGCACCTTGAACCCGTTGACGTAGTTCCAAACATTTTTTGCGTCTGCGTTGTCCATAAATATCTCTTTCTTCGGGTCGCTCAACAGATGAAAGTGAGAGAGAAACTTGTCCACGTCTCTAAGGCTTTTGTCTTTAAGGTTTAGGGGTAGGGGTAAAGGGCATGATTTGGTACATGCCGAACTGATGCGGTCGCACATGCGAAAGTGATGCGGTCGCATATGCGAACGCATTGCGCTACGCACTCGCTTTCCGCTCTCGTTCTCGCTTCCAGCGGATCTGTGCGGCGTTCCTCGATGACGCCGATTTCGCCTCGCCGAGGTGGTTCCAGTCCTCGTAGTCATGAATCTGGATGCCGACCGGGGTCTCATCCCACAGGCCCACGTCGATGAGCGCCTGGGCCGCCTTGGGCGTGTAGTGGGTGATCAGGCGGGGCATCTGCGTGGTGGGGATCAGCCCACCGCACGCCTGGCGTTTGGCGAAACAGAGCCCGGCGGTGAATAGCCAGGGTGCGTCCCGGTGGATGTCCCGAGCGGCCAGCACCTTCGGGTGCTCGTCGAAGTGGTCGTCTAAGTAGACCCACGCCATCAGCACGCCGCCCGGTAAGAATCGAGGCGTTTCCACCACGCAGCGAGCCGATAACTATCGAACGAACGCTGCTTCCACAGACGATTGCGGCACACAGAACTGCCGCAGATGTTCGTGGCAGTGAACGGCAGTTCGATACCGCACCAGTCACAGCAGTCATCGGCCAGGGCGTCGGCGAACCAGGCCGGCCAGACGAGCGATGGGTGGATACCACCACGGACAGCCCACTCGTCGGCCTGGATGATGTTCAGCCCACGCTTGCGGGCCACGATGACCATGCCTCGGGTAACGCCGACGGCCTCAGCGAGGGCAGTGTCCGGGGCCAGCTGACCGCCCCGATAGATGTCCTCGGTGAACAGTGCGTGCTCGAGCGCCTCTACGTCGTAGCGGGGCCTCATGCAGTGGCCCTGTCCTTCTGCGCCTTCTCGTACTGGCGGCGGCCGATACGGCACTCGTCACAGATCGGCGTGCCTCGACGCTTGTGTGCCAGGTAGCCGCCAGAGGTGCCGTGCTTGATCGGCACCTTGGGCCGCACGTACTTGGAGCGAGGGATCACACGATCACTCAGCAGCTGGCCGGCCCACACGCCGTGGCGTTCCTCGGTCCTGACGCTGTACGAAAAACACTTGTGGCTCACCGGGCACTCGGCGCAGATGGCCTTGGCGGCGGCGGCAGTGCCGCCGACTTCGGGGTAGAAGATGGCGGTCTGGCCCTTGCACGCAGCGTCAGCCATCCACGACGTGTCGAGGTTGTCGTTGTTCACGGGACCCACTTCCCGTCGACGAGCTGGTAGCCCCGAGCGATCATGTACTCGCTATGAGTCATCGTGTCGGCGTAGGTGGTGGTCTTGTTGAAATGGCCGCTGCCCATATGCTGGAACCGCAGCGCCGCCTTCTTACGTACGTCGGGATCAGGGCTGGGCATCAGTACTCCACCAACCCTTCGGGCTCATCGTCCTGGCCGGCAATCTGCGCCGCCTTGATGAGTTCCACTAGGTCGCGGATGATGCCGATGGTGACCGGGCGGTACCAGTCGACGCTGTCGTTACCGACGCACTTGAGCAGCTCCTCAACCAGGTCCGGGGTGAGCGTGATCGTCGTCATCGGATCACGAGCACCCGTACGGCCTGGCCTGTCGACCTGGCCGCTATGGCCTTGTTCTCGGTGATACTCGTCTCGTCGACGACCTTGCCCTTGGTGGCCGGGGACTGGCTGTAGACGATGTCGCCATCGACCATGGCGCACCATCTCCACGACCGCCTCATGCTCGGGTCCAGACGGTGAGGTTGTCCCGGTGGCACTCGGTGCGCTCACTGGCCCGGTACTGCCCGGTCTTGCGGATCGTTCCGGCCATGGATGCGTTGCGGATCACAGCGCCCATGGCCGACGGCTGATGCGTGGTCAGGTCGTAGTGCTCGGCCAGGCGTCGCCACACCTGGTCAGTGGTGAAGTCGACGTGCATGTGGGCACACCAGCGCACCGATACCTCGGCTGCGTGCCTCCATCCTGCGTCGGCGTTCTCCTCGGCACGACGGATGCCGTCCTCGGTGGCTGGGTCAAAGCTGAACAGGTCGGGCTGGGTGATCGTCATGACTGCACCACCCGTGCTGGTGGGACTGGGGTCTCGGCGAGCTGCGTGAGTACCCAGGCGAGCCCGCAGTCCTCGGCGTGCCCTTCGGGCTCCCGATGCGTACAGTCGGGACAGACCAGGAAGTCGGCCTCGTTGCGAATCCACTGCAGCTCGTAGAAGTGGTCCTCGGAGATGTCCATCAGGTCGAGGCAGTCGACGGCCTGGGCATAGGTCAGCGTGATCGGCGCACCGGGTGCCGTTGAGTTGACGGCGTGGCGCAGGAAGAACCGGTTCATGCATCCACCGCCCTTGAGGTCGTCGGCTCGATACGACGACGCTCGGCCTTGAGCATCTGCGTCCGATCCCACCGAAGGAACACCCACGTGCCAGCGGTCAGCGTGACCATCAGCACCCACCAGGGCGCTGCCAAGATCACGGATGCACCGATGACACAGAACAGCAACGTCAGGACGTACTTCATGCTGCCGCCTTTACCTTGTCGATGGCCGTAGCGGCCTCTGCCTTGGTGATGGTGTCGAGCCCCTCGACTGTGCGACCGATGTGGCCACCGATGACCAGCGCCACGTCGGACTGACTGGTGATGTCCTGGGCTGCGAGCAGTTCCCGCAGCTCGTCCTTCTGCGCCTTCGTCCAGGCCGGCACCTTCTTGGCCGGCGCTGGGTAGTCCACAGCGGGGTCAATCGTCCGGCCCTTGTAGGCGGGCTTCCTGGTCGGGGCCTGCTCGGTGGCCGCCTGGCCGTCGTCATCGTCAGCGGCGATGCCGACCATGGCGCTGTAGGCGTACCGGCGGGCGTAGGTCAGCGCCGAGCCCTGCGCCTGGGCCGTGCCCTGGGGCATGAACATGGGCATCTGCGTGCTGATCCACTCGCCACTGGTGTGCATGAGCATGGTGGTGAGGTGCTGGTTCTCGATGCCGCCACCGGGCAGCTGCACGACAGCCAGTCCGTGCTTGGCCAGTACCGGCAGCGTCGGACCCATCACGTCGGCCAGGTCGGCGAACGTGCTCCTGAAGTGCGGGTTGACTGCCCCCTTGATGACCTTGGGCATCTCGGCCTGGGCTGCGCTGAGCGCCTTGACCAGTTCACCGATCGTTTCGGACTTGTCCATATCAGTCACCCGTCCATTCGCCCTGGCTGGTCACCGGGGTGTAGGGCTTCGGGTGGCGCAGCTGGTCACGGGACTGGGCCAGGCGCTCCCACAGGTTCTGCAGGGCCTCGTCGGTACCGATGATCCGCACAGCACCTCCAGCGGTCTGGATCACCCAGCGGGGCGTGCCGTCGGTACCGGCGTGCATCGACACGTCGGTCCTCATCGTGACGTGCACGTCAGTCATGGTGCTGGCGTTGGCGATCTCGTCGAGGTGCTTGCGGGCCTCGGAGTTGGCGGCCGGCATCATGCGGACACCTGCTCCGCACGCAGCTCCTCGAGCAGATTGAGGTAGTGCTGCGCTGTGCGCTCAGCGACGATCCGCTCCACGCTGTCGGCTAAGTCGTCCTGCCCGATCTGGCGCAGATAGGCGATCGGGGCTGCCATTGGGTTAGTTGGTGCCAGCACTTGTATCCTCCAGGTGGGTCGATTGCGTTCGACCCTTCAACGAGGTTTCCGAGTTGTCGCTCGGAGACCCAGTGCCAACAGATGCTGAGGCGGGCAGCATCTGATGGCACTCGATCGCCGAGCAGTTCGACCGCAGCGCACGTCGCCGGTCGATGGTGGTGATTCCGTAGGTGGAGTGTCCGCAGGGATAGGTGACGGTCCAGGTGCCGTCGGCCAGTTCCGCCAGGGCCGGGTGGGTCACGCAGTCACCTCACAGCCGGCCACGTTCGTCGGTACGAACATCGCCTCGACGTTGGGCCGCTGCATGTACCAGTGGTGCCCGTGGCGTACTGCCGGGATCTTGCCCTCGATGCACCAGCGGTTGATCGTGGCGATGTTGACACCGAAGATGGCGGCCACTTCCGGGGCTCTCATGAGGTCTGTCATGCGGACAGTGTCACATGATGGATGACAGATTACAAGTATGTATCTATCTTTTCTGCAACTTTTCTGCACCCGAGTCGACGTGGGTACGCGTGGGGTGTTGCGGAAAGCATTGGCAATACGTCACCTGATGCTTCATACTGGATGCGTGAAAGACCAGACGCTTGGCAGAGCGCTGCGAAGGAAGAAGGCCGAGAACGGCTACACCTATCGGCAACTCGACCCGATCCTGGGGGCGACAGCGAACGCCATAAACCGGTGGCACGAGGACCGGTCCCGACCGACGGCCGAGCACGCTGAGGCGCTAATGGCCTACCTGGGTGTCGATATCGACGAGCTCGGTGCGCTCATCCTACGAGGCGAGATGCTGCGGGCCGGGCTCCTGCGCCCATAGCCCGACAGTCGGCGATGGCCGACTCGAGGCGAGAGGCGGCTAAGAGGGTTGCCCCCCCCCCGCTTCCTCGGAGTGTGGCGATCATCAGTTCTGCGTCGGCTACTGCGTTGTCCCAGTAGCCCAGTCCGTCCACCATGATCGCTCCCGTCTGTACCCAAGGCAACTTACACCTATTGGGTGTGCCAGCCCCTGTGGAAAGCACTGTAACCGAATAACAACCACATGGCAACGCAACTGCAACTTTGCAACCAAGGCCGGTAGTGCGTCGTTCTATGTCTCATTTTCAATGAGTCAAACACCGGGGTCGAGGTCGATGTCGTCCAGAATCTCAGACATTATTCAGACACTAACTTCGCATACACCCACGCAGATTGGCGTCGCATCGTGCCTGGTCAGGGCTTCGGGAGTGCAACCACGCAGGCACAAATGCAGGAAATCACCCATTAGCAGTGAGTAAAGAAACCCAGGTCAGACCGGTTGCCAGACGTTATTCGGACATTATGCTCAGGCACGAGGTATGGTCTGGAATGGCCATAATTCAGACTCACGTCGGTGGTCGGTCTAGGGTGTCCCCGGACACGTGCGAGAGCGGCCGAATCGGGGTCCCTGCTAAGGATCTGTGCCTCCGGGTACCGTGGGTTCAAATCCCACCGTGTCCGCTGACGGTGGTGGAGCCGTGACCCGCCGAGAGAAGGGCAGCGGCTCCATCACGGAGATGGGCGGCGACAAGTACCGGCTCCGGTGCTTCGTCGGGAATGACCCAGTCACTGGCCGGCCACGGTATGCGTCGGAGACGATACGGGCTCGGAATATCACCGCAGCCCGTAAGGCGCTGGTGGTGTTCGTGGTCCAGCACGAAGGCCAGGCGCTCAACTCCACCGCCTCGGTGAAGGCCATCCTGGCCGAGTACGTCAAGTCGCTGGAGACGAAGCGGCGGGCGTACCGCACGATCGCCGAGGCGAACCGCACCATCGAGTCGGTCATCAACCCAGTCCTGGGGCACATCCCCGTGGGCGAACTCCAAGGCCGGCACATCGACGAGCTCATTCGTAAGCATGGCCACCTGAAGCCGGCCACCGTGCGGCGCTATATCGCCGTGCTGTCCGCCGGCCTTGGGTTCGCCATCCAGCAGGGGTGGATCGACCGGAACCCGATGGTCCGGGCCAGCCTGCCCGAGCGGGAGCAGAAGTCGCTGCTGATGCCCACCCAGGCCGAGCTGCTCACGGTCATCGGGTCGGTCCCGGTAGGGATGTACCAGACGGCGCTGACCCTGGCCGTGTTCACGGCAGCTCGGCGTGGCGAGTTGTGCGGGCTGAGGTGGTCAGACATCGACGGCGACTCACTATGGATACGGCGCAGCATCTACCGCCAGGAGGGGCAGTCCGTACCGAAGTCCACCAAGGGCAACCGAGAACGTCGGGTGGCGCTCAGTGAGCAGGCCAAGGAGTTGCTCTATCTGTGGGCGCTGGAGTGTATGCAGGTGGCTGCCGATGCCGGGGGCACCATGGCCGACGACCCCTACATTCTGTCGAAGTGGCCCGACGCCTCCCACCCGATCAACCCCGACACGCTGACCGGTGTCGTCTCCAAGGCCGCCAAGGCACATGGGTGGGGCCACATCCACCTGCACTCGTTCCGCCACTACGGGGCCACACACATGCTCGCCCAGGGGATGAACGCTCGGGACGCTGCTGAACTCCTGGGCCACGCCGACGGGGGCCGGCTCCTGCTCAGTACCTACGCTCACCCGACCAGCGAGCGCCAGAAGGCTGCGGGGGCCATCCTGGGCAACCTGCTCGACGTACCAGCGATCGAACCGCCAACGACAAACGCCCCCGACCACTAGGGCCGGGGGCATCATTACGTCAGCTCAGTGATCCAGCCCTTGCCCGTCTCCGGGCGGTAGCACTCCCACCCATCCATGGCACCTGCCGGCACCCGGACCTCGAAGCGTGAGCCGTCGGCCCGCTCGATGATGGTGACTCGGTCCCCGTTGGCCTCGATCACTGTGGACACGATCGTGGGCATGGCACTCAGGTAACCGGCGAGATGAGTCCCCGGATGTATTGGCTGGCTTCCCAGTCCGAGTGGGTAGCGGTATGTGCTCCGCCAGCAGCTCGGTGATGGAAGCAGCAGAGCCAGCGAAAGTTGATACCGCTCTCCACCCAGGCACCGACCTCGTCCGGGTTAGACACACCGGGGTAGTCGACCTCGAGCGCCGCCAGGTCGATGCCGTTCTGTGTGGCGAACTCGATGTGGGCGTGGTGCAGCTCTAAGCCAGATTGCACGCCGTCGGCGATGGCAGTGGACGCCCCGTTGGTCGACTTGCACTCGTCGAACCCGATCCGCACCCCCACATAGCACCGGGCCGCCATGCGGTTGGTGCGGTGAAAGTGGTCGAAGTCCTTGTAGTGCGGGTCGTCCTTGCGGGGGAAGTGGGCGGGGAAGTGGACCAGGTACTGGTGAGATTCGTGCTGGTCGTGAGCAGGCGTCTCTGCGCTCATAGCCGGGCCAGATCAGTTTGCAGGGCAGCGATGTTGACCCCGGCGGCGTCGTGTCCTGCCGCCTCGAACTGATGCGAGATGATCGCCCAGCACTCGGTCATGTAGGTGGCGAGCCAGGGGTAGGACACGTTGACGACCTTGCCCCAGGAGATGACCTGCACGTAGTTCTGGTCGTAGCCGACAGCCAGGATGCAGTGGCCGCCTTCAATGGGTGAGTGCGGCACGACAGTCCAGGCGTGACCGGCAGCAAACTGCTCCTGGGCGCTGGCCGGTAGGGCCACACCGAGGTAGGCGGCACCGAACAAATAGATCGACTGCAGTAGGCCCACGTGGTCGTGGACCTCGACCGGGGCGTACCCAGCGATGCGATGCCCGAACAATCCGGTGGCGTGCCACTCTGCGAGCACCGCTGCCTCGACGCACCCAGCGTCTGCGCCACCGGTCAGCTCGAAGTACTCCTGCTCCACCTCGGCGTCGGACGGGATGGCGTCCTTGCCCGCCACCTCGGCGTTCCAAGCAAGGATGGCGTGCCCGACTCCGCTGACCGTACAGCAGCCGAGCCGGTCGTTGTCCATCATCCCCCACGCCGCCACCGACGGCACTGCGACCTTGGCCGGCGGGGATGGGAGCGGGCCGGTGGCGTAGGCGGCCAGGGTGGCGAGCCCGAAGGGCCGCTCAGGTGGCAGTGCGCCGAGGCGATACGTCACAGGCTCGGGACGGACAGGGGTCCAGCCTTGCCGCCGATGACGGGCAGGATGCCAGCGTGCTCGAGGACGTTCTGCAGGGCGGTGACGGCAGTGATCCAGCCGCCGAGGATCAGCACGTCCTTGGTCAGCCCTGCGTTACCCGACACCAAGGGCGTGTTCAGAATCGTGGGGATGGCGGCACCGACGGCCAGGACAACCTGGATCACGGTACGGACCACTCGGGCCAGGGGGGTGAGGGTCACCGACGTGACCGACGTGGGCGTGTTGACCTTTTGTGTCATGGTTCCTCTTTCGGTGGTAGTTCGGGGATCTCGTGTGAGTGCTCGATGATGTGGTCGACCTTGCGGTGCAGCTCGGCGAGGTGGGTGTCCATCGCTTGGCGGTGTTCGTGCAGGTGGGCCTTGACCCAGGCGTCCACTGCTCGCCTCAGCGGTGGCCAGACCAGATAGGTAGCCAGGCTGGCGATGACGAAGCAGATGAACGAGGCGAGAATGTTGGCCGCCACGCCCTGGTCCGGTGGCCAGAAGTCGTGGGCGATGCGGACCAGCATCAGTGGAAGATGTGCGCCAGGATCGTGCCGAGGGCGGTGGCGGCGATGATGGTCGATACCCCGATGAACCACTTGATGTTGTTGGAGCGGTCGACCTTGCGGGCATCCTCGGTGGCGTCGATCAGCACGGCATCCTGCAGCGTGCGGATATGGCCATCGTGCTCATCGAGCCGCTGGTGGATCGCCCCCAAGTCGGCCTTGTCAGCCTTGCTGCTCAGTAACACCTCGACACGGCTGAACCCTTCGGACTGCTCCTTGCGAGTGAGGTCCACGACCTCTTTGACTGAGTACCCCTGCTCCTCGGTCATGGCTCAGGCAGCGCCAGAGAACATCGGGCGCAGATGCCCCGATGTGGTGGCCGTGTCGATGATGCACGCCAGGACGGCGTCAATGCTGCCGTGCCAGGGGCCGCTGTACCCGGCCTGCAGGTACTGGATCGCCGGGACGGTGAGCGTATCGGTACGGAACATCGCCCACTGTTGGCGGATGTAGGCGTTCAGGGCATCGGTGGGGCTAGATGCGAGGGTCACAAGGATCTCCATGGTCGGGTCGGCGAAGGCGGGCATTGGGACAGGGGTAGGTGCAGGGGTACCGGGCCAGACGCCGTCAGTCACGCTGATGTCGTAGTTCCCGCCCGAGGTCGTCGGGTCGGCGTACTGGGTGGCCACTGAGCCAGGGACGAGGTGGGGCTTGCCGGTCCAGTCGGCGGCGAAGTAGTGCCAGGGCGTGTTGCCCATGGCCGCGACGAGTTCGGGCAGGCTGGCCCGGTTGGCGTAGACGGTCCGGTACAGCCCATCTCGTACACCAGCTGCGGCCACCACCGGCGTGGCATCACCGCTCTCGCAATCACAGATATCGGCCTTGGTGAACCCGGTGGTGGTGACGCTCAATACCACCGAGTTAGGGAACCGGGCCTTCACCGCTGCGTACGTGGGCCAGTTGCCGTCCACATAGCCCAGGTACATGATGCCGGGGCCGGCAGGTGGCATAGCCGAGACGGTGATTGAGTCGTAGATGGTGGCCATCAGAAGCCGATGGCGATGTAGTGGATGCCGAGCGTCCCGGTGAACGCCGCGCCGGCCGATGTGGCGTACAGCCCGACGCCGGCCAGGCTCGGCGTGCCCACGGTGCAGACGGTCACGTCGGCGGCAGCGTTGGCAGTGATAGTGACGGCCAGGACTCCAGCAGGGAACGCCGTCCAGAGGACCGACCCGCTGCCGGCGCTGAACGACACGGCGCTGCCGTACCCCGCTGCCAGCAGGAAGTTCGGGGCTGTGGTGAGCGGGACTGTTCCGAGGAACGCACTCCCGGCAGCGTTGAGGGCCACGCCCTTGTTCAGCGGAACGAGCGTGTTCCAGTCGCTCGAGGACAGATAGTCCCCGGTTGCATGGGTGGGAATGGGTGATGCCATCAGTAGCTCAGCTCCCCGCTGTTAGTTGCGCCGGTGGCCACCAGCACACCGTTCGTGTGGTCGTCCAGCTTGAGGTACACCTGCGCCTCTGCCGGCGTCAGCGCCCAGGTCGTTGTCCAGTGCCCAGGGGTGATCGAGTGGGCGACGGATTCGATGTAACTATCTTGATTGAATGGAGCAGCGGTTCCATCCAGCGGCTGTATGGTGACCGTCAGGCGGTCAAGCAGTTTGCGCCCGAGCATCTGCGG
>Ga0136642_1001088_pt1 | contig 12159 bp, 9 predicted proteins | sample LowCatLa1302831Y_FD_115313 | JGI IMG/M metagenome (GOLD analysis project Ga0136642, IMG submission 115313) | Freshwater microbial communities from Lower Cathedral Lake, Yosemite National Park, California, USA - 13028-31Y | ecosystem: Environmental > Aquatic > Freshwater > Lake ... | reverse complement strand
ATGCTCTTAACGGAAAAACTCAGTATAACTGGACCTTTGGCACAGATGGGGTGTTAACATTGCCACAAGTGCCCCCAAATATAGGCAACAGGAACCTTAGTTTTATAGATGCTCCTGCCGATGCCGATCTCAGATTGAGAACTTATGGTAATGGACATAACAGCCTTCGAGTCATAAGCACTACCAGCAATAATACAAGAACTTTAGTTGATCTTGATCTTGATAGAGTGAGAATCAGCACCAACAATGATGAGGCTGATGTTGGTGGCACCAAAAACTGGCTTTTTGCCGCAGATGGGTCGTTATTATTTCCCGATACAGGCTTGATTGATGACAATGGCGGTATATTCCGTGTCAAGTCCAATGCCAATGCTGTTCAACTAGGCTCCAGTGATGATCAGAACTATGTGACTGTGACCACCAGCAATGTGGTTATACAAACACTGGCTGACACAAACAACTATAACTGGCAGTTTGGCACAGATGGTAGTTTAACATTGCCAAGCGGTGCTGGATTTGGTCTGGGTGAAAGCGGACAACTCAAAGTCAATGACGGAATCACAGCATCATTAGACTTCCGTGATACTAGCGGTCGTGGTTTCTATACCAACGGTGATGGATTTAGTCTACGTGGCAACGGTAGCAACACTTGGTTATTTGGCACAAATGGTACGCTAACATTGCCGGGTGGTAGTGCTATAGGTTATACGCCCTCTGTCAGTACTAACATCACCGTCAATGCTAAAACATGGGCGTTTGGAGTAGATGGTAACTTGACTATTCCTGGCGAGATAAAATCTGCTGCTGGCACAGGTAGTGTTGCTATTGAAGCCAACGATGGAAACAATACACGCACCTGGACCTTTGGCACAGCTGGTACATTACGTCATCCTGTGCTAACAGTAGCTACATTACCTTCAGCAACTGTTGCGGGACAGAGAGTATTTGTTAGTGATGCAGATGGTGTAACACGCCCTGTATTTGATCAAATCGTAACAGCTGGCGGCGCTGGCGGACCTTATACTGTTCCAGTCTGGAGCGACGGAACAAATTGGAGAGTTGGTTAAGTTATGACATTAACGATCAGACCAGGTATTACTATTAAACCAGGAATAACTGTAACAGTACCACTACCTTCTGCTTCATATTCATTGACTTCGGACTCAAACACTGTCAATGAAGGTAATAGCATAACAATTGTTGTAAACACAACAGCAGTGCCCGATGGAACTACACTATGGTGGACTACTAGTTTTTATGGCACAAATATGTCACTAGAGAGACTTTCCACTGGTTCTGGATCAGTCACGGTAGTTGATGGAGCAGCAAGTTTCAGCATCACAGTAAGTGCGGACAATCTAACAAGCCCAAATCAACAGATTTTCTATGTTTACTTGTATAAAGATGGCCCAGGCGGCGCCGGCGGTGTAGAGGTCAGTGATTTCACTGTATATGTAAACGACACAAGTCAAACGCCACCTGTGCCTGGCAGTGCAGTGATCAACAGAGCAGAAGGTGACTACCTGTTAGTTGCACAGCCCAGCTATACAGCAGGCGGCGCTGGATACGGTGCTAACTATGGTGTTATGAGCACCGCACCTATATTCAAAGGAGACTATCCGCAACCACAGCCAGGCTGGACCGCAATTGGTAGCAGCGGCGCTGGTCCATATCGTGTGACTCTCACCAGTGTAACAGATAGTGGAGACACCTGGATACTCAACTGGTCTCCACAATTTGCAGAAAATCTCTACAAAGCCGAAAACTGGTCCTTGTATGACCCTGCACTGGCTCCGTTCAAGCTGGGCACAACTTGGACTATTGAGTTCTGGCTGTATATGAACGGTCCATCAGTGAGCATTGGTGGAAGTGGTATACAGGGACTTGTGAACCAAGGCGGCTGGTACTATGGCTTGCCCAACAACTCCATGCTGGTAGGACTGGCTGGAGGACAGTTAACTGTTTGCCAAGGAACATCAACAAGTGCGATACAGTGGTTTGAACCCGAGCCACAACAGTGGGTACATGTTGCTATAGTAAACAATGCTGGCACACAGCGAGCCTACTATAACGGCATCGAACAAGTAAAGATCAGTGACAACGGCCAAAGCGGTAACTACACAAATATTGAACTGCCATTATACATTGGAGCACTTGCTCCTGCTTATGGAAGTCCGTTAGATGGAAAACTCACTAACCTACGCATAACGAATACCGCAGTATATACCGCTAATTTCTATCCACCTACCACATTGCCAACAAAGATAGCTGGCACTAAGCTGTTGTGGAACCCAACTGATCAAGCATTGACAACTGATACCAGCGATAGTGCATCAGTCATAACCAACAATGGTGCCACATATAGCAGCAGCTATCCAGCTGTCAACAGCACACGCGGTAGTGCAGACTTTGATGGTTCTACCAACCGCTATTATCAAGTTCCAGGCGGAAGTCACTTCCAGCTGGGCACTACTTGGACTATTGAATGGTGGCAGAAATCCACAGCCGCAACAGCCGGTACTGGCAATATATATGCGGTCATGGGCCAAGCACCAGGCAGTGGTCGCATTGACATATACTATCAAAGTGGTAACTTAGTAGTACAGAATGGGCAGACACTGTGCGCTGAACCAGCTGTTGGAGTATGGGTACATGTGGCTTTGGTCAACAATGCTGGATCAAGTACGGTTTATTATAACGGTGTAGCACAAGGTGCCACAGGAAACTTCGGCAACTACAGCCAGACGCAGGATCTCTACATCGGTAAGCGTGGAAATAACGCATTCCAATACTTCAATGGTAAATTGACTAACATAAGAATACTTGATAGTGCTTTTTATGGTAGTAATTTCTCCCCGGATCAACTGCCAACGGTTGTAGCAGGACATACTAAGCTGCTGCTCAGACCAACTGTTGATACTATCTATGGTGTTGATGAAGGTAATCTCGGTCTAGCAATATCCAGTTCAGGGGCTACATACAGCAGCGATTATGCGCCAGTAAAAAATACCTATACAGCAAGAACTTGGGATGAGAACGACGGATATGCTGGCGGATATAGCGGCAATCAAATAAATGTAAAAATCAGTGATTATCCTGGCATTGTCAATGTTCCTAACGGAGCAACTGTAGTTCTCACTGGACAAGCTTCAGGAACATTTACTGTTGGCAGTGGTCATTCATTCTCTCAAGCAATCACAGAAGGTGGTCTGAGAAAACTTGTACGGGACCTCGGTATAAGCGTTTACGGCGGTGATACATTAACATTTACTTGGTATACATAATACTTTTAAGACAATAAATATGTTATAACGGAGTTTTTCAGATGGCCACAAAGATACAGTTAAGAAGAGATTTGTCAAGCAACTGGGCAAGCACTAACCCCATTCTTGCTCAAGGTGAGCCTGGCGTCGAACTTGATACAAATAATATGAAGATTGGTGATGGCGTAAAAGCCTGGATGGATCTTGCTTACACCGTTCAGGACAGTGGTCTACAGTCTGTATTTGTTAATGTTGATGATAATTACTCAAATACTCCGAGAATCAGTGCTGATGGCATACATTGGACTGGTTCATCTTCTACAGAAAGTGAAGGAACACGACACTCCAATGATTGGAACGTCAATAGCGTGGCTATCGGCAATGGTCTAATTGTATATCGTGGTAATAATAACATAACAAATAGAGACGAGATTCGTTATGGCACAAGTCCATATCAAGCAGCAGTAACTCCAGATAGCGATATCACACGCCGTGGCCCAAATGGTGAAGATATTCATTGGCTCTCGTTAGATTTTGGCGGCGGCTATTTCACTGTTGGTGGCTGGTATTATGATGGATCAACTCATAGACCAATCGCTGCTTACAGCGCAGATGGTGCTACTTGGACTAAAGTCGATATTGATTTTGCTTATGTAAATGGTATTGTTGTTGCTCAAAATAATGCTTATAACAACACAGTAACAGGTATGACAATCAGCAGTATTACTCGCGGACCCAATGGTTGGTTGTTCTCACTGAATTATAAAAATAATAATACTAACCCAAATGGCAGTAATAGACTAAATCCAGGTGCGTTCTACACTACAAGCATCACAACTGCTCTAAACAGCAGCAGTTATTTCTCGTCAATGCCTGCTAGTTCATGGCATTCATGGAATGATGGGCATGGTTGGATCTCTTACTATAATACAGCAAACATCTATGTCAATGCCAGCAGTGATCCTCGTCAGGGAACTTGGAATGATTTGCTTCTTGGTTCAATAATTGGCAATCTAGATATTTCTAACACTGATTACTATGGGACCCAAGACATTGCCGCTGGTGAAGTTGATGGCGTTAACTACATGGCCATCAGTGATTACTATGGCGTTGTATATTATACACCAGATCAAGGCACAACTTGGAACTATGTAACTCCAGGACCTGCTTATGCTGGTATCACACGACTCAAAAGAGAATCAAACGGTGGTATACAGTTTGGCACAGGCGGCAACAGTGGCGTTACATGGGGACAGGCTCCGCAAATCGACTGGCACGGTGAAAGAGTTACGATTTCGGGATCATACGTTGTCGAAATGAATGGCACTTGGTTCTTAGACAATTATAGTGGCAACAGTTATCATCTATATCATGACAAGTCAAAGACACAGCCGTTAGATACAAGTGGCTTTGGCACATATGATATTGTTAGCAAGTATGTAAGTTACGGCGAGAAAGGTGACACAAACATCGTTCTTCCCAACACAACACACATTGTAGTTGGGCAGCGTATCTATGGTATTGCCGCAGTTCTAACATCTGAAGATAGAAATGATGATTGGAAAGAACCCAACATCATTACTGCTGTTAATATCGGTACACAAACAATCACGCTGAAGTATCCACTATATCAAAATATTAGTAATCAGACACTTTACTTCCAAGCACTTGTAAAATATACACACGGTGATCATCTTCGCAATCTAACCTACGGCGGCGGCAAGTTTGTTGTTACAGGAAATGACTCAAGTCGTGCTTACTTCACGACTAACATGACAGATTGGAAGTATACCCCATACGCAAGTTACCTTAGTGGCTGGAACAATGCTGCTACTGCTTATGGCGCATTGGACATCAACAAGAACGCATTGAGAAATGACAGTGAATTCCTTCCTGGTATCACTAACAGTCTAACATTGGGTGACTCGTTTAGTGTTAGCGTTTCCAGTATCACTGATGCTCAGCAGGGCATGTATGATTACTATGGAGCAACTAATTACAATACTGGCGGACTTGAGATTCTGCCAAGTTCAGGCCAGTGGTATCTTGGTGTGAATGATCATGCTCGTAGTGCTCAAGTTGCTATATCTTCATATCTTGGATATCAAAGTCCATACGGTTATAACAACACATACGACGAATATTATCACGCAACTAGCGTTCATATTGAGACTGCTAATAATAATTTCTACTTCGATGATTATTATGGCACATTCATGGCAAACGCTCTCGCAATTGGATCTACAGTTGATACTGTTAGAGATGGATATGATTTGAATCGCATTGACAACATATTCATCAATGATTTTAACATATATACTCCACCTGGACATGAACTAACAATTTACAATGACTTTGCTCCAATTGGCAACGGTGGCGGCGTCAGAATACATTATGATAATACTGCTAATGTCAGCGTTGACGGCAACGGTGTAACAGTTGGTCAAAGCAGTTATAATTGGAACTTTACTAACGATCATGACGGTGTTCTATATGCTCCAGACAGCAGTAGCATTGACGTTGGTGGTTACTGGACTATTGGTCGAGGCAATGGTACTGTTGGTTATCCATTCATTGGTGCTACAGACAACATTGCTCCTGATCCTTATGACTTTGTTGTCCAAGCAGGTTATAAAGATGCTGGCAACCCAACAGTTAATAACTACTGGTATTTCAATCGTGACGGTAATATGTCCTTACCACCAAGCGGTAACATTGATGTAACTGGCTATTGGCAGATTGGTAATCAAACTGCTAAGATCTATGCTAATGCTATTGTAACTAGTGGCGAAGTCAAAGACATTGTTATTACGGCTGGTGCTAAGGAATGGAAGTTCCTACAGAATGCCAAGTTCAAACTACCAGCAGGCGGTGACATTGTTAATAGTAGTGATCAAAGTGTTCTAAATCAGGACATTCCACAGAACGCAGTAAGTGCTAACGGCGATTATACTATTGCTCTAAGTGATCGTGGTAAGCACATTTACAAGACAGGTACTGGAAATGTTTTGATTCCAACCAATGCTTCAGTTGCTTTCCCAATTGGAACTTGTATCACACTCGTAACAGGTAGCACTAACGCAACACAGATTGCTTCTGTTGATGGTATGACAACAACACTTATTCTCAGCAAGTTTGGTAGTGACAACAACATCAACGTACCAGCAGACACTTATGTAACAATCCTCAAGATTGCTACAGATCAGTGGATCGTTCAGATATAATAAGGATTGAAAAATGACAGTAACAAGAACACCGCAGAAGACTGCTATAGTCTGGACAAGTTTTAAAAATCAAGATGGAGTCAAGGCTGCTAATCTTCTGCGTCGCACAGGCGCAAAAGTTGAAGTAAGAGAAGTTGGTACCGGCAAGTGGAAGAAGTCAGATGTTGCGGCAGCAGTTCCTGGCTACACAACTCTTCCACAGGTAGTTGTTGATGATGCTGTAGTTGGTGATCTTGCCGCAGTAAAAGCACATCCTGATCTTGGCGCAAGACTCAAGAAGCCAGCAATGGACAAGGCAGCAATAGCAGCAAAATCACTTGAAAATCTTACCAACTTAGAAAATAATAGATTAGAAGCCGCAGCAGCACGTTCTGCTGCTTCGAGTTTAGCAATAAGAGGTCGTCAGAATCATCCAACTACAGAACAGACAACAGCAGCGGCTGCTCGTGCTGAAACAGCAAAGGCTGCTCGTGCAGCACACACTGAAGCAAGAGTAGCAAGAGTTTTAGCAGCAAGAGGTTAATTTAGATGATTAAGAAGACATCGGGTGTAAAATCACGAACAATACCAAGTATTCCTACATATGCTGATGGCAAGGAATATGTTGTAAGTCTAAACCCCGATGTCGACTATGACGCTTTCTGGGATGAGATTGAGAAAGATTCTAACGGTGACGGGCATGTTCCCAGTCGCCCTGTTCGTTTCATTAACGAGCGTGTTCTTAGCAAGCGCAGTTGTCATTATGTATTAAATGATGCTGAAGCAGAAGCACTGCGTAAAGACGGTCGTGTTGCCAGCGTTGTTATTCCCGCAGCACATCTTGGATTTAAGCCACAACCTTCTGCTATAAGAACTGGTAACTTTAATAAGCCAGCAAATGATTCTGTATCAACAGGCAATAAATTAAACTATGGTCTTGTTAGACATAATAGCACTGCCAACAATTATGGCACAACAGTCACCGCTCCTGATGGCTACACATACACTTTAGATGGTTCTAATGTTGATGTTGTAATTGTGGATACAGGACTTGAAGTTAATCACCCAGAGTTTCAAAATGCTAATGGCGCAAGTCGTGTGATGGAAATCAATTGGTATTACGCTGCTAACATTAGTGGGTCAATGCCAGTAAATTTTTATACTGATGTAGATGGGCATGGCACACACGTTGCTGGTACTGCTGTTGGTAAGACATTTGGTTGGGCAAATAACGCAGCAATCTACAGCATGAAGTTAGATGATCTCAGTAGCAATAGCACCGGAATTGAAACATATCAAGCATTGGATCTCATACTTGGTTGGCATAGAAATAAAGAACTTAGACCCGAAACAGGCTACAAGAACCCCACTGTTGTTAATATGAGTTGGGGACTTAGTGGATCTTATGAACAATGGCTTGTTTACATAAATGGCGGCAGTTACAGAGGAACAGTTTGGACTGATTTACAAACAGTTCATCACGAATATGGCATGGGCGAATTTGGAACATTTGGCTTTAGAGACCCAGCATTGGACAGCATCATCGACGAAATGATTGATGCTGGTATCCATATCTGTATTGCTGCTGGCAATGATGGACTTAAGATTGATGTACTAGGCGGCCCAGACTATAACAACTATTTTAGATTAATAGGTTCTGGGCTAACTTCCAGTCAGATTACAGTCTTTTATCATCGTGGATCAAGCCCCTATAGCACACGAGCAATCAATGTTGGTTGCTTAGATCTAACTCCATATAGCAGCACACTGGATCAAAAAGCAGACTTTAGCGAGGGTGGTCCTGGTGTTGATCTATATGCTTGTGGATATGCTATCTACAGCGCAACATCCAACACAAATACATTTACCACCGACGGTTACAGCGATGCTGCTTATTATCTCGACGTTGGTTGGCGCCAGGCATGTATATCAGGAACAAGCATGGCAAGTCCTCAGGTATGTGGAATGAGCACATTGATGCTACAGCTGAATCCTGCTGCTAAACCTGAAGAATTTAAGTCGTGGTTGATGAATAATGTTGGTTCTCAATTAGCATTTTTCTTAGGAAATGATGATTACACAGTGTTGAATTCATTATGGGGCGGTTTGCCAAAAGTATTGTATAACACGTTCAACAGCGATACCAGCCTAACAATAAAGACAACTGAACCAGCACCATTTGTAGGCATTTGCTAATTTTACAATAAATACTTTGTCGCTTTAGACTGCGGTTTTAGCCAGCCGACTGACCTAGAACGTCACAAAGGAGAATAAAATGGCAAAATTTAAAATTCAAAAATCAGCTACTGTAAATGCAGGGTTTGATCAAAGTGCTGTAATTGGCGGCACAGGCGGTCTAACTTCAATCAGTGGCAATCAGATTCAAGTAAAAGTATATCTAACAGGCGGAAGCCAAGGTGCTAACGGCAGTATTCTTCGTCAGAAGGGTAAAGGTCGTTTCCTGGTAACAGACGGCACATATACTGGGGTGTGCACATTTGCTAATAAGGCAGGCGGAAGTCTCGCTGTTGGCGAAATGAGTCTTACAGCAACTACAAGTGCTCCAGCTACTTTTTATGTCTATAGACTTACAAACAAGTTTTTAATAGATTTTAGTGGCAACAAGTATCAGTGGAAGTTTGGTTCAGCTACTCCTACAGCAGTATCAATTCCGGGAGCATAATTATGGGAAGACCTCTTAATAAAAAATATTTTGGTAATAGAAACATCGGGGTTAATAATGGCACTTTAACTGACGACAATATTGGCGGCGAAGGAATTACTAACTTTAGTTTTAGTAATGCTGGTAATTACATTAATCGTCTTCCAACTATTGCTTCATTAGCAGCACCAAGCATTCCAACTGGTATTCAAGCAGCGGGAGTATTACATAGCGTAGCACAGAATTGTAATCCAAATGCCAAAGGTTCAAGGTATCAAATCAATGACATCTTAACTGATGCTAATGGCACAACTTGGAAAGTTACTAAGTTGCGTGTTATTAGTGCTACTTTAAACACAGCAGGATCCAATACTAATTGGGATGGATCTGAATGGATTGTTTGGGATCAGTTTATTAATAGTCATTGGACAAGCCCAACTATACTTAAAGGTGTAACAGCAGATGGAGGTCACCGTATCACTGGTTACAATTCAGGCACATCTACCTATGGTGTTTGGGACGGAACTGACGGGACTCTTGCTCCAATTACAGCACAGACTATTACAGGAAATCCAGCAAATACCCCTAGCATGACTCCTTCATGGAATACTCGTGCTGCTGGTGATTACAATGGATCTGGCGCGGGTGATAATAATGCTGCTGGTGGTACTATTACTTTTGTTTTTGGTGTTGAAGCTGCGGTCATTGTAAGCAGCATTGATTATGCATATGGCACAACTTATCTGTATAACTCAAATAACACAACAACTGCCGCACCTACTGGCGGCACTGGTTGTAAGTTAGATGTAGGTTTTGGAGCAGCATATCTTGCTGTAACACAGAAAGGTTCAGGGTATATTGGATCAGAAGCAGTAACCTTTACAACAGCACCAGGTTTAGGTGAAATTCGTGCAACTGGTACTATTACCCTAACAACTGATACTGGTGGGCAATATGCTGGTGATAATGTTGGTGCAGTTTTTGGTAAGAATGTTTCAACTTATCAGGAAAACGCAATTGTTGCTGTTGACGTGAGCGATAGTTCAATTGTTGATATCATCAAGCAGGAAAACGCACGCCGTTACAAAGTTAGAACATCAAGCACTACAAAGTTTTTGAATCTAACTTCGCCAACAGACAGTGCAGGTCTTTATATTCAAGCTACTGACAGCCATAGTAACACATACTGGGTTAAAAAGTTAAATGGACATTTAGCAACTGTTGTTCGTAACAGCGCAGGTAGCGGAGAATTTACTGACAATACTGCTGTTCATTGGACATTTGATGCTCCAGTAAATGGTAAAACTGTTCAAATTCGTAACGCTTAATAACTATTTCAAGAGGCTGGACAAAGCCAGCCTCTTGTCGCGACAATAAATACATTAAACGGAAACTGATATGGCAAGTACCAAAAGAGTCTCAGGTGATTATAAAATCTATGCAGACAATACAACAATTTACGGTAATGTAAAGATTGTTGGAACTTCTGCTAATGTTTATGTTGCCAACAGCACAATTGAAGATAATACTATCATTGTAAACAATGGCGAAACGGGAGCAGGCGTTACTGCTGGCACAGCAGGACTAGAAGTTGCAAGAGGCACGTTAAATAATGCCAAGTGGTTGTTGACTGAAAACACAACTCCATATTTTGGTGGCAGTGTCAATGGATCATTAATTAACATTCGTGCGGCTGATCCAATTGCAAATGCTGATGTTGTTACTAAAAGTTACTTGCTAAGTATTGGAGGAGCCGTTGCAGGCGGAACTGATAGAACAATTCAATATAATAATTCTACTCAGTTAGCTGGTAATGCACAATTTAAATATTATGCCAATGGCAATGTTGTCATTGGAAATACTTTAATTGCAAATACTGCAACTGTTGGAACTTTTAGTAATAATGATTTAACATTATATGCTGACGGAACAGGTCATGTCAAAGTAGATGATGTATTAATAATGACTTTTCAATCAGGTTTAACGCCTACTAATGTATCAAACACCGTTCAGCTTCTTGCAAATACTCCTGCGGGCGGCGGTACAGGGCTATATATAGTAAATAGTAACTACTCAGACGAGCTAGTTAGCAAGAGAAAAGCCACATGGCTTGGTATCGTGTTTAGTTAAGGATTTAAAATGGCAACAATTACAAGCAGTTCGTTAACTACAAACCCTACAGCAATTTTTACAGCATCAGGTATCAATGTGATATCAACTATGTATTTTTGTAATACAAATCCAGGAACTGCATATAGCTTTAGTGTATGGCTACTTCCAAGTGGCGGAACACTTTCAAACACTAATATGATTTATAATAATGTTACTGTTGTGGCAAAAGATACTTTTGTTGTTGATAGAGAAAAAATTGTACTTAGCAACGGTGATGCTATCTATGCTTATGCTAACATTAATGGTAATATTAGTGCCACAGTTTCAAGTTTTGCTCAGTAAAGGTTTTTGAAAGATGGGAAGATTATTAAAAAATGCACAATTAAATGCTGGATCAAATGCGATCAGAATCCCAGTTGGTGCTACATCTACCCGTCCTGAAGTTCCAGTTAATGGACAGATGCGTTTTAATACAGATACTACACGATTTGAAATCTACTACAATGCTTGGAAACAAATTGCTATTCTTGGAACTGTAAATGTTGCTAAAGATTCTTTTTCAGGTGATGGCACAACAGTAGCATTTACCTTAAGTCAGACCCCAATATCTACACAAACTATAATTGTATTCGTTGGTAACGTGCATCAAAACCCAGATGATGCTTTCACTTTAGTTGGTAATCAAATTACATTCTATAATGCTCCACCCAGTGGATCAACTGTAATTGTATTCCATAACTTTGCATCAACTGACGCCAATTAATCTAACAGATAGATTTGCCATAAATACTTAAAAGTAGGGTCCTACATGGCTATTCTAGGTAAAGTTGCTGGCACTATGCTCAAAGATAATCTCGTTCGTAACGGGGTTGATTTGGTCTTAGATGGCAATCTAATGTACTACGATGTTAATAATCGT
>Ga0136642_1001086_pt1 | contig 12170 bp, 12 predicted proteins | sample LowCatLa1302831Y_FD_115313 | JGI IMG/M metagenome (GOLD analysis project Ga0136642, IMG submission 115313) | Freshwater microbial communities from Lower Cathedral Lake, Yosemite National Park, California, USA - 13028-31Y | ecosystem: Environmental > Aquatic > Freshwater > Lake ... | reverse complement strand
GCTTTTAACGCATTACGCATTGCGGGCGACAAGAAAACAAAGCTCGCAGAAGTAACACCAGATTACAAAACGATTGCCAAAGAAGATGTTGTGATCCGTATTATGACATTTGAGCATATTCCCTTAGCACCGGGCCGTAAAAAGACCACAAAGACCACGGCAGACAGTCACGACAAGGTTAACTTTCCTCCTTTCCAGCATTGGAAATATGATGATCAAGGTAACTTAGAGTGTGTAGGCAAAAGTCACTGGAAGGGCGGGGTTAAGACTGGCAAGTTCAGCAAAGACCACGGGCGCATTACTGAAAATCTAGGTAAAATGTATATCAAACTAAGCGAACGATATGCACAGCGAAGCAACTGGCGCGGATATACTTACATCGATGAGATGAAGGGACAGGCTATTCTACAGCTGAGTCAAATCGGACTTCAGTTCGATGAATCAAAATCAGAAAATCCATTCGCCTATTATACTGCCGCAGTAACAAACAGTTTTACTCGCATCCTAAACATCGAAAAGAAAAATCAAAACATTCGAGATGACATGTTAGAAGAAAACGGACTAACTCCTTCTATGACAAGGCAGTACAGTCAAGAGTTTGCAGAAGAGATCGCTCGTCAAGCAGAACTGTACAAAAACATGCGCATGCCAAAGAGCGAAGAAGATCCTGTCGAGGAAGAGGAAGCAGAAACTACAAGTGGCAAAGAAATCACTTGATTTACCACTGCTTTTTTGTTAAAATAAAAGATAGGAGATCGTATGGGACTTTTTAAGAAGGTAGCATGTTTCACCGACATCCATTTTGGGTTGAAGTCAAACTCTGCTACACATAATCAAGATTGTGAAGAATTTGTAGATTGGTTTATTGCCAAAGCCAAAGAAGAAGGTGCAGAGTCCTGCATCTTTCTCGGAGACTGGCATCACAACAGAAACAGCATCAATCTAATTACGCTAGATACTTCAATCCGTTGCTTGGAAAAGCTAGGTGCGGCATTTGAACAGTTCTTTTGGTTTCCAGGAAACCACGACCTCTTCTATAAAGACAAGCGTGAGATACACTCCAGTGCATTTGGTCGTCATATCCCGGGTGTTACAGTGGTAGACAGTATATGGACCAAAGACGAGGTTACTCTTGTTCCGTGGCTGATAGGCGACGAGTGGAAGACCATGCGAGAGCTGAAAAGCAAATATGTCTTTGGTCACTTTGAGCTTCCTTTGTTCTATATGAACGCAATGGTACAGATGCCCGACCACGGTGAACTACGCAGAGAAGACTTTGCTGGTCCGGACTATGTATTCAGCGGGCACTTCCACAAGCGACAAGCCAACAACAATATCGTCTATATCGGTAATGCATTTCCCCACAACTATTCAGATGCATGGGATGATGACCGTGGCATGATGGTGTTAGAATGGGGTGGCAAGCCTGAATATCACATCTGGGAAGATGCTCCTAAGTTTAGAACTATTAAATTATCAGATCTAATTGACCGTAAAGACGATGTTCTCAAGAGTAAGATGTATCTTAGAGTAAATCTTGACCTTCCGATTACATTTGAAGAAGCTAATTTTATTAAAGAAGACTTTAGTAGCAATTACAACATACGAGAAATGAGTCTTATACAAGAAAAGACCACCCTCGAAGGTGTGATCGACGATTCAGCTGATGCAAAATTTGAATCAGTAGACCAAATTGTTACTGAGCAGTTGATTAATATCGAGTCTGATCAGTTTGAACAAAAACTATTGTTGGACATTTACCATAATCTATGACATTTAAAATAAAAAACATCACAGTTAGAAACTTTCTTAGCGTAGGTAATCAAACTCAAGCAGTTGATTTTGATAAAGAACACTTGACTCTAGTGCTGGGTGAAAACTTAGACCTAGGGGGAGATGATAGCGGAAGCCGTAACGGTACAGGTAAGACCACCATTGTCAACGCACTATGCTATGCACTCTACGGAAACGCACTAACTAACATTCGCAAAGAGAACTTGATCAATAAAACCAACGGCAAAGGCATGTTGGTCACAGTTGAGTTTGATGTAAATGGCATTTCTTATCGTATTGAGCGCGGTCGTAAGCCTAACATTTTAAAGTTTTACGTCAACGATCAGGAACAGAAATCAGAAGATGTTGAAGATGATGCGCAGGGCGATAGCCGTGAAACGCAGAAACACATAGAACAATTACTGGGTATGAGCCCGTTGATGTTCAAGCATTTAGTAGCTTTGAACACATATACTGAACCTTTTTTGAGTCTTAAAGCGGCAGAACAACGTGAGATCATTGAGCAATTATTAGGCATAACTCTGCTTTCAGAGAAGGCAGAAAGCCTTAAAGCTCAAATGAAAGACACCAAAGACGCTATTATTTCAGAGTCTGCAAAGATTGAAGCTACTAAAACTGCTAACGAAAACGTTCAAAAGAGCATCGATAGCCTAGGAATTAAGAGTTCAGCATGGGAATCTAAGAAAGATAACGACCTAGAAGGGCTAGGCAAAGCTATTGTGCAATTAAGTTCTGTAGATATTGAGTTAGAAATTGGTCTGCATGAGAAACTTAAAATGTGGACTGAGAACAACAACAAGATTAAAGATCTTAACAAACAACGTGCTACTTTAGAATCTGCGATCGGGCAAGCTGAAAAAAGCGTAAAGAAGTATAGTGGCGAGCTAGAAAAACTTGCAAATAAAACATGTCATGCCTGTGAACAAGAACTCCACGATCACAAGCACAGTGAAATGACTGCTGAGGCTACTACACACTTGGCTGAAGCCAACACATATTTTGATAAAGTCACTAAAGATTTTAACAAGATACAAAAAGAAATCAAGGCGATTGGTGAGCTAGATAAAAAGCCAACGACCTTTTACGAAACACTACAGGAAGCACTTGGACATAAGAATAATCTTGCTAATCTTGAGAAGGCACTTGAAACAAAGGTAATTGAGCCAAATCCCTATGTAGAACAGATTGAAGAATTAAAACATACTGCACTACAGGATATCGATTGGAACTCTATTAATTCTCTAACAAAATTTAAAGAGCATCAAGAATTCCTGTACAAACTGTTGACAAACAAAGATTCATTTATCCGCAAGAAGATCATTGATCAAAACTTGACGTTCTTGAACAAGCGTCTAGGATACTATATTGATAAAATTGGTTTGCCACATGCTGTTGTATTCCAAAATGACCTTACTGTGGAAATTACCCAGCTAGGACAGGACTTGGACTTTGACAACTTGAGTCGTGGTGAGCGTAATAGACTGATCTTAGGATTGAGTTGGGCGTTCCGTGATGTTTGGGAAAACCTGTACCAGCACGTAAACTTGTTGTTTATAGACGAACTTATCGATGCAGGCATGGACGCGGCAGGCGTCGAAGCGGGACTTGCAGTTCTTAAGAAGATGGCCCGTGAGCGCAATAAGAATATCTACTTGATCAGTCATAAAGATGAGCTAATCGGACGTGTTAACAACGTGCTTCACGTGATTAAAGAGAACGGATTTACCAGTTACTCAAACGATGTCGACTACGTAGAGGCATGAAGCTAAATCAGTACATAGAACTGCATGAAAGATATATTTCGTTGTTGGTAGACTATCACAACGCATATACATCATGGGTTAAAAGTCAGTCGCTAGAAAAGACTACAGCATTGCGAAAGATTCTCAAAGAGATGCGTAAGATACAACACGAAATGTGGGCTACCGCAAACGACGCTATGAAAGAATCCAAGCAACGCAAGCGACAAAAATGGAACAGAGAACATAAGGAACAATAATGTCAGATACAATCCAAGCAATTAAAGATGCTGTAACAGCATGGGAAGCAGAAGATACAAAATTTGAAAAAGGTAACAGCGCCGCTGGTACCCGAGCTCGTAAGGCACTAGGCGAACTTAGCAAATTAGTCAAAGCTCGCCGCAACGAAATCACAACAGAAAAGAATGCCCGCAAAGAAGCCAAGGTAGCCTAAATGCGATTCAATTATTTTTTTGTTAAAGGATTTTACTCTCCGGATGAGGTCACTAGACTAAAAAATATCTTAATTAAGAATCAAGATAAAACCCAACCAGACGTGCCTGCTAAGAATGTTGTAAAAACAGCCGAAGTAGGTATTGTTCCGATCCTTGCCTTGCAGGAACACATTGGTGGCATTTTGAATCTAATTAAAAAAATCAATAAAGAAAACTTTGGTTTTGATCTCTATGATTTCACTGAGTATGATACTGTAAATTATAATCAGTACAATTCAGATACCAACGGTGAGTACGGGTGGCATACAGATTTTCCTTTGAGTTTCTTTCATCAGATCAAACTTACTGTGTTGGTTAACCTAAGTACAGAAAGTTATGAGGGCGGAGACTTTGAGATTTTTTTAAACGGTCCTATTCCTATTCCTGATTTTAAGGAACCAGGCGGAGTGTTAATTTTTCCATCGTACATATCGCACAGAGTTACACCAGTAACAAAAGGATCTAGATCATCTATGAGCTTGTTTGTTACAGGTCCACGTCTAAGGTAATATGGATTGGATTCATAATGGTATGGTAGTTGCAGAACTACCAGAGGATTGTGTCGGTTTTGTTTATCTCATTACCAACAATCTTACAGGCAGAAAATATATAGGCAAAAAATTAGCAAAGTTTGCAAAGACGACCTACAAGACTGTAAAGTTAAAGAACGGCACAAAGAAGAAAAGGAAAATCCGTAGTAAGATTGCCAGCGACTGGCAAGAGTATTACGGATCCAATTTAGAATTAAACACAGACGTACTAAAGTTAGGCAAAGAACAATTCACCCGAGAGATCCTGCACTATTGCAAAAGCAAAGCAGTATGCTCTTACATCGAGGCCCTTGAACAATTCAACCGCAAAGTATTAGAATCACAAGATTACTATAACGGACAGATCTCAGTCCGTGTCCATGGCTCTCACATAATCAACAAAATCTAGGCTCAGTCTTACAGGATATGCTCGCACCGGCTTAAATCGGGTGCCTAGCGACAACCGGATAATAACGGGGACGGAAGCCTCTGCGCTGTACAGAGCACTTATCAACTATCCTTGACAGGACGACGATCGCTATGCCGCGATTTTGATATTTGAATAGAGTGAATAAGAGCTAAAAGAGGGGAGAAAAACCCCGGACTTAACGTATGTGTTAGCGTATGTATGTTAGGTTACCGTCATAAAAAGACGTAGCTAGGGGTACAGGATGACCGCCTCAGTAATGCTACAACGCTAAGTGACTTGCGTACTCAGATAATGCCAAGTGAACTTTACCCGGTTACCTGGGTTAAGTGTGACCATTATATCTAGATAATACTTAACATCTAAAGATGTTCTTAAAAAATGCTCTGAGCGCAAGCGAAAGAGCAAGTGAACGCAGTTCACTTTTAGCATTAAACATAAATATTCTTGCTGGAGAATGCAAAAATGAAAATAACTGAATTAGTAATGGAAAGCCGTAAAATTGATGAAGCTCCTATGGGCATGCTTAATAAACTTGGCAATAAAGTAATGAGTAAATTTGGTAGCGATGCGTCTACTGGAAAGCTAAAGTCAGGTGAAGTAGCTAATAAATTATACTCATCATTCAATCAATACCTAGGTCAATCTGGACAAGAACCAACATGGCCTGTAGTTAAAAATTGGTTACAGTCAAACAAGTATCCTACCAGTCGTGCAGAGAAAATTGTCAAGGCCGCAGGAGCTGCCTCTAGGATTCCAAAAGGTCCTGGTATGCTACAGAGAACTGGTGCTAAGATCAAGCAAGGATACGATTCCGCCAAACAAGGTGTAGGCAACGCTGTTACCAATGTTAAAAATAGAATGGACCAAGCGGCATCTGATGCGGCTGGCGGACTTCCTGGTATGCGTGAAGGAAGTATCAACGAAGCTAATTCTCCTCCGTTAGATAGAAAGACTCTAGAAAAAGTATTCCTAACTGCGGCCCAAGAAGCGGCTCAAGTTGTTCAACAGAAGAAGCAAAATAATATGGGCGGTGGACAACAAAGCCAACAAGGCAACGGCCAGCAAGGGCGTAATGGATTAACAGTACAGCAGGGTGGAAAGAGTCAAGGGCAAGGCAGTGATCCCCAACTGCAACAGGCTGTAAGTGATTTATCACAGCGTGTCGATCAACTTGAAAAACAATCAGGTGCGCCAGTGCAACAACCTAAAAGAAATCGCGGAAAAACTGCTAATCCTTAAAAGAAAGGCAAGCCGCTTTCTTTTGTAGTCTCTAGATTACCTTTAATAATATTACTGATAATAATTCGATCGTTGGGCTCTAGCAAATATAATTGCTCAATTGTAATTCCGCCTCTCATATACCAACACATTTGATATAAATTGTTTTTTAAGGCTTCTACCTCACGATCCATTTTGTTAACATAATCAAGGATCTCTTCGTTGTTTAAAGATAGAAGCCTTACCCGAAAAAATTTGATTCGTCAAATGTAAATGGAACTTCAATAAACTCAGGTGCCCCTTTTTCTAACATCTCAGGAGTGCTGGCAATTGACAGAGGTTTAAGTTTATTGGCAGAGTTTAATAATCCCAGTCTATCTTTAATCTTTTCAAAAATTGCACTATCGCATTTTTCAATAAACTCTTGAATAAACTCAGGTTCCTCAACTACACCTGCTGTACTTTCAATTTTATAAATTGCCTTGCCAACAATAGAGATTGTTTTTTGACTTAGCTTATTGAACGCAGACTTAAAAGCAGTGAGTTTGTCTTCTTCTGATAAATTCTCATCTCTAACAAGTGCTACTAATCTTTGTGTATCAAATTCGCTTATCTGTGCTTCTGCTTGAGATTTATAGTTTAAAGGTTTAATATAGACTACTAACTCAGGAGTTACTTCAAATCGATCGTCCCATTGAGCACCATTTTGCAAAGTATCTAACACATTGTGAAGATCGACCTCATACTCAGAAGGCTCATCCATAGTTGGATGAGTTATATTCAGTGACATCTTATTCCCGTAAGTAGCTAGGCGGATAGCGCACAACATACAGTCTAGATCAATCTGTGGGATTTCCCAAGCGTTGACAATATTAGGCATACAGCTTTGTATGACATCTACAAGAGCCTGTCCGTTCATTAGTGCATCAGGCGTTTTAAATGTCAGCTCGTCTTTAGCAGTCATTGAAAATACAGGATATTCTCCGTTTATGCTGATATTGATAGCTCCGTCTGGATAGTATTGTCCACCGCTAGGTAACCTGATATAGATCTTAGGCTGGCGCAGTATGCTTAACAGCGGGTTAATTTTTACTGCTGATACAGTTGTTTCTGACATGTTTATACTCCGATAAATAATATGGCAATCTGATACACTTATTTATCTACGCACATAACCAGGAATTTTAAACCATGGCCGGAAAAGAAACAGTCAAAGGACACTTTGGCAATGAACCAATAGAGTTAAACAATGCCGCGACGGAAACTACCTTAGTCGCATTGTTGAGACTTGCGCAGAAAGACAGTGCCGTGCTTGCAGAAATGGCAAAGAAGGCAGGTATTGATAGTAAAAAAATCCAAGAATCTCTAGACAAACAAAGCGATGGCGGTGGTGGAGGAAGTAAGGGCGGCGGTCTAGGACTATTAGGTGGTGCCGCAAATCTAGCCGGCGGATTCTTGATGGACATGGTTGGAGGTATTACAAAGACTATTGGAAATCTAGCCGCATTTGGAAATCAGCTAATGGACGGAACTGCTCGAGCCAGTGATTTCTTTAAGGCATTCAAAGACTTGCCGTTGGGGCTTGGACTATTTGCAGAACTATTAGCATTTGCACAAAAGTTCATGGAGAAGCAGATAGACACCTACAGGACCATAAGTCAAACAGGTGCAGGACTTACCAGCAGTCTCGGCGGCTTGAGAGTACAGGCATTAAACCTTGGTCTCAGCATGGACGAGTTTGCTGGTATGTTTGCTACAAATCAAGCGGCATTATCTAGCCTAGGTGGTAGCGCAAGTGCAGGTGCTAAGAATCTAGTAGCTATTAATAATTCATTAATCAATAGTAAAATGGGCGGTACTTTAATGGGACTAGGCTATAGCTTTAGTCAGATAAATGGCCTAATCGGTGACTACATTGCCACAACTGGAGACGGACTTAAAGTTGGTAAAGATGTAACATCGGAACAAACTCGTCTTGCAAAAGCCGCAGGCGCCTATGGTAAAGAACTAGATTTTCTTTCTCGATTAACTGGAGAAAGCAGAGAAGCTATCCAGAAAAAAATGGAAGCAGATGCACAGGAAGCCAGTTGGAAAATGTATCTAGCTGGTCTTCCAGAAGAGCAACAGGCTCTTGCGGCACAGGCGGTGGAACGTGCTAGAATGATGGGTGGCAAAGGTGGTGTTGATGCCATCAAGGCTATGTTCATGGGATTTGCAGGCCCATTTACCGCCGAAGGCCAAACGTTTATTTCAACAATGGGCGGCGGTACAAAAGCATTGCAAGATATGGTAGGTGCAGTAAAAAATAATAAAGACGCTACAAAAACAGTTGCCCAGCTAGATAATTTATTTGCTAAAGGTATGATTTCAAATATTAAAGATATTGAAAAATTTAGAACTAATATTATGGCCATGGGGCAAGGTGCCGACGGTGGAGCAAAGGCACTTTTAGAAATTACAGAAGCGGTTAATGTGTATAAAAGGAATGGAATAGATAATGTAGCGGCGATTGAACAGGCTATCAAAGATGCACGAACAAAGCAATCTAATGACGCCGCAGCCGCAGAAGCGCAGGCTAAAGTCGATCTTGCTATGAAAAGATTAGGAGCACAAATTACGTTAGCCTTGCTTCCTTTGATAGAATCACTGAATAAAATTGGACTAGAATTAATTGGAAAATTTTCAAAACTGGTTACTAGACACTTGCCGGATATACAAGATGCATTAAAAAAACTTGCCGACTGGATCGAATTTGCATTTAATGATCCTGAAGCGGCATGGAAACAGATAAGCGGATGGTTTAAAGGCATGTTGGCAAAGATGCTGGAAGCATTTAGCTCAAGCTGGCTAGGTAGAAAACTGTTCGGTGATGCGGCTGAAAGTTTAGGACGCCAATCAAGGATTGAATCTTTACAAGGCGTTGATAAAACTAGAATGGAGCAGTTATACAATAAAATTAACCCCGACGATAAAGAAAAAGCTGAGCTTGCCGCAATGGAAAAAACTATTAGGGAAGGTGAGCTTGCCCTTGCCCAAGAAATAAGAGACAAAGCCAAAGGAATGGCAGAAGATTCTAAAGTGAACGACGCTGTAGTAGATCAATTAGCAACTAAGTATCATAAAACACAATCTGAAATTTTAAAAGATGCAGGAAATACCTCATCTGAAATTGGAAAGGAATACCGAAAAAACTTTGATCTAATGAAGATAGAGCAAGAGAAAAAGAAACAGGCTCAACTGGCAGAAGCTAATAAAATTGAAAAACATGAATATGGCCTTGATTTTTTAAAAGCGTTTAAAGTAAAAGAGTTTGCATCAGGTACAGCCGGGTCAGGGAAACTGTTACAGGACTTTGGTAAAGAAGAATTAGTTAAACTCCACGGTAAAGAAGCTGTGTTAACTGAGGAACAGCTAACAAATCTAGCCAAGGGAATACAGCAAGCTTCGGGTAACGGAGCAACAATCAATGCCAATGTAGGGCAATCAGATTTAGTCGTAGAACATCTAATTACGTTAAATAGAGCTACAGCATTACAGAATAAGATACTCGGTACTATGGTCGAGAATCAGCGTACGATGATTAACCGGGCAACCGGAAATAGACTAATGGCATAATAACATATGAGTTGGAAAAAATACTTTACACCAGTTTCGACAGGCAATTTTGGCCCCATTAGTGGTCAGTCAGGTGCAAGTCCGCAACGTGCAAACTACAGCAGTTATCTGCCCGATGTTTACACAGGGCATCCCAACAGACTAGAACGTTATAGTCAGTACGATACAATGGACGGTGACTCAGAAGTTAATGCCGCCCTTGACATCTTAGCAGAATTCTGCTCACAGATCAACGATGAAAACGGAACACCGTTTGAACTTGATTTTAAAGATCAAGCTACTCCTACAGAAATCAAGATCCTTAAAAAGTATCTACAGCAGTGGACTAAACTTAACCTATTTCAAAAGCGCATCTTTAAAGTGGTACGCAACGTATTCAAGTACGGCGACAGCTTTTTCATTCGCGATCCAGAAACACAGGCATGGGTCTATGTGGATCCTGCTAAGGTTGATCGTATAATTGTTAATGAAAGCGAAGGCAAGAAACCTGAGCAATATGTTATCCGTGACCTAAACATTAACCTACAATCGCTAACAGCAACCAGTATCAATCCCAGTAATCAAAACAGCGGCATGGGCGGTGGTTCATCGTTTGGTACAGCCAATGCCGGCGGCTCACGCGGTATGGTAGGCGGTGCTACTCCAAATGCTGGTAACCGTTTCCAAATGAATCAAAATCAACATCCTGTTGATGCAAAGCACGTTATTCACATTAGTCTGTCAGAAGGTCTAGACAACAATTTTCCTTTTGGAAACAGTCTTTTAGAGAGCATTTTCAAGGTATATAAGCAGAAAGAACTGCTGGAAGATGCCATTATCATCTATCGTATACAGCGAGCTCCAGAGCGCAGAGTATTCTATATTGATGTGGGTAACATGCCAAGCCACTTGGCCATGGGCTTTGTTGAACGTGTTAAAAACGAAATTAATCAAAGACGTATTCCTAGTCTAACCGGCGGCGGCACTAACCTAATTGACAGCAGTTACAATCCATTATCAATCAACGAAGACTACTTCTTTCCGCAGACAGCAGAAGGTCGTGGATCAAAAGTTGATGTGCTACCTGGCGGCACGAACCTAGGAGAAATTGATGATCTGCGTTATTTTACCAATAAGTTATTTCGTGCTCTACGCATACCTAGTTCTTATCTACCTACCGGCTCTGACGACGGAGGAAGCAATTTCAATGATGGACGTGTTGGAACAGCATACATACAGGAGTTGAGATTCAACAAGTATTGTGAACGACTACAGAGTCTAATGAACTCGGCCTTTGATCAAGAATTTAAAACTTATCTCTATTCAAAAGGCATCAACATTGATCCTAACCTGTTCGATGTTACATTTAATCCTCCACAAAACTTTGCAAGTTATCGTCAAGCAGAGATGGACGGAGTACGTATTAACACATTTGGCAGCATTGTTGCGCTACCCTTTATCAGCAAACGCTATGCACTAAAACGCTTCTTGGGACTTAAACAAGAAGAGATTGCAGAGAATCAAGAGATGTGGGAAGAAGAAAACATTGACAAGACTAAACCTATTTCAGCTTCTGCAGAACTACGTTCTGCGGGCATTACAGCAGGCGGTATGGGTGGTGATATGGATAGCCTAGGACAATCAGATCCGGGTACTCCAGAGATGCAGGGCGCAGATGAGACTGGCGGAGCAGGCAATGCCGCAATGGCTCCTAGTGCAGGATCAGCAGGCGGTGGTGGCAGCGGAGCACCTCAAGGCCCGATGTAATTTGGTAAATATAGACATGCTATTAAACGAATTCATTTACTTTAGTCCTGAGCAAGAGGAGATGTCCGACAAGGGTCGCTACGATCCGTTGGACGATAAAACATCAGTCCTACACGATAAAGACACTCGCAAAACTCGCTTGACACTGGGCATGATAAATGATCTGCGAAGGGCAAGTGAAGCAAGAGATCGTGAAACCAAAGAGAATCTAATAGTAGTACGCCAGATGTATGCAATGCCAACTGAAGAAGAAGGTGCCGCTCCGGCATAAAATAAACTTGTAGTTTAATTCAAAAAGATACAAGTTAAATATTTAAAACAAAATTCAATACAAACTTAGAAAGATCATAACTAAGTTTCGTCACCAAATGCCAAAAAGACTCGTTTTTGGCCTATTTCCCATATTTAATATAGGTGAGCATTAAATATGCTTATATATTATTCACCCCTTGACAAACCAACAGGAGAAACCCGCAATGAATAAATTCGAACAACTATTAGACTATATCGTAAACGAGGAAAAGGACAAAGCTGAAGAGCTATTCCATGAAATCGTAGTAGAAAAGTCACGTGATATCTACGAAAACTTGATCGCTGAAGAAGC